>Ga0131853_10026285_pt1 | contig 10471 bp, 6 predicted proteins | sample TergutLab28metaG_FD_92764 | JGI IMG/M metagenome (GOLD analysis project Ga0131853, IMG submission 92764) | Labiotermes labralis P1 segment gut microbial communities from Petit-Saut dam, French Guiana - Lab288 P1 (version 2) (version 2) | ecosystem: Host-associated > Arthropoda: Insects >... | reverse complement strand
TGAGTGGACCCCGTTCCAGACCCACTACTACTCAGAAAATCTGGTAGCGCCGGGGATCGAACCCGGGACCTCTGTATCTGTAGCCAGAAACTCTGACCACTAGACCACAGAGGCGGTCTTCCACAGATCACTAGCCTCATCAAGCGTTGTATTTCGTAAGGTGAGGGTTTGTATCTCTCTCCAAACTGAGGTCGTCTTGGCGTTCCCAGTTTTTTTTCTTTAAGACAAATGCCTTGATAGTAGCCTAAATTGCACCACTACCTCTTGCCTCCATAGACCTCGCATTGCCTGATTCAAAAGGTATGCTACCGGTCGACGCTATGAAATGTGAGTTGCTGATAGCCTCATTAACGAATTTTACATTGTTACAAGCCTCATTCCGTTAACAATAAAATAATGAATAAATAAATAAATACACACCTGTTCGTTGAGAGTTCTAGTTGGCTGCCCATTTCCTCGGTCTCTACTTTATCCTTCGTGCCATTTAAACTATACGTTTGACTGCGTTATAGGCTGGCAACTCTGTCGATGACGTGTATTATTCGTCGTCAGATGGACAGTCACGATTTATGGCACAGTTGGCTAAGGAAATTGAGGAAAATAACTACTATTATAAATGTAGTTTTACGACCTGAGATTGATAGTATGTGCATAAACTGGAAGATGATTCCCAGTTTATGTTATTTAGTTCAAGTCACGGTTAGCTGCTTACATTTAGAATTCGACTGCAGAAGACGGCTTGATGACAGGTAAATCAGGCTTCTGGAATTTACACGTCTTCCTGTTGGTGTATTTCGGCTTGTATCAAAAATAAATACCACATATGTTTCGTTAAGTGAACCAAGATTTCAAATATCCTTCTACTGTCGATGGAAGAGTGCATGAAAATATACCTTCACTAGTTGATGTGTCTTTCATGATGAGGTTCTTTATTAAGTATTAGCTTACCTTTCTTTTTTTGGGGGGGGGGCTGAATCTCAGGCCAGTCCCCGTGGGATTTATGGTGGATTGAGTAGCACTGGGACATGTTTTGTGCAAGTACTTCGGTTTTCCCCTGTCGTCATTCCACCATTGATTCATGCTCATTCAAACCTGCATCGCCGACGCTGTATAATCTCATACATTGACAGCTAAATAACACACGCTTCGCTTCATTGTTATTCTGTAATTGTTTAGATGTATGCATTCTATACAATAACCAGATTATCTGTACCTGTATGGTTTTGGCGTTATTTCAGGCTTACATCTGGTACTTGTCAGCCGTACACGATATTTCCTCAGTCTTAAGCTGATTGGTAGTCATTCTGCTGACAGGTCTGATTTGTTGTCCGGTGGTAAGCGAAGAAGGGAAACCCAGTGATCGGAAGGTTTCGTATTCCAACCACGGCTACATTTCATAAAATGATAAAATACAGCATTTTTCGATTCAATACGCTCTTTTCCCCCCTTGAAAAATGCCCACAAGAATCAACTGCCTTTTAACATCGGAGGGTATTGTACGATATTAAATCCGCAAAATTGCCTTGCTGATTATAGAGTGCGTAGCACTTGTTGCATCTTATGAGGCGGGAAATACGGTCTACTTCACTATGATACCTGGTCACCTGTATAGTATACCCTACTGTTGGAAGGTGCTCTGATATCACATTAATCGCCAGTGGACATTGTCCCATATAAATAGTCGGCTGTAGGCACAAACCTTCATCACAAGCAGTTTTCCCTCTTCACACCATCAAGGCATGTAAGGGGTGGAGATACAGCTCCACTCATTCTTATCCTCTGGATTAGATGGAGTGGTAAGCTTCATACCCGGCCCGCGTATCTCAAAGGAAAGAACCCCTTGCCCACTGAGTAGGAGGAGGAGGAAGCTTTGAGAGCCCCAGTGTAGGTCTTGCACTAGAGAAGGGGCCAGTCTGTTGCTCCTGTCGGAATTGTCTTGCTCTGTTGCCACTGCCTTCTCTGGCCTCACGAACTGTTCCGCTTGAGACGGATAAACTTGCTTTCTGAGATAAGGCAGGAATCTTTTAGTGGGAATTGGCAAGGCTTCAGACACGCTGTGCAGAGCGAGACTTGAACTGGCGACCCCAGCCTGCGCGTAGCCTCAAGACGTGTTCCTCCAACTTCTCGTGCTTCCTTACAGATTCTCGTGTTGTTTCAGTCGAACATACATTTACGTAGCATGAGTGGTTCTTAGAAAGGTATTTTGTTGGCATGCTCTGCGGCATTTCCCTGTTCGATCGAAAGTAGGCCTAAACGAGGTCAAGTTCTTCTTACAGTACTCCCCCACGTCTGAATATTCGATACTGGAAACATTTTGACTGACCATTTCTAAGAAAACGAGTTCGAGCGTCTCATATTGATAAGTTCGCACGCAGGCGCGCTTTGGTGAGTGGGATCCTTCTGCGAACAGGAAAAGCAGCGGGCTGAATTGGGTCAGTTGTACGCCCCCTGAAATTTTTGGAAGTTTCCGGTTATCTGTTCACACATTTATAATTCATTGATGTACTCATTTTTGGATTCAGTTGTTCACTTTGAACAGCATCATGCGAGGTGAACACCTGATATTCCACAGCGAATGTGTGGGAATGATGGAACTGCGAGTGTTAAGAATATGAAATTGCGACTAGTAGGGTGTAACGGACGGATTGCGTTGGTGAACATTTGAACTTTTCTTTCCATGGTGCAACAGCCCGTAGTGGACTAGGGCCTTCTCATTATCGAGGCTGGACGATCACAGACACACCACACTCGGTAGGATTCCTCTGGACGAGTGGTCAGCCTGACAACGCACAACACTCACAAGAATCAGACATCTATGCCCCTGGTGGGATTCGAACCCACAATCCCAGCAAGCGAACAGCCGCAGTCCCACTCATACCGCACGGCTACCGGGATCGGCTAGCATTTGAAAAAACAGAATAGAATTTCTTGAATGTATACAACACACAACTGAAGAAAGACCTCTACGCTGAGTTTTCATCCACTTGTACTTGCACACTTCAGACGTTGTATGAGAATTTGTGTTTAATCCTTTTTAGTGGTGTGGTCGAAACAGATCGGTCGGTGTAGTGACTTATACCGGATTGTCCAACCGAGAGATCTGGGTTCAATTCCTGGCGGAAAAAGAAGATTTTTCTCTTCCCCATAACATATACGTCGGTTCTGGGTTCCACTCAGCTTCCAGTTGAATGAAGAAGGAAGGTTCTTTACCAGAGGCTAACGCGGCCGGTGCATGTAGCTGACCTGGTGCCGAGGTACATACGTGTCGCTACACCTTTCCACACTATATGTCTTCGTAGCCTGGACAGGGGCATCTTTACCTTTTTACCTTACAGTTTTACCAGTAAGAACAGTCGCTTGACGTAGGTGCAAAAATTCATGTTAAGAATTCCCAATTTTAAGGTTGGACCAGGTATTTTGATTTAACGTTTAAGGATGACGTATCAACTGCAAATTGTATGTGTGGTGCCGACTTAAGTAACTGAATGAATGCTAACTACGTGGAAAGGTGATTTAGGAAGTTATTCGCCTATGCTGAAGTAGTGTCACGGGGACCATTTTCGTGGCATGGCTTCATTACGTCCCGACTGGGGCACAGGAGTTGCGTTCCTTGCAGAAGAATGTTACGTGTTGAGACTGTCATTGAACAAGTTAGCTCAGCGGAAACACGTCTGTCTGGATGTCACCTGTTTTGACGGCAGTTTTTAACAGTTATCCTCACTGGCTCCTATCATCCCCCCCCCCTCCACCTTCACCACCACCATTTCATGGAGCCCCGTCTTACACGACGCGATATAACCACTCCAGTTGGTACGTCATAGATAAATAGGACACGCCAACCATATCGTAAGACATCCCGGGTGTGATAAGATGCAGAAAAAATATATTGTTATTTGAAATTTTTACATTTTTGGTTAAAATTTTGTTTCGGCTCCTTAAAGTTAACGAACTAAATATATGTATGTAATTTCGATCATTTTACCTTTAAAATCACGGCAGCCTCTTTTACCGCAGAGACTTGGGTTTGAACTGAGGCCAGTATATTTGAGATTTATCGTGTACACTATGGTACCGGGAAGGCGTTTCTCTGAGTAGTCCTGTATTCTACTTTCAGCACTATTCTACGAGTACTGAATACACACATTTTATCTTCATGTCGCTCGTGTTATAAGGACGAGCGGGCGAATCCTGGAAGTCAGTACATAAAGCAAATGCTGTTCCAGAAATTAGTCGCATTAGAAATAAAAGTACAGTTACCTTTTCTTTGTACCTTTAAGTTGATAATCATTTTTTGCGTGTTCTTGTTCATGAGTAGACGTAATTGTATTTGCTGATGATGGTGTTTTTTGTATTTAATTGGGAAAGAAAAACTGGATACTCAGTCCAGTTTTCGGCCCTAGTCCGGGTGAATACGCGCAAGGGTATTTTGTATGACGCTCTGCTGCCTTGACTGTGTGTTACTTTCCCAAACGCGTGGTTACACCCAACACAACAGTGTGTCGTTCACCAGAGAAACCGAAGTTTTGGTGTTGCATAACCGTGCTGAGGCAAATAGTGACGTCAAAACGTTTTTCCTTTCAGTTGAGTAGTTGAGGTGGTACATCTGTAAAGGCTGTTACTCGGCCTTGTGCCGTTTCTTTTTGTCTCTCTGTCTGTATGTCTAATATGACATTAAAACGGGGCTTCAGCACGATGATGATGATGATGATGCCTTGGAGAGAATTCCTTGCTAACTGCGTGCCTTCTCGTCCTTCTGGCCATAAGCGGTTTGCAGTATGCTGGGTAGACCATTATCTTCATCTGTTTCTGAATAGTTCTTTGTTCATGTACGAAAGTTACGAAGACGGCAGTGACTTGCACGCCAGTTGTTCAGGAAGGATGCATGTGTAAGCATAGTCCAGTATGTGGTAGAGGCGCACCTTTGCAGACTGCAGAGTCTGAAGTTGTTGGAGGCAGGAGGTTCCTGCGTTGGTACCCATTTACCGGATTGCAAGGTGTCATTCCAGCACCCATCTGAGACCATCAGATCGCTGGTGTCACACAGAACCGTAGCGCACCCATTTTAATGACTAGGCTATGCGTTGGACGGCCAGCTAATCATGGTTCTTTTCCCGCCAGGAGTTACTGTCTTCTCCAAAACGTCCATATCGGCCCTGGTGCCCACAGCCTCCTATTTAGTGTATAGTAGGGGCTCTTTTCCTTGGGGGTAAACCGGCTGGAGCGTGAAACTGAGTACTTACCTTCAAGTGCCGAGAATGAGTGGAGCTACACGCCCTTTCCTCTAAATGGCTTCACGTCGTCAGCTGGGACAGCTTCATTTTTACCTCTTTAGGTGCCCTATTTCAGTAACGACTGGCTGTGTACTTATTTTGGCAGGCTGGTATCACTGACATTTTCTTGCCTATATGGAACGCACTGCGTGCGAAGATTAGCGATAAGCCAGATGACATCAGGTTGTGTGCTGATGATAAGCTGCATAATACATCTGGTGCCATTTAGTTGGAAGAGGGGCAAAATCATACGAGTGGCCCAGTTGGGAAATAATGTGTAATAAAGTCACGACGCACTTGTTCTGATCAGAATCAACCCAAGTTGTTCGCACCGTCGTCTGGCTACAGGTAATGTAGTGGAGGTATTGGCTGTTTAAGAATAATCCATCATATCGAGAGCTAATTCTGCGAGTGTATTGCGATCGGAACGTTCCATGATGCGAATTGTGAGTTTGCGCTGTTTCCCCTATTTTAGGGATGCACAAATTCGGAGGAAATTTTTAACGGTGGCGCCTAATATTTATGGGCCATCAAAATGGAACTTGCTGCATGTCACCCTTCTGCCACCTTGACTCTTGAAGTGGCCCCTAGATCTTTGGAACATTTTTGCTCCCCCCTGCTCGCCAGGGTATTTTCCGGCGCTAGTTAGAGCACATTTAGGCCAATTCTTCATCAGTCCATAATCTGAAGTGAGGTTGAGATAGTTGGTCACTGTACTTCCGATTTTGCCAGAGTTACGCTTTAAAATGAGGCAGACAAGTAGTAAGATATACTAGTCCTGTCCATGCCATGCAAGCTCACAGGGGAATAGTGGTATATCCCTGTCCCTATCCTTGCCAGCTAATTATTCTTTAGTCTTTTTACATTACTGCACGGAACAGGGTCCTTCTTGAGAATCTAAACGGTTCTCAGCTAGTCAAGAAATTCCCCTCGTTTTATGGAACCCGAAAGTTCGTTACCGCGTTTACAAGTGCCCGTCACCTGCCCCAATCCTGAGCCAGATCGAACCAGTCCATGCCCCCACATCCTACTTCTGAAGATCGACCGTAATATTATCCTCCCACCTACTCCTGGGTCATCAGTAGTCTTACCACTCAAATGTTGAGCACCTGGTTTAGTCGTTAAATAAACCACAAATAAACAACTTGGCCGTTTACTTTTATCACTAGACGCTATGCGGTCATCTGTTGAAATTCGCGAGGTACGTTTGGAGGATAGGAAATGTGTGGGACTGGAGTTTGCAGAGTGTGAAAGCAGGGCAAGGAGGAGGGGGATTACAGTCGGTGCTTCAGGTTCCTTCCGGGTTTCGAGTTAATCAGTCGTGGAATTACGTTTTGGTCGGGATGTCAGAAGAGAAGTAGGTATAGATGGGGATGATATTAAAGTGTATCTGTAACCGTAGAGGAGGGTGTGTACTGCATTATTCTGGTTTGCGATAGGGGTCAGTGGTGTGCTGTTAACACGGGAGTGAACTTTTGAGTTGCATAAAATGAACCCTCGCCGTATCTTTTTTTTTGGGGGGGGGGGGGGGGCTGAGCACCAAGAATGTTTTCGAGGTATTCGTAATTGTGTATAGTGTCGTCAGTCTGCTGCGCTGGCTTGTTATTGGTCTATTACTACGACCTAGGTTACGCCACACCCTGGCGAGGTCTGGGTTGCCTTTTTTCACGTAGTTTCCTGATCGTGGGCGAGAGAGAGTGTTCAGTCAGCTGATACACAGCTGTTAACTGCGGTGCGCCGGTATTATTGTGTGCCTGTTGTAGGCGGCGGAGGGGGCTGGCGTGCCTTCCATCTCCACAAATGGATATCTGTAGGGCGTCGTTGCCATTCCGTCCTGTAAAACAGTGTGCCAGTATGTGGCTCCCCAAAGAGGTTTGCGAAATATGGAATGCATATTCGCGAATTTTGTGTCGGTATTAAAAGACACTGAGAATAAAGTAATGTAATACTAATTGCGGATTTATTTTGCGTTGGTTTTGTAATACACATGCACGTTGGCCACCCATTGTACTTTCGGAAATGGAATATCTTTTGGAAGCCAGCAGCATTAGCTTATTGATGATGCCAGGAAGGTGTTTGAATGAGACAAGCGACTATTCGTGTATTTGCGTTTTCGAAGAAGGTTTTCACAAAGTAATAGAAGTTCCTTTGACAGTACTGTAAAGTAACATTTACAGCAGCTGACCCATTATACTTAGCGAACCGCGGTGCTTGATTTGCGTTTCTTGGCATCAGCTGCTGAAGGTATGTAAATCTTAGATGAGGTGTGATGAAGACGTTTGTAAATGACGATACATTTTCCGGTTCGATTGTTACTAGTGACAGGAGATTTTATAGGTGCAAGCTTGGGGCGTCCCGTAGTGGCGAAACACAAAAACTGCCCTTTGGTTTGCTAGGTATTCGGGTACAGGGCCCTGGACGTAATGTTATAGGCCTTATAAAATAAGGAAAGTAAGCTAAAAACGTTGGTTTGTTCGTGTTTCAAATTTTTCAGTATCGCAATAGTAACGGGATGCCGGCCGAGGAATGCATTAACACCGCTCCTGTTTAGACCTGTAATTAAAACTTCAAATGCCGTATGCACAAGAATGTCATTGTAGTGTTTTTACCGTTTAAAAACACCGGAAATTGTATATACATGCAGTGTATGTCCGCGTGCATAAAGTTACCCCATGTTTAATCATGCCATTGAATCATATGAGAGAAGATGGATATGCTCCTCGTATTGTTGGGCCTTGACGTGAATGGAGGGTAGTGGTCGGCATGAAATTCCGGCCGTCTGTACGTTTGTAGCCCATACAGTTAATACAGTGGTGACGCGTATGGCCTCCCTTTGAGGGTACACGCCCCTCGTGTGGGCCTTTGAATCGCCAAATAATTTGTTTGAATCCGTGAAGAAGGGGGTTTTAGATGCGACCGAGTAGGTACCGCCATAACTTGCAAGACGTGCATTGATAACCACTTGTCCGTTTCATCATATTCCATTCCACGGAAGCTGACAGAAGCTTCGTCGTATTCGAAGCAGTGTCGACTCGTGGGACATTCTAATGGTTAGGGCTGAGGCTAGGATTATTGTATGATTGATGGGATGGCCTAATAGTGCGATGCAGCACAGCCACTCAACCACTTATGTTCAGGGTATATAAGAGTACTGAATTTTGTTCCGTAAGTTTGAACTCTAATGATGATTCAGAAATGACTGAAGCAGGTGTTGCAAGACCTGAATTGCTGAAAGCAGTATTCTCGGCTAGGATTAACTGAAAATGTGTGCCCTGTACAGTACTTCACGCTGTTCTTGTTCGTGTCTATCTCAAGATTGTAACCATTCAAATTAGAACTTTTGGAAATATGGCCTTGATGACAGCTAGATGACTAGGTACGTTCGTAAAAATGGTTATCAAAATTCCAGAGTTTGAGATTTTTAGAAAAGGTATACAGATAATACACCGTCCTGAAACCCTATATCTGCAGTCCGGCCTGTGACCTAGCTGCCGCCGGGTACCCTGCTGTCGGCCCAGCTGCACTGACCGAGCGCTCGCTTTCTGCGGGGCTTCGAGTCCGTCGCGAGTACTTGAATTGAAGATGGTTTCATTCATATTTTTAAAAGAATGTTCGTGTCTCATAATGAAAACGTTTATGAAGATATGTTCAGTTCTCAAAATTTTTTGGAAGGCTTCAGCCCTGCAGCAGTTTTGGATGAGCCGTCTCTGACCCTAGGCCAGCATCCGACAGGAATTTAGAGCACTGCAAGACTTTCTTATGCGTTAAAACTGCCGTGCCTAGGGCAGTAGTGCACAATACCGTACACCAGGTCGCACGAACGACGGTGACGCCTAATATTTCTGGGTCTCTCATGTGAACTTTCTTCATATTACCACTCTGGAGCCGAGATTTTTTATGGTTTCCCAAATTATGGGGAAATTTGTGGCTTAGGGACACAATGGAATGGACATACAGAATAGCTAGCTGGGCGACCGGAGTTCGTTGGCATTAAGGCCTTTGGAGTTTCCTTCAGGGCCAGAGTAGCTCATCATTATTATGAATGAGAACAAGCTAATAGCGTCTTAGCATTTTATGGGAGCAAGAGCTCGCTACTCTTGTTTTACTTAACCAGGTTAATCCAGTCCCCGCCCTTTCCCTCGTCCTACTTCTTGAAGAGTAATTTTAATATTATCCTCCCAGCTACTCCCATGTCTTCCAAGTGTTCCTTTACCTCGGGTTTCTCCCCCAGAACCTCTATGCACCTCTCCCCGTCCCCATACGTGCCACATGCCCGGCCTATCTCATTATTCGTATGATTACCGGAATATTGTTTGGTGAAGTATGCAGATGAGAAACTGTGAACGAAAGCGGGTTCATTCTGTGGGAGTAAATTTCCCGGAGCGTAAAGCAACACTCAATCCACGCTTGGGTTTAACATTTTGAATTCGAGAAGCTTAACTTCACGCCGCTTTTCATTACTTGCACGGTGTGCTGCTTAGACACGGGATGAACAGTGCTGAAGAATTTTGAAGGAGGTTTTAGGACGTGTCTTTCTAGAATGCTTTACTGTCCAACATCAGCTTGAAGCGCGGTAGTTTGCTTCAGGCTGCAGTGAACAAAATAGGGCAGTGGGTTTTTTGCGATAACAGACCCACGTGTAAGGACGGGAAATTCCGTCAAGAACAATATTTAGATTTGGTAAGTCCAGTTCGCTCACTGCACTGCCTTTGCAAGTGACCTTGCAATTTGTGCGGTTGATAACTGTAGCGCAGTTGAAGTTCCTGGTTTGGCAGCATTGTAGATAAGCTGCAGAGAGTACAGCGCCGCGGGCGACATCGTGGCTGCAAGGCGACCAATGATAACCGCCCGCTCTACAGCGCTCATTCTGGTGACGAAAATGCTGTCTGTAAAAAAGGCGAAGTGTACAGTGAGCGCGCACGTCATGTGCCTATTACTGCTCGTCCTTTAAACACGTGATATTATCCTTGTGTGTTAAACATGAAGTTTATCACGGCCTTCCTATAAAAGTAAGAATTTCTGGTCGGTTCTCTCCACCTGTAATGTTACGCGTGCTGCCTTCATTCTCTTCTTGTGCTGCCCAGAAGACGGGGGGGGGGGGGAAGAAAGGCTCTCCCCTGGTAAAAAAAATCAAAATTGGTTGGGCAATAATACTTTGGGCATTTTTTTTTTTTTTTTTTGGGGGGCGGGGAGGGATCCCC
>Ga0131853_10026284_pt1 | contig 10472 bp, 4 predicted proteins | sample TergutLab28metaG_FD_92764 | JGI IMG/M metagenome (GOLD analysis project Ga0131853, IMG submission 92764) | Labiotermes labralis P1 segment gut microbial communities from Petit-Saut dam, French Guiana - Lab288 P1 (version 2) (version 2) | ecosystem: Host-associated > Arthropoda: Insects >... | reverse complement strand
TGTGTCTGTGTCTGTGTCTGTGTCTTTGAGTGTGATCAAGTGCAATAGTGGCCTGTACACCTGCAATTAGTACGTAGAAGAGGTCAGAATAAGAAAGAAAGAAAGTGAAAGGAAGAAAGAAAGCATATTTTTCTGTTTATCACATCACATAATTATGTAAATGCGTATTAACGTTTGGGGCATTCACTTGTCCCGATTTTCAGAGTATGCCCTGTAAGTATGTGGTTCAGTTATGACACATATTTCAGTAGTTTTCAGTCTACAAGTCTACACTTTGTCATATCCCAAACCACAATCTAATTAGGCAGCTAACAAACAAACTAACAAAGGAACCAACCAGTCAACTACCTCCATGGAGCAGGGAGCTTGAGAAGCTAACAGGTCCTCAGTTATTTAAAAAAAATTCCTTTCGTTTTAGGGAATAAGTTTCATGACCGTGTTCACAAGAGCACGTCACATTTCATTACCGTGTTCACAAGAGCACGTCACATTTCCCTGTCATAAACCAGATCAATCCAGTCCTTGCCCCTTCCAGCTTCTTGAAGTTTTATTTTAATATTATCCTCCATCTACGTCTATGTCTTCCAAGGGGTCTCTTTCAGATTTTCCTACTAAACCCAGTATGAACTTCTCCCCAGTAGATACTATATGGTCCCGCACATCTCATTTTTGTTGTTTTGATCCCCCGAATAATACTTGTTGAGGAATGTAAATCTTAAAAATCCCCCTGTGCACTCTCCTCCACGCCTCTGTTACTTTTTCCCACTTAGTTCGAAATATCTTCCTCAGCACCTTATTCTCGAACACCGTCAGTCTGCGTTCCTCCCTGGATGTGAGGACCAAGTTTCACACCAATACAAAACAGACCACAATCTGAATCGTAAATTTATAAGAGTAGGTTTATTTATTTGTTTGTCGAAATGGCACATTCAGTGCTTGTTTTGGGGATTTTTTCCTCGGAACATCGCGATATTTTACTACCTTAACTTCAAAGGTCTAGATTTATCTTTAAAATTCCCGTTGAAGATGAGGTAAATATGTTCGTCCGAAACGCCGGGAATCGATTCCTCATTGAAGCAGCATCATGTCCCAGAAGAACGGAATTCTCAGCGTTTTATATATAATTTAACGGGGGGGGGGGCTTCTATACAGATTTAATGTTCTTAAGATTTTGCTACTTTTGTGTCTTGTTCACCTTTCGCGAGCTTTCTTCCTTTTGCTTTCTGGTTTCGAAAGAAATTGCTGTTGATTGCCGTTTACCTGCGTGGACCCGGGATTTCGGGAGAACTTAGACCGAGAGTGAGGTCAGGTTTACTGAGTAAAGTCTGTTATGTGATATGTAGGGAGTAACAAGAGTTAGAGAAAATAACACTGCGAGGAAATTCAGGAGATGTAGCTGCTCTACATCCAGTACCATACAATCAGCGCAATGAGATTCAGGAGGAGATGGGCAGAAGATCTGTTGATATTAGACTTGCATACACAGATTTAGTCTGAAGAACTGAATTAACTGTTTACCACTCCTGTCACTGAGACGTAGATAGGAAGTGAAAATTTCATTTCGGCCTGAACACACTATGCAAGTGTATAGGGGACGTTACAGGTATAATTCCATTCATTCATACCTTTGGGAGTAGTTGGAGGTGAGTGGTCAGCCCCACCCCTCGGCCCTTTTAACCCCGGTATCCATTGGTAGGGGTTGGGGTGCGTTGAATAAAATTTGCCTCTCCCGGGATTCGAACCTCGATTATTCAGTCATACAGCTTGTAGCTTGGGTACTATATTGAGCTATACCCCAGCCCGTAGATAGGAGGACAATATTTTTTGTAAATGGGGTGTGAGGCTCTTCACGGGACCCTTCTGGGTCAGGATAGGCTCCACTGACGAATTCCTGTGAACAAGGTAACATCTTCTGGATTTATAAAATTCCGGGAAATTCTTAACCGGCCGAACCATCATGAGGTCTTACATTCTGAAGACTCCGTTCCGAGGTGTTACTATTTTCAAACAGTGCTGCTGCAAAATGTTCTACTGACGTACGTGTTTATAAATATTTTTTGTCTGTTTCTTCTGGGTTGTGACGCCGTGTAGTTTGCTAGATCCGTAACAGCTTGAGGAATAACTTGTTGCTTCCATCTTCACGTCTCTGAATATAGAACAGAATATGTGCCCTTAACGATGACACCTTTGTGCCAAACTAGACGGCGTCATATTTCAAGAGACCTTGATCATAACATTTATTACTCAGATTTCATACGACTAATTTCTTCGGCTTATCTGAGGTCAAGAAACAAAAGTCATTAGAAATCGGACAACTTACACTAGCCGCCACTGTTCAGTGTGTGTTGGTTAGGTATATTAAGAGCACGACAGGTCATTCATTGTGCGTGTGCCCATTATTTAAAGAGCACCATATAACAGAGCACGTTAGCGCACGGGCTGTAGTGTGGACCGCATGCACCGGATGGCACGGCTTGTGCAAGATCAGTCCAAAAGAGATAGACTTGGGGTCAACACTTCATGTTCCTGCAAGTGAAACGTTATGCTTGGACACTGGGTTAGTCTACACACCGTTGTTATACAAACGACGTTCTTTTTCTTTAAATTGATTGACATGTAAGGTAATGTAAAGCTCGCCCTAGAACAGGTCACGAAGGCCCAGAGGGGGAGTAGAGGATAGCTCTACTCTTTCTTGAACCTAGGCGCTACATGGGGTAGGTGGTCGACGCCACGCCCCGGCCCCTTTGCTTCCGGGAAAGACCTGGTACCCCTTGTATAGGAGGCTGGTTAGGCCCCAGGGCCGGTCTGGACAGATGCGGAAAAACTCGTCCCCACCGGGATTCGATCCCCGGACCGCCCATCCCGTAGCCAGCCGCTATACCGACTGAGCTATACTGAACCATAACTTTGCTTCTTATTTTATGCGGGTCAAGTATTGACAGCTACAGGAAATACTGGGGAGACAATTTGCTTTGAATGGATGGATTACGAATTTCGAAAATCGCCTATGAGTATAATCCCAAGGGCAGAAGACATGTGGGACATCCAAGAAAGAGATGGGCAATGTGAATTCGAAACAGGCCAGACGCCTAATCCTTGAAAGAAAGATGATGATGATGATGATGGTGACGATGAAGTTTTATATGGGTGTGGAACTTGGTCTTACATATTGACGGACACAGGCTGAGGATATATGAAAATGTAGTGCTGAGGAAGATATTTGGACCTAAGAAGACCAAGGGGACAAGGGAGTAGAGAAGACTACATGAAGAGGAACTTCATGATCAGTACTCCTCACAGACTATTATTCGGGTAGTCGGAATGAGAAGAATGTGATGGACAAGGCATATAGCAAGTGTTGTGGAGATTTGCATAAAGTGGTTTGGTGGTGAAATCTAAGTGAAAGAGACCACTTGTAAAACCGGGCGTAGATGTGGATAATATTCACACGGGTATTCAAGAAGTGGGACGGAGCATGGACAGGAGTGATCTGGCTCATGATTAGGAGCAGTGGCGGATTCGTGTCAACGCGGCAACGAACCTTATGCTTCCTTTTCAGAGGAATTCTTGACAAGCTGAGAAATTATTAGCGTTTCAAGACGGAGCCTTCTCCGTGGAATTATTTAAGCTGGCCGTATATCGTACACTTTCTTTCGTCCCGTTCTGTTTAAAATAACTTGATTTCGGAAGCTTTATCTTCTTCATTCTTCAGGTAAAGTTATGAAGCCCTCGTAGGCCAATTACACGAGATCAGTCTCTATTCCCGCCCATGCTTTTTATCCCTTGAGTTTAGGGTTCTCTTTCCCTGTCAGGACGTGAAGCTGCTCAATTATTTGCAGCTTATGAACATTCCGTTGTGTTCCTCAGTCCTCCACTACGTCCTACTTGCTTGGAGGTTAATTGAGCATGGAGTCAGTTTAGCTTTTGGTTTCATGGGTATTTCTCACCGGGCCACGAAACGCCGCGAAGGAATAGAGTTGAGCCCTGCTCTTCAGGAGATTTGAATTTCTGTGGGGATGAATATCAATCCTTCAAGGACGAAACATAGTCTACTTTCTATAAATACCCAGTGCGTACCGCGCAGTGAACACTGTGCCTTGGCTGTGAAAACCAGTTAATTGTACGCGGGAATAATCGGTGTGTTTTGCGAGGAGCACAAAAATCGTAAATACACTTTATGGGCAGAACGTAGAATTTTAGGCGCGTTCGCAGAATTGCGAAAAGCGACTGTTAACTTCTTCGTGTCTGTCTGTCCGTCCGTCGCATCGAACAACTCGGCTCCAAATGGAGTGATTTTAATGAAATTTGATATTTATGGGTTTTTAGAAAACCCGTTAAGAAAATCCAGGTTTCATTCAAATCCGACAAGAATAGCGGGTAATATGTATGAAGACCAACATAATTACATCTCGCTGAATTCTTCTTACAATGAAAAGGTTTCAGACGAAAGTTATAGAAAAATCAAAACACATTTTATGTTCAAATAATATATTCCGACAATCGTGTCTTTTATGAGATAATGTGGGAAAAATGGTAGAGTCAGACAAACCACAGATGGCGATACTGCGCATGCGCAATGCATGTTTTATACGTTAGGCTACGGCCTCACACCCAGAATACGTAATGTTTTTTGACAACATCAATGATTACACGAACGCGCCTCATTACTACGCTTGTCCGTACATTGCATGTCTTGTTGAAATGTTAACGGTGGTGGTATAAACCTCTGGGCTTTGAAAGGCAAACAGTCTGGTCCTCTGCGTTGCGACGCCGTGTTGTTTGGTAGACAGTGGTATTCGAGACGCACTTCCGTATACTGCCTCTTTTTGCACTGTGGTGCTTTTGGAAGAATTATCCAAGGCCGTGGTAAACATTTTCTACATTACCGGCGTCATATATCAGAAAAAAATACACTTTTAATCTAAAGGTTTCAGGTTTTTGTTTTCATACCAGTTCTTAATGTATCAGCGACCAGATGCAAACATTTGATATTACTTGACAGACACCAAAAATCACTTCTTATAATAAAAGCAACTAGGTGCACTAATTTCTCAAATTTATTTTTGGAATAAAACTCTACATGTTTCGGACAGTTCCTCTGTCCATCATCAGGGGTTTTTTACTGTACACACAGCAATGGCATATGTCGTACATGTTTGCTGACAGCTGTCAGCAAACATGTAGAGTTTTATTCCAAAAATAAATTTGAGAAATTAGTGCATCTACACGTAATTGGTTTTATTATAAGAATTTATCACGATGCACGGTCACCTGGACGTCAAACCAAAAAACACGTATTTTGGTACCGGGATATTCCTATAGTCTATATTTTGTGTGTGGCTAAAAGAAATATCCGAGCTCCAAGACCAAACATTTTGTTTTAAGCAATGTAAGATGTAACGCGGTGACCTCATGAAGATGGATGGTTTGCCTAAGGTTTGTTAGCTGTAACGAACTCCTTGTACTTTTCGGAGGGGTCTTTTTTTTGTTTTTGTTTTTGTTTCCTGGTACAACTGCACACTTGACAGAGGTAGGGGCTGGGGTCCTGAGTTGAGTGAAAGAGGCACCCTTCAGCCATTGTTTACAGACTGATGGACTTGGGAGGAAGATTTCCTAGGGACCTGGGGATTTAACGTTCTTGTTCTGAAACTATTTTCGTTTCTTTTGTAAATGTGATGCTGTAAGGAAATTGTTTGGGAAGTTGGTCTCTAAATTACATCACCATTTGGGTTTTCTGGCCCTTTTTTTATTATTCATGTTACAGAATTTGAATTTTTGTGATTCTGGAACGAGAAATGTACAGGGTGACTCGAAAGGGTGAATTCAATTGAAAAATTGCCTTTACACGGACAGCCTATTTGCTTAAATTGGTGATTCCAACGACAAATGCTCTTCCTCGTTGGAGGTTGAATGTTGAAACGAAGACGAAACGTACGCTGCACAGCAGTCGCCGACTCAGTTTTAATGAACTCACGAACGCAAAAAATGTTGTGCTGCATAGTAGCCATTTTGCTCTCAATTGACGCTGCTGCACGGTTTTATGGTAGGCGAGCACTCTAGCGATGAAATTTGAAAATTAGGATCTTCTCTTTCAAACGTTATGTAGATCGTTCACATACCACGTATAATTAAGGAAATATAGACGTACGAAATTGAGTCCATCTTTTTGAATCACGCTGTGTATCTGAAATACCACGAAGCGGACTTCTTAATATGTTATTCTACTTTTCTCCTCTTATTTAGTTTCTCATTATTGTCTCGTCTTCGTTTTTCTTCTGAATCAAATGTTATGTGCATTTGGTTGGAATAAAAGAAGTGATTCGTTTTTCTTGCATATAATTTTAAAGGAACTTCACGAGACAGTGTTCACACTCTTGTCTAAGAAAGTTACATCGAATATGATATTGATTTTAATACGAAAGGATTTCCAATCTCTTTCTTGTGGATTTCCAGAATACGGTTTCCTATTCGATCCTCTGAAAGGAGTGAAAACCCGCAATCTGAAGTGAACCATTCGACTTGTAAGAAAGTTTGCTGTGTTTTATTTAGCCACGTGTTAGACTCAGTGAGCAACAGCTGACAAAGGAAATGTGCGGAGAGAACCGGAATGAATTCATCTCGTGGCTTTTTATTCAAGCCTACCCTGCAGCGGTTGTGTTTCAGAGCGTGTCGTTGATCTGTGAAGGTGGATCTAACAGAAGATTGAAGAAAACTGCACAATGACGGGCGTCATAGTTCGCCCTCGTGAAATACAGGAAAGGCATAAAAATTTTATATGGAAAAAGGTAAAGGAAGAGCCTATCCAGCAGGCACTTATAAAAGGTAAAAAGCAGTCCCATTTAATAAACCTTCGGGTTCCGTGAAATATGGGGAATTTCTTGACTAGCTGCAAACCAGTTAGCTTCTCAAGAAAGACTCTGCACCATGGAGTAAGTAAGTGAGTAAGTAAAGCAGTCCCATTACAGGCCTGGACGGGCCCACGGGTTTCCAGGAAGTTAAGCTTCCCAGATTTCGTGGTAAGGTTGTCAGCCTTACGCACCGACCGCCTTTGCCCCCACGAAATACTCGTGGTACTCATTTCTGTTAGAGGCTGAGTCGACCCCAAGGCCATAGTGCGTTCGGAAGTATTTATGTCAATGAAAAATCCACTGACACCATCTGGGATCGAACCAGCAACCTTCCGATTTGTAGCACAGCGCCTTAACCACTGTGCTACCGCGGTCCCCAACAGGCAATTATAAATTTCGAAGGATTCTGAAAGAAAAAAGTTGTGAGAATGTGGAGTAGAGCCAGTTGATTGAACAGGGGTCTAATAGCGGGCTGTTGTGTATACGGCTATGAAATTTCAGATTCCGTATATCGTGAGGAATTCTGTGAAAAGCTATGCTAATATTGGCTTCTCAGTAAGGACTCTGCTCTATCGACTTGGTGTGTGGTACGACAATTTTAAGGCTAATTTATATCAACATTTCCTTCAAATTATATAAGCTTTCAGGAATGTCGGCCGGGGGAGGAAGTGTTATTGGTTGAAACTGCTCTCAGAGGAGAAGGAAGACGTATGGTGCCTGTAACGATGTGTATTTATGGTCTGGCGATTCGGCGGAACAACGTGTCTGTTCAGGACATATGCACTTGGGTGGCCTCTGCCCTCTGCTAGCTGCTACAGAGTACACACCACGAGACACTGTAGTGTCACGTTTGATTACTTTGCAGGCGGGTTAGAGACGGCTGTAGTTTAACCCTTTAAAGCTCGGTAGTTGTAATATGTACCACTACAGTTGACGTTGCAAAATCTGTCGTTTTTCCCCGCCAGTGTACTTATAAGTTGCGCCGGGGTAGCGTAGTTGGTTTAGCGACTCACTACGGGATGGGCGATCTGGGGATCGAATCCCTGTGGGGACGCTATTTTCGCATCCGTCCAGGCAGCCTCTGGGGCCCACCAAGCGTCCTGTAAAATGGGTACCGGACCCCTTTCCCGCGAGCGGCCAGGGCGTAGCGTTGACAACCCACTCCCACCTAGCGGCGACGTTAAAGAAAGAGTAGAGCTAAAACACTATTCCCGCTCTGGGTCTTCATAACATGTTCTAGCGTGAACTTGATCTTTTTGGTATATTTGTGAGTTTCGAATTTTTCGTCTGACTGTCGCAGTAAATGCCGATTATTAGCCGAGCAAGACCCACCTCTTGGTCTTTGAAATGAAGAGACGCCTTTTACTCTAATTTTTAGGTGGTCTTTACGAAGTAAAGCAAGAGAGGCACTATATGCACTTATAACGTAACAATGGGGCGCGCTCGTGCAACCACTGTGGCAGTGGGAAAGCAATAAGTATTACACAACATGAGTGCGTATTTATGGCGCTATATATCCAGCATGCAGTGCGCATGCGCCATATTGTCATCTGTGGGGTGACCCGCTCTGCAATATTTTACCACATTATCTCATAAACTGCACGATTTTAAAAAAAAAAAAAAAAAAAAAGTTGCTGAATATAAGAAGCGTGTTTTGATTTTGCTCATATCTACAACTTTTGCTTCAAAAATTTATCATTCTAACAAGAACTGAGCGAGATATGATCAAAAATGTATATTGGTGTTCACGTAAAAGGTGAAGGTAAAGCGCACCCTTTTATAGGCACTGAGGCTCTGTACAGGCCGTACGGCCCATATGGGGAGTAGAGGTATAGCTCTTCTCTTTCTTGACCACGGCACTAGAAGGGGGTGGGAGTCAGCGTCACGCCCCGGCCGCTCTTTACCCCGGGAAAGACCCGGTACCCGTTGTAGAGGAGGTTGGTTGGGACCCAGGGCCGGTCTGGACAGGCGCGGAAAACATCGCCCCCACCGGGATTCGATCCCCGGACCGTCCAGCCCGTAGCCAGTCGCCAGTGTGATTTTCGTGAAATCTCGCTTAGAGACGGTTATCCTTTGCGTAAGGTTTGCACCCGAGTTTCTGCCTGTATTTTAATAATCCTTTACTAATTTGTGTGATATTTCCGTATAGACGATTTCAAAATAACCCTACTGAGCAGCTGATTTTCGTGAAAATCGTTTAAATGAAAACCATTAATTCTTTTGTTGCGTAAGTGAATTTTTGTCAAGATTTCGTACATTTTTTGTCCGAATCTGATAAAGTTAGACAAAGAATACATCCACAAAACTGTAATGGCTGGTTGCGATTTTTGTGAAAATTGGTGCAGGAAACGTCATACTTTACTTAGAGGTATTAATGAGCTTATATATATATATATATATATATATATATATATGTGTGTGTGTGTGTGTGTGTCTGTCTGTCTGTGGGGGGGGGGGTGGCCGATTAGCTCAGTCGGTATAGCGACTGACTACGGGCTGGAAGGTCCGGGATCGAATCTCGGTGGTGACGAGACTTTCCGCCCATCCAGACCAGCCCTGGGGCCCACCCAGCCTCCTGTACAATGGGTACCAGGTCTTTCCCGGGGGCAAAGTGCGGCCGGGGCGTGCTGCTGACCACTCACCCCCCTCTAGTGCCGCGGTCATGGAAGAGTACAGCTATACCTCTACCCACCCTCTGGGCCACACCGGGCCTGTAACGGGATCAATTTACCTTTATATATATATATATATATATATAAGTTTTTTTTCGGTCCGATTTGCGTCAAATTTGTTATGAGAGATCCGCACTTAAAACTGTATAGCCTTAGTGGGTTTCTTGTAAATCGGCGCAGAGAAAGCCGTACTTTTATTATGGGCGTAAATGTAATTTAAATTTACACGTATCCCATGCAACCGTGTGGTATTTCGAAAATAAAGAACACCTTGGCACAGTTTATGTGCCAAATCGCGGGATTCACGATATGCGAGCTGTTTGGATAAAATTTATATTAATTTTACCATTTAAAGAGTTAAGTATGCTTTACCCCTACGTGAAGGAACAGCGCGGTTCTTGTCAGCTAACCTCCTTGTTGGACCCTCATTCATCGAAATGTCTGCCACCGCAGCATTTCTGTCAGCCGCTGAACTCAACAGACGTGGAATACATATAAACGTGAGGAAAGAGTAGATAAAGTATAAAAATAAATAAATAAAGAAATGAGAAGAGACGCGACAGACAAAAAAAAACGGAGAATCAAGAAACGAAGTAAATAAAACAATTAAAAAAAAAAAGAGCACGAAATATGTTTAGCGTAAAGCGTACGTTGTTTGGCTTCTGTTTCAACTTTGTTTGAAATATGTTTCCCTTTTATGAATATTTATACGTTACACTCGAGATGCGCGCACAAATGTACGTAGTCTTGGTATAGGCCGTTCGGAACCTGATGGAACACGGTGACGCACGGGAGGGGAAGTTAAGGGGAAAGATGTGAATGGAGTGGGTAGCCAGCAGCCTTGCACTGTACGTCGGAACCTGGTCTATCCATGGTCTAACCGCTGATCCGCCCTCCTCGACTGCCAGTAGTCGACCGAACTGACCTCCCCCCCCCCCCGGCCCGACGATTT
>Ga0131853_10026282_pt1 | contig 10473 bp, 4 predicted proteins | sample TergutLab28metaG_FD_92764 | JGI IMG/M metagenome (GOLD analysis project Ga0131853, IMG submission 92764) | Labiotermes labralis P1 segment gut microbial communities from Petit-Saut dam, French Guiana - Lab288 P1 (version 2) (version 2) | ecosystem: Host-associated > Arthropoda: Insects >... | reverse complement strand
GGGGACCCCACCCCGCGGCTTCCCGTTTCCACCCCAGGGGGTCAAACCACCGCGCCCCCCCCGCCACCCCCCCCCCCCCCCCCCCTTCAGCAAAAGTACATACTGCATTTTAACTGTAAGTATTCAGAAATCTTATAACAAAAATGACCAGTTACCTGTGTGCAAGACGCAATACAAAGAGTTCAAGAGATGCAGATTGAAAGAGGAGTTCCTGATCATCTCGATTCAGGTCCAAAAAACCTGGTATCTTATCAGCAAAAGTGCGGATAACGTCTACAGAAGTTGTGAGTAGGCTGTAGAATTGCTGAATCTTTTCTGCTTCACTTAGCAGCGGTTCATTTGGCGTGGGTTCACGATACTGGGAAATAGAAAAACAAATTGCATTCCATCTCTTCCAGAGCTTTTAAAAACACTGTCCGGAAGAGTAATTATACAGTAAATAATGATCACTAATGATTATTCATTGAAACTTGACAATCTGCACACTGGATTTTGGACCTAAAATTGCTTCAGGTTATGTTGTTTTTTTTTCAATAAAATGAAGACATATTCTTCATTTTATACTATTTTTCAGTACTTCTTTCTAAATAAACATTTCCTTTCTAATGGGGAATTCAAACGACTTAGGTGTATGATAAACTTTACCACCCACTTCATCACATATTTCTCTTCCACACATTCAGTTCGATACATATTTTTGTTATCCTCTTGTCATTACCATAATCACACTTTTTATAAAGCGCAATACTGAAGGTACGGAAACCTCTGAAAAACCTACGAACACATTGAAAATCTAACATCTACTGCACATGACAAAGAAGGCTTCTAACTTTGCTACAAATGATAGTGGCATGTTGCAATCAACTATTTGAGTAGCGAAGAACACACTGGATTTTCTAGCCTTCTGGCAAGTATTATTTTGTTTGTGTCTTTGCATAATGATGCTTCAAAGTTTGTTAAAAAACATGCCTAACTCCGGATTGAGGTTTTGATAATTTTGCTACTTTACATTAGAGTATCACGTACAGTTTTTCATATTACATACATATGAGAACTGCATCTCGTCAGAGCTATTGTAGGATAGAGAATGGTGGCTCACAAACACAATGGAGTTATTAGACAATGTACATGTAAAAATGAGGCGCTTCGCGCGTAACCACCGTTGCCGTCGAAAAGCAATAACTATTAAATATTATGAGTTCTTGTGTCTGTATTCTTGACTTAGTTATCCGGTACGCAATTTGCATGTGTTCTGCGTCGTATTATATCATCATCTGTAGCTTCTCCAGCTCTACCATATTTTTCCACTTTATCTCATACATGGCATGATTTTAGGAAAAAATACACTGAACATAAAATGCGTGTTTTAACTTTCTCTAAAACGTTTGTCCGGAATATTTCTCATTCAGAGAAGAATTAAGCGAGATATTATCATAAATGTATATGGGTCACCATGTAAAGTACCAGTTATTCTGGTCAGATTATAATCAAACTTGAAATTTCTAAGCAGATATTCGGAAGATCCTCAAGTATTAAATTTCATGGCAAACCGTTCAGTTGGAGCTCAGTTATTCCATTCGGACGGGCAGAGATTACGTCACTATTAGTCGCTTTTCGCAATTTCTCGAACGCGCCTAACTCTTCATAACACATTTGCTCATCTACAGATCCTAGTAACAGAGGTATAACCGATGCGCTATGCCTGCTAAGCAAGACTGCAGCGACGTTGAGAGGTGCGGTGAGAAAACTAACTGCAGCTCTCCATTTTGTTCACACGGAATTTAAGCGGTAGAAGAAAAAATGTAATTTTTCTACAAAGAATTATAAACCCGTCTACTTTAATGAGATAAAATAGTATAAATTCAGTATAAACATAAATATTTATTACGTCTCAGCTCACCATAACTCTAATTTTATCCGGTGGATCTCATCTCACAAATAACAGGCTGCTAAAATCAATCGGTAAGTGATGTTTCGGGAGACAGTCGGTATTTATTGTGAGATTCATACGAGCCACCCAAATACACTGGGTGGCAGAATGCAGGTCTTTATGTTCAGCAAGTGGTGCATATACAGATGAACCAAAAGTCACTGCGCCTACCGCAGACGATGAGTACACTCAGAGAGTACCTGAACATTAATAGAAACACATTTATCATACTGACTTAAGTCATAAAACATGTCTGAAATGACTCCCCACGTGCCAAAAGACGCGTAGGCCATAATACTAAGAATAAGGCGGTTTTGTGGTTCATAGTGACTTTTGGCTCACTCTGTGGTCAGAAATGGGCTTCGAAAGTTTAAAATAATTTGAAGTTTTAACTTGTAGACGGTATAGGCTCACAGCCTTGTGTGAACTGCGAATGAGCACAAGGAGTACAACACTCTGCGCATGCTCAGAACAGGAATGAAAACGTTCATGGACGCACAAAGACCGACAGGCCGTTAGAATTGTCCAATAAAAAAATTTAAAAGACCCGAAAAATTTTTCTAAAATTTTCCAGTATTAAACTTTATGAAAATCCGTCTAGCGGTTCTCGAGTTGTTCTATGATCTAGATGGAAGGAATAATAATTAAAACGATATGAAAAAGCGCTCAGAAAAAGTTTCGCGTCTAAAGAATATTACAGCGTTTGGAAAAACGCCTGGAAACCAAATACCAAAGCTGTTATATTTATATATTAAGAGAAGTACCAGTCTATACACAACACTTTATAATGGTAATCTAAAAAGTTACATGTTTCGGCTGTGTAAAACAACCATCATCAGGCTTCGTATTTCAGTAGTACACAACCGAAACACGTAACTGTTTTGAGTACCATAATAAAGTGTTATTACAGACTGATAGCTTTATTGATACATCTGTACTGACACAACGGAGATGATACACATTAAAAAAGCTTCACTATTAACACAAACCAAACTGAAAAGCAGAATCAGGGCAGTGCGGCGAAAAATTGCAAGGAATAAAGTTAATCTTCATGAATGAAACGAATGGTGGTTACACATATTATTATTATTATTATTATAATCATTATCATCATCAGCATCACCATCATCTTTATTTCTGTTGCTGCATGAATGTCTACACTCTGATTATCAGGCGAATATGGCCAAAAACACGCGATAAGCAGCATGTTTTCCTAATAACAAAAGTCAGTGCAATAAGAAGAGAGGCTCACCTGAGAATAATCGAGGTTTGCGAGATCGGGAGTTGTGTCGACGTGGGCCCGCACTAGGGCTGTGATGAGAGAAACTGGGGGGCTTGGGGGAGATTCCTGTGGCGACTTGGGTTTCGAAGGGAGTCTTCCCCTGCGGCCCTTGAGCGAGTCGGTCCGCACGACTTCCTTAACCATGCCGACGGCAAGGCATTTCTGGAAACGGCAAAACTGGCATCGGTTGCGCCGCCTCTTGTCCACCGGGCACGCCTTGTCGGCAAGACACACGTATTTGGAGCCCTTCTGTACTGTCCTCTTGAAGAATCCCTTGCACCCTTCACAGGTCCGAACGCCGTAGTGCTGGCAGGCAGCGGTGTCTCCGCACACGGCACAGAGTTGTGACGGGGATTGGGGCGCGGGTCCACCGCTTGTTCGGGGCATTGCGCCCCCCGTACTGGGGCCCGTGGGTGCTGCTGGGGTGGGAGGAGGTGCTGTGACTGTAGGGGACACCACGTCGCTTAGTCCGCCGCAGCCTGGGGAAGACGACGCCGATGATGAAGCTGAAGGCCCGGGTCCTCCGGAGGGTACCGATCCCATACGAAGCTTCGGAGACTCGCTGCTGCTGCAATGAGTAGTTTGGACAGGGTATAAAAACACTGAGAAGAATTACTCTTGAGTGCTATGCACACCGCGAGGGCCGTGCTTATCAACACAGTCCCAAGACATGCTGAGCCTCAAGGGCCATGCTGATCCAACACCGCTGTAAGACCTGCTGAGCCTTAAAGGGCTATGCTAATAAACACGGTTGTAAGACCTACGGAGCCTTACTTGCTATGCTGATCAACACCGTCATAAGACCTGCTCAGCCTTACAGTCTATGCTGATCAGCACGGTTGTAAGGCCTGCTGAGCCTTATGTGCTGTGCCAATATACACCATCGTAAGACCTGCTGAGCCTTACTGGCCATGCTGATCTACACCGTTGTAAGACCTGCTGAGTCTTACTGGTCATGCTGATCAACACCGTTGTAAGGCCTGCTGAGCCTTACTGGTCATGCTGATCAACAACGTTGGAAGACCTGCTCAGCCTCAAGGACCAGGCTGATTAACACGGCTGTTAGCCCTGAGCCGTAACATTCCAGTTTGAAGTTATTGAGAGTGGTTTGTTGGGACTTAAGAATTATTTAATTTGGTGAGGACAAAGTGCTACGTTGTGTGACTAATCTGTCGAAGTTTCGACCAGTAAATCGCAGTCTGTCTCCAATAATATTTGATATCTCCATCTTCAGTGGGGAGAAATTTTCTGCGCTGAAGATGGCTGCTACACTGGTATTTATCTACGCACTACACGGTGTCCCATCCCAGACGACAGTACCACTACTAGTACTACCACTGGTGGCAAATGCAATACATTTCTTTGACATTTATACGTTTTTGTGCAATGAATTAACATGCACCAAAGTATCGGACTGGAGGCTGAATGTTTTCCATTCGACTTGAGGCGCTTCTGATTTCGTTGGACCTCACGAATGGCGTATTCTGAAGCACAGTTGTGACCGTACACTTTAAAGGCCTTAAAGCAAATGAAACTATATACATATATATTTTTTTAAATTGACTTACCTTGTAGACTCGGAGCGCTGTAATGGTAAGGACGCCCGTCGCTGCCTTGGACTCAGTGTCGTAGTAACGTGCAATTCTGACGTGCTAGGAAAGTGGGGTAAAGAGTAGGTTTCTTGAGTAAGCGGTGTGGACTCGAACCCAGGACTGAGCTGCGGCTGCGGTGGGAAATAAGGTGAATATGGTGCCGGTTGTGGGGGGTTTGGTTGGAAGTCATAGGGCGAGGGTGCTGGAGTGGGAGCAACAGCGGGGTGATGGTGATGGTGATTATGGTTATATGGGGTGGGTACGTTATAACATTCTTCGTCCATCTTGTAACCCTGCTGATGGGAGGTGCTGGCGAGTTCCGTTGGTCGAGTGTAACGCGGAGAGTATGTCTCCTGGAAGCTCGGGAGAGGGGCTCCAGGTCCTACGGGGCTCAGGGGGCCCGCACCACCTCCGGGAGATTCGTGATGAGGCGGGGCTGGTTCCTGCTGAAAAACTACGTCTGGGAACGGATCGAGCTCCTCTGAAAGAACTCCAGTGTCTTCAGAATATGGTGCGGACAGCAGATCGGCGAAGCTGCTTGGTCCGAATGGGGACTGCAAAACAAGAAAACATTGCTTGGAAGCTGAAGAAAAACATGCATGTGCCGCAACAATGAATCTTAGAGTCAGATGGCTTAATCCAGTTCATATCACCACAACACATTCACAGGAAAAAATTTATCATTACTCTCCAGTATACACGTTGCCATTCGAACCAGTCCCTTTTCTACAACATGTTTACGAGATTTTAGCCCTTTTCAACCACAGGCATGGCTCTCAAAGCAGCCCTCGTGATACTGCAACAAAGGAAACCGTTGCTTGCTTGGATATACGAGAGCCATTTAACCCGAGGGGTCATTATCAATAGCGAAAATAATTACAAGTTCACTCCGTAACATGTCAAGAAGGCACAGAGGAGAAGTACAGGTATGGCTCTACCCTTTCTTTAACCTCAGTGCTAGAAGAAAATGGGTGGTTACCGCCACGCTCCGGCCACTTTACCCCCGGAAAAGAGACTCGGTACCCATTGTATAGGAGGTTAGGTAAGCCGGTCTGAACGGGTGGGGAAAATCTCGCCCCCACCGAGATTCGGTCCCCGAACCATCTGGCCCATAGCGAGTCGCTATACCAACTGAGTTATTCAGGCTCACAAGATAAAATAATACGCCTATAAATTATAAACATCCTTAGCCAGATTAAACCATTTCGCGATGCTTGACTACTGTTCCAGTTTTAATATCGTACTCACAACTTCTCACTAATTTTCAAAACTCCTTCTTGCTACAACATTTGCCCACTGCGCTTCTATCTGCTTTGTCGCAGTCAGTATAATCATTCATACAGTCACAAGGCACTAGTGAAAATTTAAATGCGATTCATAAATGCCATTACTTTTGCAGGCACGGGACGTACATGCAACTGTTTAACTCGATATAAGCCACGCGTATGGAAGAAAACACACACGTGATGATATACCGTCGTGTTTGAGATGAGAAAATACTCCATTAAGATCATAATATCCATATATTAGAGTTACCAAAATAGGTAACGTTTTCCCGCGTTAGTTCGGGAATGTATGTTAACAAGATAGAGGAATAACATGTTATTAAATAACAGCTCACAGAGTTCACACTTTCACCGGAAACTGAAAACATGTTGAGCTATGAACTTGAAGGAAGGCATCACGAAGTGCTAGAATAATATATAATAAAATTAATTATATACATCAGCACTACCTTTATTATTTATACATAAGGCTACATGTTTCGACCCATCAGTCGGTCATCTTCAGGCCTACATAGCAGACTAAGTCATTGGTGCTGCATGCACATTGGGATCCCAAAAAGTTCACATTAATAAAATATATAAAATCTGGTGTTACCAGATTTTATATATTTTATTAATGTGAACCTTTTGGGATCCCAATGTGCATGCAGCACCAATGACTTAGTCTGCTATGTAGGCCTGAAGATGACCGACTGATGGGTCGAAACATGTAGCCTTATATATTAATACTAAAGGTAGTGCTGACGTATGTAATTAATTTTATTGTATATGAAATACAGGAACGCATCCCTTCCGATATACTCCTGGCAAAAATCCAGACTGCATACCCACTCAGAAAAACATACTGTGTAAAAGTTCACATTAGAACAGGCCACGAACGACCAGAGGGGGGGGGGTAAATGTGTAGTTCTACGCTTTCTTTAACCTCGGAGCTAGATGGGGGTGGATGGTCAACGCCACGTCCCGGCCGCTTTACCTTCGGGAAAGACACTCATTGCATAGGGGACTGGGTGGGCCCCAGGGCCGTTCTGGACGGGTTTCGATCCGTCTAGCCCGTAGCGAGTCGCTACACCGACTGAGCTATGCTGGCCCACAAAACATACTCTATAATTAGTAAAATTAACCACAAATATTCCGTTCTTGCAACACCTCTAGATCGTTCTTGCACGCGAGTTTACGCAACTTATGTTCTGAAATATGCAAATGTAGAAGTAATGAATGCAACACTACTAAACTCTACATTATTATTACCCCATTAGTACCCTGTACCCTTTACCGTAACAAAGTCGACCAAGCACCGTCATAGATCCAAAACCGTTCTTCGTTAGAGTACGGTGACACAAAATAACATTTACTGTTCCAGACAAAAAAAAAAACCTAGTCATCTAATATCGTTACTTATTCACAAGATAAACAAAATTAAGAGCAGAAGCAACCGGATTTTTTTTTTGAGCAAGCAATTTCTCGTGGCTTAAAATGTTTGATATGGATGGTCAATTTCATATCTGCAACTGCTGCACTCAACTCGACTTGTGCCACTCCAGCTCCTGCAGACAAGAACCACTTCAGCACTCCGCTGACATCATCACAGAGAAACTTCTCTTGTCTTCCACCTCGCAGTTACATAAAACAATTTGTGTTTTAATGCACAGACGCAGTTTACTTTCCGATACGCGGATGACAACACAACAGTTTCATAAGAGATTTGTTGTGTCGCACTGACAGCAACACGCGGTCAGGATCCAACTGTCTTCATTTAAGTGGTCCTAAAATTAATCAGAGTCACATGACCCGCTTATAGCAAAAGCACTGTAAGGACATTATAATCACTATATCCCAACCGGTCTACAAATATCTTTCACAGAAACAGACCTACTTGTGTGTAATATTTAATTACGATATCCATTCGGAATGATTATGAAGTCACTTTGACTATGTCACATATAAGTGCAAATTTGTATTGTCAACAAACAAATTTAGACATGATACTGACAACTACGTTTAACCAAGTTTTTTTGAGCCCTGAGATACACTTTTAGGAGAAATAAGATACTAGATTAATTAAATTATGAAACCACACCAAGTATCTGACATTCTGATTTTGTTACTTGGTCACAAAAACTGGAGACTTGTCCATTCTTTCCTTCTTCACACCCCGTTCTTCTAAAACAAAGCCGCAACAAATATTTGCAACACAACCGAAAATTGTGGTGGAATCCTCAGCAGATCTGCTTCGCATTCGAAAGACGACAGAGTTTGTCTGTCGACCACAAAACCGCTTGCTTTTGATTTTATTTAAACCCTCGAAGCAAACTGCAGAACCATTGTTCAAAATGGACTTACAACGCTACCTTCGGAATCCCTCCCACTTCAAACTTCATAATCGTCCTAACATACATCATTGTACACCCTACTTAAGTGGAAGACTCGAACAGCACTTATTACCTCATAAAGCAATAGTTTTTTCTGTTGCAGTGCACAACCATCATAAAATGGTTTGCATTAAATGCTGATCCTCGTGACTTAGGCCTAATTTATCATCAACTTAATAACTGAATGCCGATCCCGGTGGCTGCGCGGCCTGCAGCCGCTCGCTTCCCGGGTCGGTGGGTTCGAATCCCGCAGGGGGCATGGATGCTTGTCTCTGGTGAGTGTTGGGTGTTGTCAGGTTGAGGTCTCTGCGACGTGCCGATCACTCTACCGACTGCGGGGCGTCGTTCTGTGTGATCTAGAAACCTCAAGAAGGAGGAAGCCATGACCCCCGTTGGGCCGCAGCGCCACAGGAGGGGAAAATAATAAAACACGTGGATTGAACGGGCTAGGAGCCGGACGGACAGGGGTTCGAATCTCGTGAGGAGCAAGATATATTTTCATCTTCTCCAAAATGTCCAGACCGGCTCTGAGGCCGACTTAGCCTCCCATTCAATGGGTACCGGGATTCTTTCCAGGGAGTTAACCGGCCACGGCGTGAAGTTAAACAGTCACCTCTATCCAGTGCCGAGGTTAGGAAAGACTCCGGCTATACGCCTTCATTGCGTGGACAGGGAAAACGTTTTACATTGAGTACTTGAGGAGCTGTTCAAGGAATTCCCTACCATATATGGAACCAAAGGTTTACTACCGTGCTCGCATGGTCCTGTCACTGGACTGCTTCCTGAGTCCGGTGAACCCAATCCCACGAACCACATTCTAGGAGGTAATTTATCACTGTAAACTATTCCCAGCACCAGCAGCCCAACATTAAAAGTGTGAATTCAGAATTATAACCCGTCTTTTGCAATTAATTCAATATCTTGCTCTTACTACATGTCGCTGCGTGAGCACCAAAACAGTCTAGACCTGCTCGCAGCATGATGGCATAGTCACAATTTGAAAAGGTCGCGTTTAATTTTAATGTTTCTTATTACAATTATTTTATAAATTTGCACCAACATTGCACGGATGGACAGTAGGATGTCTAAAGGTAAATTTATCCTTGCGCATACCATGAAATAATATAAGTGAGTAGTGTTATATCTCCACCCATTCTTAACCTCGGGACTAGACGAATGTCAGTGGCGAAAATCAGACTGAACATGTCCCAGAGCCAATATGGACGTTTTAGAGAAGAAAAACTCTCTTGGACCTGCCCGAATTCGAACCCCGGACCGTCCAAACCGTAGCTATTCGCTATACGGACTACGCTATCACGGAACCTAGTAAGATATCTATGGAATGTCAGTCGGGGCGGATTGAAGAGGAAGTTGCCGTGGGAGATTTTGAGCTACATTTGTCTGGACGTACCCAAGGAAGCAACGAAGAACTTCAGGTATGATACACAAATTGTGAGGGAAGATTCGAACAGAGCCTCCACATACGAAAAACAAAGGAAACCACTGCTGTGCAAAGCGAGAACACAAAAATTATAGGCATAGATGTAAAAAATACAAAACGTGTTCACTTGTGTTTTATAGAGACGTTAAGGTCTAACATAAGAACACAGACAGCGGCTGTTTGAAGATGATGCTGACGAGAATATATAGACACAAGACGAAGAAACTGGAGAATGGAGAGAACGGTGTAACGAGGAAATTAATTTTTCAACCACTTTTCATATCTTATGTATATTGGACCGTGCATCATTGTGATAGTTGAAGAATAAGAGACCAACTTGATGTCACTCACTAGTTATTAAGTTTTATTTCACTTCTTCTATGCTCAACATGTTTCGGACATTAATACATCCATCATCAGTAGCCTGCGACTTTTCTATTGTAGCAGGCTTCAGCCTGCTACACGGATACCACCCCAACCCAGCCACACAGAAACTCCAACACACATCGAAACAAGAACACACGACCAATGTGGTGATACAATAGAAAAGTCGCAGGCTCCTGATGATGG
>Ga0131853_10026281_pt1 | contig 10473 bp, 8 predicted proteins | sample TergutLab28metaG_FD_92764 | JGI IMG/M metagenome (GOLD analysis project Ga0131853, IMG submission 92764) | Labiotermes labralis P1 segment gut microbial communities from Petit-Saut dam, French Guiana - Lab288 P1 (version 2) (version 2) | ecosystem: Host-associated > Arthropoda: Insects >... | reverse complement strand
TATCGGGATGCGTGTGCGCGCACAGCAGCGCGTAGTCGTGAGAGTCGAAATCCTCCCCGGTCCAGATCACCGTGCCGCCCTGCGCCGTGTCGATCATGTCCATCGACCGGGCCCAGGCCCTGCTGTGGGCCCGTGCCCGGTCCAGGTGCGGACTGCACCGCGCGGGGTACGGCGTGTAGAACTCGGGAAGGTCGTACGACGAGTTCGTCGAGGCCATGACCGGAGCCCCTACCGGCCCAGTTCCGCGTTCTCCAGCATGCCGATCGCGTCGGGCACGAGCACGGCGGCGGAGAAGTAGGCCGACACCAGGTAGGAGATGACCGCTGTGGAGTCGATCCCCATGAACCGGACGTTCAGCCCTGGCTCGTACTCGTCGGGGATTCCGGTCTGGCGCAGCCCGACGACGCCCTGGTTGTCCTCCCCGGTCCGGAGCACCAGGATCGAGGACGTGTTGTGCTCGGTAACCGGGATCACCGGGCAGGGCAGGACCGGCACGCCGCGCCACGCGGGCACCTGCCGGTCGCCCATCGGCACGGTCGACGGGTAGAGCCCGCGCTTGCTGCATTCGCGGCCGAACGCGGCGATGGCCCGGGGATGGGCCAGGATGTACTGGGAGTCCCGGCGGCGGGTCAGGAGCTCGTCCAGGTCGTCCGGCGTGGGCGGGCCCTCATGCGGCTGGACCCGCTGCCCGTAGTCGACGTTGTGCAGCAGCCCGAAGTCGGGATTGTTGATGAGCTCGTGTTCCTGGCGCTCCCGCAGTTCGGCGATGGTCAGCTTGAGCTGGTGCTCGACCTGGTTCATCGGCTCGTTGAACAGGTCGGCCACGCGCGAGTGCACGCGCAGCACGGTCTGCGCTACCTGCAGTTCGTATTCGCGCGGCGCGGCCTCGTAGTCCACGAACGTGGACGGCAGCGCCGGCTCGCCCGAGTGCCCGGCGAGCAGTTCCAGCGCCGCCTCGCCGCCCCGGGTGCGGGGCCTGCCCGCCAGGTCGGCGAAGCCGCGCAGGTGGTCCCGGAGCGAACCGGACCGGTCGGCCACGGCCATGAAATCGGCCCGGCCGAGCACCAGGAGGGTGCAGGCGGTCTCGGCGGTGACCGTCTCATCCCACGTCGCCTCGTCGCTGGTCAGCGCGGTGTCACCGAAGTAATGGCCGTCGGCGAGCACGCCCGCCGTCTTGTGCTGCCCGTAGCGGTTTCCCTTCGAGCGGCTCACCCGGCCGTGCGCGATGACGAACACCGTGTCCACGGGGGTACCCGTCTCGGCGACGACCGTGCCCGGGTCCACCTCGCGCTGGGTGAACCGCGCCGCCAGGGCCGCCAGCACCTCCTCGTCGTCGTAGCCGCGCAGCGCGGGAAACTCCCCGAGATCGCCGGGCACCACGCTGGCCTGGTCCGCTGTCTGCACCATCTCGATCCGGCCGTCCCCCACCGAGTACGACACCCGCCGGTTCACCCGGTAGGTGCCGCCCTTCACTTCGGCCCACGGCAGGATGCGCTGGACCCACCGGTTGGTGATGCCCTGCATCTGCGGCGGGGTTTTCGTCGTGGTGGCCAGCGTGCGCGCGGCCGCGCTGTCCAGGCTTGTCTTGTGACCGTTGAGCTCCTGCGGCCCGGCCTGCGCGCCAGTGTCGACCGACATCCGTGTTCCCCCAGAGGTTGCGTGTCTGGTCCCGTTCCCCGACGTGACGCTACAGAAAGCAACGACGCAATTGCAATACGCACTTGTACCTACGCATGGCCCGCGATCCGGGAAGCCCGATCCCCTCATCCGAGGGAAGGGAACAGCCCGAAAGTAGCCGATTCGCGCCGTGTCGCGTCATACCTGCATGACAACCGCCACGGTTAACAGGAAACGCAAGCGCAAGGGCCCGCTCAAGGGGTTCGCATCGGGACTGAAGTGGCTCGCCGGGATCGCCAGCTCCGTCGCCGCGATCATGACGGCCGCGACGACGGTGCTCGGACTCGTCGTGCATCACCAGGACACGCAGCTGCGGCACGCGAACGCGCGGACCAGCACGCAGAACCGCCAGATCAGCCAGCAACAGCAGCAGATCCAGCGGCTTCAGTCGAAGCTGGCCACGGCGAGCCGGTCACCGAAGGGAAGCGGCCCCGCCGGCGGCAACGCCGCGCCGTCCGGCGTCGCGCACTTCCTGAGCAGCCTGTCTCCGACGGTCGACAACGATGGCGTGAACAGCGGCCAGCAGGTCATCGCCGCGAAGTCCTATCCGGACACGGTCACGTGGGGCTGCGGGGACTCGTCCGCGCCCAACGAGGCGTACGACGTGGCCGGAAACAGCGTGTTCACCGCCGAGGTCGGCATTCCCGATAACACGCAGTACGTGACCGGCGTGGTCGCCACCGTGACTTTCAGCAACGAGTCGGGGCAGCAGATCGGACAGCCCGTCCAGGTGTCGCTGGGACATCCGGCCAGCGTCCGGCTGAACATCAAGGGCGTGACCCAGCTCGGGATGACCTGCACCGGCCGGAACCGCCAGACCAGCCAGCCCACGGACACCACGTTCTCCGTGGCACTCGGCAACGGGGGAGTCTCCTGAGCGCCTGAGCGCCCTTGCGTTCGCGGATTCCGTCGCTACCGCAGCAGAATCCGCGAACATAGCAGGGTGAACGCCGACGCTCCGTAGGCGGCGGCCGGCTGGTTGGTTTTCTTCTCTCCCTTGCGTCACATGCGTGATATTCCGCCCCAGTAGGATCGTTTCCCCTTGCCAGCGGGCCCGATGAAAGTACCATTCTCATAAAACGAAGTCAGGTTTCCGGGATCGGGTAACGGGCGTCATGGAGGACCGCGTGAGCAGCAACGGCGACGACACCGCACGCAAGAAGAACCGCTACCACTTCGACCGGCACACCCCGGACTACCGCCACAAGTTCGAGGACATCGCCGCCGAGATGCACAGCACGTGCCCGGTCGCGTGGAGCGACACCTACGACGGGCACTGGGTCGCCGCCTCGCACGAGAAGGTCTTCGAGCTGGCCCGCTCGGCGGAGTACCTGTCCAACGACCACGACGTGCGGAACGAGCGCCGGGGCTACCACGGCATCACCATCCCGTCGCAGAAGGGGCAGCAGCAGATCCAGGGCGGCTTCCTGGAGATGGACCCGCCCGAGCAGCGCCACTACCGGCAGGCGCTCAACGCCTACCTCTCCCCCGCGGCCATTCAGCGCTGGCTGCCGGTCGTCGACGAGGTGACCCGGGCCTGCCTGGACGAGAAGATCGAGACCGGCCGCATCGACTTCGTCGACGACCTGGCCAACATCGTCCCCGCCGTGATGACGCTGGGCCTGATGGGCATCCCGCTGAAGGAGTGGGAGATCTACTGCGAGCCCGCGCACGCCGGCGTTTACACTCCTGCGGACTCCCCCGACCGCCAGCGCGTCACCGAGATGGGCATGAAGAGCTTCATGAGCCTCATGGGCCACCTCCAGCAGATCCGGGAGAACCCCCGGCCCGGCCTGGTCGACGCGCTCGCCACCGCCACCATCAACGACGGAAAGCCCGACGACCTCGAGCTGACCGGCGTCCTGATGCTGCTGATCGGCGGCGGCTTCGACACGACCACGGCACTGACCGCGCACTCCCTGGAGTGGCTGGGCGAGCACCCGGCCGAGCGGGAGCGCCTGTCCGCCGGGCGGGACACGCTGCTGGACTCGGCGACCGAGGAGTTCCTCCGCTTCTACACCCCGGCGCCGGGGGACGCCCGCACGATCAGCCAGGACTGCCTGATCGCGGGGCAGGAGTTCAGGGAGGGCGAGCGGCTGTGGCTGTCGTGGGCCATGGCCAACCGCGACCCGGAGGTCTTCCCGAACCCGAACGAGATCGACCTGGCCCGGCCGGGGAACCGGCACATGGGCTTCGGCATCGGCATTCACCGGTGCATCGGCTCCAACGTGGCCCGCACCGTGTTCAAGCGGATGCTCCTCGCGGTCCTGGACCGCATCCCGGACTACCAGTGCGACCCCTCCGGCGCCGTGCACTACGAGACGATCGGCGTCATCCAGGGCATGCAGCACCTCCCCGCGACCTTCACCCCCGGCAAGCGCCTGGGCGCGGGTCTGGAGGAGACCCTCGAGACCCTGCAGCGCAAGGTCGACGAGGAGCGGCTGGCCGAGCCCGTGGCCCGCAAGTCCAGGGCCGAGTAGCCCGGGCCGGTCATGGCGGCCGTGTCGTCACCGCGCCTCCACCCCCCGCAGGACGGTCGCGGTGAAGCCGTCGATCACCCCCGCCCGGGCGGCCCGGGTCTGCTCATGGCTGGTGATCAGCAGGGCGTACAGGCCGAGCATGAAGAAGCCGGCGGTCTGCACCGTGTCGGCCCCGGCGTAGACCTCCCCGGCCGCCTTGGCGCGCTCGATGGCGCCGATCAGCAGGGTGATGGCCGGGTAGGCGGCCGGCTCGTCGGATCCGGGCAGGGTCTCGGGCCGGCGGGGCGAGAAGTGCAGGGCGAGCAGTTCCCGGAACAGCGGCTTGCCCACCCGCCGCTCCATCAGCAGGAACAGGCGGACGACCTCCGCGAAGACGGCGTCCAGGGTGGGCTCCGCCGCCAGGAACTTCTCCAGGCGCCCGGCCAGCCGGGTCTCCTCCCGGCGCTCGAGCTCGGCCAGCACGTGCTCCTTGGTGGGGAAATGGAAGTAGAACGTTCCCCGCGCGACCCCGGCCGCCGCGGCGATCTTCCCGACGTCCGCGGCGGCCATCCCCGACCGCCTGAACTCCTCCAGAGCGGCCTCGTAGACCCGTTCCCGGGTCTCCTCCCGGCGCTCGCCCCTGCCTTTTTTACTGACACTAGTCACTGACACATGTCAATGATACGTTGCTCGTGACCCCGACGATGGGAGGCACGCGTGGCCGTTGAAGAAACCCTCTACTGGGACCCCTACGACCCGACTCTGGTGGCCGACCCGTGGCCGCTGTTCAAGCGGCTCCGCGAGGAGAAGCCGCTGTACTACAACGACCAGCACGACTTCTACATGGTCTTCAGCGCGGCCGACGCCGAGCGCGTGCTGACCGACTGGGAGACGTTCACCTCCACTCACGGCGGCATCCTGGAGCTGATCAAGTCCGGCATCGAGATGCCGCCGGGCACCCTGATCTTCGAGGACCCGCCGGCCCACGACATCCACCGCAAGCTGCTGGCCCCGATCTTCTCCCCGCGCCGGATCAAGGAACTGGAGCCGAAGGTCCGCGAGTATGCCGCCCGCTGCCTGGACCCCCTCGTCGGCAAGTCCGAGTTCGACCTCATCGACGCCCTCGGCCGCGAGATGCCGATGCGGGTCATCGGGATGCTGCTCGGCATCCCCGAAGAGGACCAGGCCGCCATCCGCGACCAGGCCGACGCCAAGCTGACCACCGAAGCAGGCCAGAAGATGGACCTCGGCGACGGAGCGCTGATCTCCGTCGAGGGGTTCGGCGACTACCTCGACTGGCGGGTCAACAACCCGTCCGACGACGTCATGACGGAGCTGATCAACGCCGAGTTCGAGGAAAACGGCGAACGGCGTACCCTCACCCGTGACGAGATCGTCACCTACCTCACGGTCCTGGCCGGCGCGGGCAACGAGACCACCGGCCGGCTCATCGGCTGGATGGGATCGACGCTCGCCAAGTACCCGGAGGTCCGGGCCGAGCTGGCCGCCGACCCGTCCCTGATCCCGGCGGCGGTCGAGGAAATCCTCCGCCTGGAGCCCGCCGGCCCGTTCACCGCGCGCTACGTCACCAAGGACGTCGAACTGCACGGCCAGACCGTGCCCGCCGGCAGCGCGCTGCTGGTCTGCCTGGGCGCGGCCAACCGGGATCCGGCCAAGTATCCCGACCCAGACCGCCTCGACATCCACCGCAAGGCCGGCCTGCACCTGACGTTCCTCATCGGCCCGCACTACTGCCTCGGCTCCGCCCTGGCCCGGCTGGAGGGGCGGATCGCCCTGGAAGAGCTGCTCAAGCGCTGGCCGACCTGGGACGTCGACTGGGACGGCGCGAAAATGGCCGTGACCTCGTCGGTCCGGGGCTGGGAGAAGCTGCCGCTACGGGTAGGCGGGAGCGCGACCGCATGAGCGGACCAGCGGTCGGCGGGGCCGCCCGCTACGCGGGCACCCGGGTACACCGAGTCGAGGACACCCGGCTGCTGACCGGGACGGGTACCTTCGCCGACGATGTCACCCGGGCGGGGCTGCTGCACGCCTTCTTCGTGCGCAGCCCCCACGCCCGCGCGGCCATTCTGTCCGTCGACGCCACCGAAGCCCTCGCGCTGCCGGGGGTCATCGCGGTCTTCACCGCCGCGGACCTGAACGGCGATATCCGCGAGCAGTGGTACACCATCGACGGGCCCGACATCCCCGACACCCCCCGGCCGCCGCTGGCGGACGGCATGGTCCGCTACGTGGGGGACCCCGTCGCCCTGGTGGTGGCGGAGGACCGCTACATCGCCGAGGACGCCGCCGAACTGGTCATGGTCGACTACGACCCGCTGGATCCGGTCGTCGACTACGCGACCGCGCGGGAGTCTGAGGTCCTGGTGCATGATGCCTACCCGGGCAACGTCGCCGGGGAGATCCCGGGCGCACCGTTCGAGACCCTCGATGAGGTCTGCGACGGCGCGGCGCACGTGCTCACCGAGACCATCCGGGAGCAGGGGCAGGCCGCGGTGCCGATGGAGGGCCGCGGCCTGACCGCCGAGTGGTCCGGCGGGGAGCTGACCCTCTGGTCCGCCAGCCAGGCGCCGCACGAGGTCCGGCTGTTCGCCTCGCGGCTGCTCGGCGTGCCCGAGCACAAGGTCCGGACCATCACCAGGGACGTCGGCGGCGGCTTCGGCCAGAAGGTCGTGCCGCAGCGCGAGGAGATGTGCGTCCTGCTGGCGGTGCGCAAGGTGCCGGGGCCGCTGAAGTGGACCGAGGACCGGCAGGAGAACCTGCTGTCGGCCGGGCAGGCCCGGCACGAGCACGGCGACGTCCGGATGGCGTTCGCCGACGACGGCACCATGCTGGCCACGTCCATCGATCACACCGACGACGTCGGCTCCTACCCGACGCCGTGGCCGGTCGGCCCCGGCATCGCCGTCGGCATGATGTTCCCCGGCCCGTACCGGGTAGCCGCCGGCACGTTCAAGCACACGTCGATGTTCTCCAACACCGTCGGCCGGACCGCTTACCGGGGGCCGTGGGCGTTCGAGACGCTCGCCCGCGAGCTGTGCCTGGACATCGCCGCCCGGCGGATGGGGATCGACCCGGCGGAACTGCGCCGCCGCAACATCCTGCGCCGCGACGAGATGCCGTACTCCAACCCGGTCGGCATGCCGTACGACCACATGTCGCCGAACGAGACGTTCGAGCAGGCACTGTCGATCCTCGGCTACGAGGAGTTCCGGAAGGAGCAGGCCGCGGCGCGCGCCGAGGGACGGTATCTCGGCGTCGGAATCTCCACCTACGTGGAGCCGACGGCGTCGGCGATGCCGTACTACGGGAGCGAGGGCGCGACGATCCGGGTCGAGCCGTCGGGGAAGATCAACGTGTACATGGCGGGCGGGTCGACCGGCAACAGCCTGGAGACCACCGCCGTGATGCTGACGGCGGACGCCCTCGGCGCCCGCATCGAGGACGTGTCCACGATCCAGGGCGACACGGCGGTCACGCCGTTCGGCCCCGGGACCGGCGGCAGCCGCAGCGGGCCGATGATCGCCGGGGCGGTCGGGGAGACCGCCTCGATCCTGCGCGAACGGCTGCTCGCGATCGCGGCGGGCAAGCTCGAGGCTGACGTTGCCGACGTGGAGCTGTCGGAGTCGAGCGCCTCCGTGAAGGGCGACCCCGACGCGTCGGTGACGTTCGCGGAGATCGCCAACCTGGCCTACTTCCAGCCGGCGGCGCTGCCGCCCGGCGTGCCGGCCGGGCTGGAAGCCAGCGCCCGGTACGCGGCGCAGGCGATGATGCTGTGGGCCAACGCCACCCACGTGTGCACCTGCGAGGTGGACACCGTGACCGGCGCGGTGAAGCTGCTGCGGTACATCGTCAGCGAGGACTGCGGGCCGATGATCAACCCGAACCTCGTGGAAGGCCAGATCGCCGGCGGCGTGGTGCAGGGCATCGGCGGCGCGCTGATGGAGCACCTCGCCTACGACGAGGACGGCAACCCGGTCTCCACCACGTTCATGGACTACATGCTGCCGACCTCGACGGAGGTGCCGGTGATCGAATACGGGCACGTCGAAACGCCGGGGCCCAACCCCGGCGGGTACAAGGGCGTCGGCGAGGGCGGCGCGATCGGCGCCCCGGCCGCGGTGGCGAACGCGGTGGCCGACGCGCTGTCCCCGTTCGGGGTGACGGTGACGCAACTGCCGCTGACCCCGGACGCGATCGTGGGGCTGATCTCCTCGGCCGGGGGTGCCTCGTGAAGCCGACCGCGTTCGACTACCACGCGCCCGCGTCCCCGGAGGAGGCGGTCTCGCTGCTGGGCTCCCTCGGCGACGGGGCGAAGATCATCGCGGGCGGGCAGTCGCTCACGCCGATGCTGGCGCTGCGGCTGGCGGTCTTCGAGCACCTGGTGGACATCCGGCGGATCGAGTCGCTGCGCGGCGTGTCGCGCTCGAACGGGACCGTCCGGGTCGGGGCCGGCACGACCGAGGCCGCGGTCGGGCGATCCGACGTCGTCGCGGCGGACGTTCCGCTGCTGGCCCGGGCCACCCCGTTCATCGGGCACTTGGCGATCCGCAACCGCGGCACGATCGGCGGCTGCGTCGCGCACGCCGACGCGGCGGCGGAGTACCCGGCGGTCGCCCTGGCCCTGGACGCCACCATCGAGACGCTGTCGCCGCGCGGGACGCGGTCCATCCCGGCGGCGGAGTTCTTCACCGGAATCTGGTCCACCGCCCTGGAACCGGACGAGCTGATCACCGCACTGGAGTTCGGTGTGTGGTCCGGCCGGACCGGATTCGCCGTGGAGGAGTTCGCCGTCCGGAGCGGGGACTTCGCGATCGCGGGGGCCACGGTCGCGGTCGAGCTGTCGTCATCGGGTTCGGTGGACCGGTGCGCGATCGGGCTGTTCGGGCTCGGGCCCACGGCGGTGCGGGCGACGGCGGCCGAGGAATCGGCGGCCGGCACCGCGGTCCCGGACCTGAACCCGGACGAGATCGGACAGGCGGCTCTGGCGGGACAGGACGTCCCGTCCGACAGCCACGGATCGGCCGCCTACCGCACCCGGGTCGGGGCAGCCATGGTGGCCACGGCCTGGCGGCGAGCGGTTAAGGAGGCATCTGGTGAGTGACGACATCGCCGACGTGAAGGTGACGGTCACGGTCAACGGCCGCCCCCGGCGGGCTGCCGTGCCGCCCCGGCTGACCCTCGCCGACTTCCTGCGGGAACGGTGCCAGCTCACCGGCACGCACCTCGGCTGCGAGCACGGCGTCTGCGGCGCGTGCAGCGTGCTGCTGGACGGCGAGGCGGTCTGCGCCTGCCTGATGTTCGCGGTCCAGGCCGACGGTGCCGAGGTCACCACCGTCGAAGGCCTGTCGCCCGGCGACGGGGAGCTGTCGCCGGTCCAGGCCGCGTTCCGCGACCATCACGGGCTGCAGTGCGGGTTCTGCACGCCGGGGTTCGTCGTGTCGGTGACCGCGTTCCTGCGCGACAACCCGGACCCCAGTGACGACCAGATCCGCGAGGCCCTGTCGGGCAACCTGTGCCGGTGCACCGGCTATCAGGGCATCTTCAAGGCCGTCCGCGCGGCGGCCGAATCCTCTTCAGCAAGCGCAACCCCCAGCGAAACGAGGTAGCACACATGGCCGGAAGACTCGAAGGCAAAGTCGCCTTCATCAGCGGCGCCGGTCGCGGCCAGGGCCGCAGCCACGCCATCAAGCTGGCTAGCGAGGGCGCCGACATCATCGCCGTCGACATCCTCGAGGACGTGCCCGGCGGGCTGCCGATGTCCACGGCGGAAGACCTGGCCGAGACGGTCAAGGCGGTCGAGGCCCTGGACCGGCGCATCGTCTCCGCGAAGGCCGACGTCCGTGACGTCGACGCGCTGAAGGCCGCCGTGGACGACGGGGTGGCGCAGCTCGGGCGGCTGGACTTCATCGTCGCCAACGCCGGCATCGCGTCCATGGGCGGCAACGTCGACAAGATCGACCTCGACAACTGGAAGCACACCATCGACATCAACCTGTCCGGCGTGTTCAACACCGCCCGGGCTGGTGTCCCGCACATCGTCGACGGAGGCCGGGGCGGCTCCATCGTGCTGACCAGTTCCGTCGGCGGCATGAAGGCCCTGCCGGGCATGAGCCACTACGTGTCGGCCAAGCACGGCGTCGTCGGCCTGATGCGCGCCCTCGCCGTCGAGCTGGGCCCGCAGAACATCCGGGTCAACTCCGTCCACCCGACGAACGTGAAGACCCCGATGTTCTTCAACGAGGGCACGTTCAAGATGTTCCGCCCCGACATCGAGAACCCCGGGCCGGACGACATCCTCCCCGTGGCCCAGATGATG
>Ga0131853_10026280_pt1 | contig 10473 bp, 12 predicted proteins | sample TergutLab28metaG_FD_92764 | JGI IMG/M metagenome (GOLD analysis project Ga0131853, IMG submission 92764) | Labiotermes labralis P1 segment gut microbial communities from Petit-Saut dam, French Guiana - Lab288 P1 (version 2) (version 2) | ecosystem: Host-associated > Arthropoda: Insects >... | reverse complement strand
CATTATGCCCATCTTCAGGAGAACAAGACGTATGTTACTGCATGTGGTGTGCTGCGCTGGTTCTGCTGGATGTGGTTGGTAGCGGTTGTGGGGCGCTGCCTTGTGGGGTGCAAGCACTGTGAAAGTTACTGTCAATGTCACAGTGCTCGCACCCCACAAGGCTGCGCCCCACAACCGCTACCAACCACATCCAGCAGAACCAGCGCAGCACACCACATGCAGTAACATACGTCTTGTTCTCCCGAAGATGGGCATAATGATGCCCGAAACATGTTGAGAAATTGTTGAAAATAAACATCTAACTGTTGCATCTTGTTGGTTTTTTTCTCTCTCACTTCACAATTTACTCACGATGCACGGTCACAGAAACCTAAAGCTAGTATTTAAATGTTAACCTAAAAGGCATGCTAGAGCAATTTTTTTGTGATTTGATAAAGACTTTTGACTCTGTAAATCATGAAATTTAGTTAGGTGAATTACATTTCTATGGCTTGCAGATTATTTAGGTCCTGTTTAACTAATATAGGACAGAACATTCAAATAAAATCACTTACTTTAATTCAAAATTTTTTTCTATGACTGGGGTATGTTGAAACATGGGTTTCCCCAAGGGTCAATTGTAGGGCCTTTGTTATTCATAATTTAGGCCTGTATAAATGACCCTCCCCTGAGAATAAATTCTGTATCATAACCAGAAGTATTTGCTGATGACACTAGGGTCATAATTTCAAACAGAAATTTTGGAGATTTCTGTTCAGTGTAAAACTTAGTTCTCTCTCATGATGATGAAATGTTTTGCTGCTAATAAGTTAGTCCTAAATTTAGGTAAAAAAAAATTATTATGATTAATTCACCACATTCTGCATAATGTATTGGTTATAAAGAAAACTATATAGTAAACATGGTAAGTACAGAATTTCTAAATTTACAAATTGATAACCGCCCACATTGGAAGTACCATATTAAACAGATGACTCCTAAGTTAAGTGGAGCATTTTACACAGTTAGGTCAGTGGTCCATATCAGTAATTTATTTTGTGTACTTTCATTCAATTGTAAACATGATATAATTTTTTGGAGTAGCTCTTCTGACAGTGGAAAGTTATCCACCTTACAAAAGTAAATCAACAGGATTATGGCTGGTGCACAATCCAGAACTTCATATAGAAGTCTGTTTAAAAATATATATAGATTTAACCTCTTCCATGCCAATATATACTTTCATTAATGAACTTCATTGTCAGTAATCAAGAAAATTGTGAAAAAAATTCATCTGCACACAATATGAATACAACATAGGAGCACTGTTTTCATAGACCAAGTACCAACCTCTCTTGTTTTCAAAAAAGTGCATTCTGTGCTGGCATCATAATTGTGAATGTTTACTACATAGTCTGAAAATCCTTAAGAATGGAAAGACAAAATATAAAGTTGTGTTAAGAAACCGCTTAAATACTGACTCCTTTTATTCTGTAAATGAATTTTTTTGTGTGTAAAGATGATCCATGATACTGTTTTATAAAACAGTAGTTTGCATTCCAAAAACTCAGTAAATTTTGTGTATTTATGTCTTATGTATTTTTGACTTGTTCATTCATTGTTTCATTCATTCAGTCATATATATTCACCTTCCGTGGATATTTACAGATATGGAATCAGTCACGAAATCTACATAAAAATACATAATATATACACAAAAGTGTGCAAAGCATTTGTCATAATATAACTAACAAGTATGTATTGATACATAAGATAAATAAAAGATATTAAGTCAGAACCATGTCCATTAGAATGTTAATTGATTATATTCATCCAGACTATAGAATGTATGTTCTATAAGATAACTCGTTAGTTTGGATGTGAATTGCTTAGCATCTTTAGATAACATTTTAATATTTAATGGTAAGTGGTTATAAACCTTACTTCCAGAATACAAGACTCCTTTCTGCACCACTGTTAAATTTGTGGAAGGCTAATGTAAATTGTGGTTATAATATGTGTTTCTATCATGAGTTTCAGAATTGGACAAAAACAGGCTTTTATTTTTATTGACAAAAACAAGTAATGAAAAAATATAAAGATATGGAAGTGGCAATATTTGAAGTTTATATAATTGGCAACATGAGTCCCTTTTACCAGCATTTGTAATAATCCTTATTATTCTATTTTGAACTTTAAAAATGCTGTCATTAAGGTGAGAATTGTCCCAAAAGATAATGCCATAAGACATGAGTGATTGTACATAATAATAATAATAAATCATTTTCATTGCATCCAAGGACATAAATGGCTATATTGCCCTGATAGCATAACATGCCTTGTTTAGTTTAGATGTTAGTTCAATAATGTGATCCTTCCATGACAATGAACTGTAAATAATTAATTCTAGAAATCTTGTGGTATTAATATTAGTAATTATTGTATTGCAAGAAATTATTTGCATTTTTATTCCATTATGTTTTTTTGTTAAGAATTGCAAAAGTGTGTTTTATCACAATTCATTGTTAAAAAATTACTCTGAAACCAATTAATTGTTTCATTCAAAACCATGTTTGTTTTATTTTTAAGTTCCTCTGGATTAGTATGTGATATAATAATGCTGGTATTGTCTGCAAATAATACAGGGTTAGCTATTTTGCTTACAATTGATGAAAATTCATTTATATGGGTGAGAAAAAATAATGGACCCAATACTGAGCATTGTGGCACTCCATGTTTTGTATGTTCCCATGTAGAATATACTTTATTAAACTTACTATCACTCAGTGATGTTTTCTGTTACCTATTTTCTAAATATGATCCCATCAGTTTGTTTGCTATGCCAGTGATCCCATAAAACTCCATTTTGGCCAAAAGTATGTCATGGTTAACACAGTCAAATGCTTTTTGCAAGTCACAGAATAATCCTCCAACAAAATTTTTCCTATCTAGAGATGACATTACTTCATTGAGAAGTGTAAAAGTTGCCATTTCAGTGGATAATTTTTCCCTGAAGTCAAATTGTTTGTTGACCAGTATATTATTATTATTATTATTATTATTATTATTTAAGTGGCAGTACAGTCTTTTATGAATTTTTTTTTTCAATAATTTTTGAAAATGTTGTAGGAAGTGAAATAGGCCTGTAGTTAGAAACTTCTGTTTTATCTCCTTTCTTATGTATAGGTTTCACTTCCCACATCCTGTTGTCTTTGTGACAAACTTATGGATTCATGTATTATATTTATATATATATATATTACTTCTACTGTGTTACAGTTCAGGTGTGATCTGGGAGACTTGCAAATCTAACAAGCAGCGCTTCAAACCACTAAGTGTGAAGGAATGTCTGGCTGTAGAGGAAGCGTTTGTTCGTTATAACATGGAACTTGCTGTTGAAAAACCTGTTAATTCTAGGATTATTATTGATACCAAGATTGAGGTGAATATTTATATACACTGATAAACTGGCAATTGTGCAGTTACTTTCTCTTATTACAATACTTCTCAGTCCTTCATGTTTGAAAGATTAACAGACTTGTTACTTACAAATAGGAGTTCACTTCTATTTCACTATGTGAACATCTGTTAGACATAAAACTATTATTTGACTGAACTGAAACTTCTTTGGTATGAAATTTGTTAGGACAAGGATCACAGTTATTGTTGTGGGTTGAGAAATTGATGTTGGTGTGACAGCAGTTTACATGAAAACATTTTAATGAAAAATGGACTTAATAGCTCAGTGTGGGCACAAATTTTATGAGTATCTACAAGCATCTACATTGTTCATTTTACTTGTTACTTGTGTATATGCAATTTAATTGTAGACTATTCTGAATATTCAGTGTGGAATAGGTAGTGTTTCATTGCTCACAGTTTTGTTTGACTTTTGGGAGTGCGAATAGAAATGTAATAAAGCCCTTTCTAATGATGAGTCGCATTGTGGTTGAGTCAGTGTTTTGGACACTGCTGTGTCTCCATCATCATAATTGCTACAAAAACTTCAAATCCTGAATAAAACTGCTTTACAACCTAGACAGTTTTTAGTAATTCTCAACTTTTTTAATACTGACTCTTCATACTTCTGAAGCATAGTGGTTACTTTATGTACCAACATGTTTAACATTCAAAACTTCTACTTGGTGCTCACATTGCATTTGTGAGTTTTGTGTGTGGATCTCACAACAAACCAACTTTTGCCTCAAACAGCATTAACAGGTTGGTTTTGTGTAACTGAGGCAGAGAGTGTTTGCTGTGCAGTGCACACTGAGTCTCTATACAAAACAAACATGTTTTGCCTGTAAAGGGTTAATTGCATTCATTTCTTATGGTTGCATGGATGATGTGCAAGGTAGTGGACTGTATTTTGTTATTTTTTTGGGTGATGAAATTACACCAGATATTCTGTTTCATAGTCATTTTATCAAGAAGTTACTATGGCTGACCATGACTTAAGAATAACTTGAATATACGAGTAGTTGTATGCTTAAGGTTGTTTGTCATCAACCTATGAACATACAACATATATCAGATGCCTTTGATTCTTTTACTTATATATAAAATATTGTAGAAACCTGAGTTGTCCTTTCTTGACAGGTGGACTTTCAGGCAGAAATGATGCTACGGCCGTCCAGGCGTCAACTTCGCCGCACATTTCAGACTGGCTTATGGTTGCAAATGAAGACATCACCACATCAGTTGCAGCTGCATGCCAAAGTGAACAGACTGCAGGTGGATGATCAGATGTATGACTGTGTATTCCCAGTTGTGCTTGCACCAGTGCCTCCACCAAAGAGTGTTGCTGCAGACAGTGGTAGGTTTAATGTCAATATTATTCTTTTTATGGACTTGATATTAAAATAGGGTTTGGATGAAGAGTGTGGTCTAAGTACTGTACATCCTACACATAGTAAACTTAAGAAAAATGATACTATGTTTTGGTATATGGGAGAGACGTTTATAATACATTATGTTTAAATTAATTAAATTATATTTGTATTAACTGCCTTTGTGACTTTTTGGACATAATGTTTATGTGCCTCAGGGATGTTATCCATAATCTTCTGTCCTCCTTAGGGGCTGTATTTGAAGTCTTGTTCAACATTGCAGGCTCACAGAGAAACTGAAAAGAATTTGTACAGTGTTAACAAATATCCATCTAGGAACACAGCACATTTGTACACCAGAGGCAAATTTGAAACTTCTAGTACACAAGCTTTGTATCTTCCAGAAAAATTCAAAATGTCTCTTTACCTGTATTGCATTTTTGCACAGAGCTGTCCAGCATGTTCCTTGCTGGAGAAGTAAACTCATAGCCATGGGGAACAGCCATTTGAGAATGATGATTATTACTAGTCCCTACAAATCTCGTATGATTCCAGAGCATATGAGAAATGGATGGAATTTTGTAAAACTTTGTGGGTGTTTGTACATTGTACATTTATGAGGAGACTGATTGTGTTGTATTAAATATATTTCAGGCTTACAGCCAACAATCAGAAGAAAATGCTGAACATTTCCACCAGTGCACTTTTACACGGTGAATGTTTTAGTGTAATGTGGCATTTCTTGTGTTGAAGTGTGCCATGTTTTTCTGCTGTCAGTGGCAGAGCTAAACAGGAATTGTTTTTTCATTACTTGGCCCTTACTTACTTACTTACTCCATAGTGCAGAGTCCTTCTTGAGCAGCTAACTGGTTTGCAGCTAGTCAGGAAATTCCCCACTTCTCACCGAACCCAAAGGTTCATTACCGCACTCACAAGCGTCCGCCAACCACCAGATTTTTTGATGTGGCGAAGTTAACTAGTCTAACCCCATTATCATTACTATCTTGATGTAGACTCTCCTGTCCAGTTGTTGGCTTGAAAATATTCTCTCTCCCCACTTTTGCATTAAAGTCTCCTAGTAACATTTTCATATGATATTTTGGGAAGTGATTGAACACCTGCTCTAATTCCTCATAAAAACTATCTTTTGACTCATCACTTTTTTCCTCACTTGGTGCTTGCACATTTACAACAATGATATTATGCCAGCGACCTCTCAGCACTATATACGACAACCTATCGCTAACAAACTCTACTCTCTTCACTGCTGATACTATTCTACGGTGTACAAAAAAACCTGTTCCCAATTGATGATTTTCATTTCCTTTCCCATAGAAAAAATCAATCCCCTGCTCTTACTGTGCCCCCTTTGTCCCACCTGACCTCCTGCACACCCACTATGTCTAATTAATACCTCCCTAATTCCCTCGCTGCTGCCTTAAGGGACCCTGCCCTATAAAGACTTTTAATGTTCCAAGTCCCTATTTTCATCCCTTTTTGCCTGTTGCACAATGTTTCCCCAAGACTCCCCCCCGGAGATCCGAGTGGGGGAGTAGTTTACCTCCGGATTGTTTTGTCTCCAGAGCAAGCATCCCACATGTGAATGTGTCTTAACATAAGTGTTTTACAGGGAGGGGTTGTTAGCACCTCGCTTAACCCCCAAGCTGGAGGACCACCCCTCGTCGGCTGTCCGCGACTGCTTACTCAATTTATTCGCAGCTACCCTCCTTATCGGAGGCCGTTCCTCTATCCGCAACCTGAGGACATGTTATGCCATGGTGACAGGGACCCGCTACATGGCAATACTTAGCCCTAACAAATATTTTTTCTGAAACAATTGTATTACATATCTTCAAAATTATTATTCAACATGATGACTGACAGAATAACTCTTCAGTACGGTGTCTGCTGTGAGCAGTAAAGATGTTGGTATGAACAAGCAATTCCATTTTATACTGGTGTTATGCAACCACGAGATTTGTCACCATCATGACAAAGTTCACCATTACCTATTCCACACAACTTAAATCCTCTTGTTGCCTTTACATATTTCTATAAGATCTTATAAATTCAAAAACGTATGTTATGTTTCTGTTGGCAGCACTGAAGCCTTTTGCAGAACTGAGTATTGTGCAGCGTATAATGCCACACAGTAATGTGCAGCAGTTCAAATATTTCAAGGTCCTAATCCAGGAATTCCATGTCAAGGTGGATATGGGTTTTATAAATGCTTTCCTAGAGATGTTTCAATCTGAGGAAGTGTCTGAAAAAGAAGAGGTGAGTATGCATAGCATACAGGTGTTACTGTTCACTATTGAATTTGTAGATTTGAGAGTTTCAACACTGCTAGAATTCTTGGGTCCATTTCCAGGCTGGGTGGAGGATAGTTGTGATATGTAGCATTCAAAATACAATATTGAGTCAGTCTTAGAAATGTACTACCAAATATTATTGGTGGTTGAACATAGAAAATTGAGATTACCAACAAAAAAATGTAAGATGTTTTTAAATTCGAGCACTCAGCATTCTCATTTAATTTCTTTGGGCGGTACAAGTTTATACAGAATCAAGTGTGATGTCTGTGCTTTCCCAGTTGAAGAGAGATTTTGCTACGTATTTCACTATATCCTACCACAAGAAGTATAAATATAATCAAATTATGTTCATAAATATACATAAATGATATTGCAGACACGACTCTTTGAGGAAGACCGGCAGTTGGTGGATAAGCCACTTCTGTCACATGTGACCCTTGTATCTACCCAGGAGCAGAAGAATTTCTATGACCTCCTTCACTTTTCTCCACTGAAGGTTTGTTATTTAATTCTTGTACCTACCAGTAGTAAAAATATAAATAGATTTTATACTCCTTGCCTCCATAATAGAAGTCTGTTAAGTATAATATACATTTACCTTTCTTCAGTACAATAAAACCTGTTAATTTTATATTGGTTGATCCAAAATACTGGTTAATTTGTAGTGTCATTCTCCATCATTGAGAGTAAGATTTTTGTTGTGGTTGATTTTAAGTATGGTCAGTTTATAATACACAGCAGTATTCAAGTCCTCTGGGTAGTAGACTTCAAATAATATTGAAGTTATTACCTACATGTACTATAAACTGTTATTTATAAATACTTGTATACCCCTGTTGATTTTGAGGAGCTATAACCAGAGGAGCAGCTATCTGTTGAAAGAGAATTGAGGGTGGGGAGAAAGTCAACCATCTGCCAGAAGACAGACCATAACTTGCTGTGTGCACAAGGTCTTGCAGTATTTAAAAGATACTGCTGATGATGGTTATTTAAAAGGTCCTGTTGGTGAAGGTTCTGCTGTAGATGAATTTGCTGTTGTGCTGTAATGCAGATGAAAGTGGGAAACTTAGTTTGAGAGAATTTTAAAATCCACCATTCATGAAGTATGTGACCAGTTTCTTTGTGGCATAGAGGAAGTAATAATGCATGGGTAACTGCTGAAGTATTTAGAAAGTGAGTACCTGTTAGGCAGGAGAATGGTATGCAAGAACACGAAGGTTTGGTTGCTGCTGATTGAAGATGTGCACACAGTTGCCAGGTGCTGCAGCTTAAGCATGTTAAGAGTTTTATGTTTACATCTGATACTACCAATTATCTGCCATTACAAGATCAAGGAATTGCCTGTTGTGTGAAGTATTTGTGCTAGAAGAATCTCAGATGCACTTTGTGTTGGGGAAAACAGGAAGAACTGTCCTGGTGGAGGAAAGATGCCAAGAGAGGTTTTGCTGTGGCATAGGAGTTTGTTTATGTATGAATATACGGAACTGTTTATCTAAATGCAGCTTTGACAAAGTTGGTGCAATTGATATTGAAGAAGAGGAGTACTTGGATGACAGAAAATGGACAGGACTGTTAGGTCAAGTGGATTGGCCAAGGAACAACTTTGAACATTTTTATAAAGATGTTCAACCTAACAGCAGTGATTGGTGCTGATAGGGTGGAAGAAAGTGTGGTTATCTCTGACCACAGAAAGACAGAGAACAAGTGGGAAGAGGAACTGGACAGGGTGGAGATAATCCATTGCCATCACATCCTACATGTAAATAAGCAAGCAGATTCTCTGTTGCTCGTAATAGTATTAGTTCATTTGATGCAGATAATGAGACTGTGGAAAGAGTTGATGTTACACAATAGTTCGTGTGTGTGTGGAATGCAAGAACCCTTTGAAACAAAGACCAGTTGGTTAATATTTTTGGAACAAATGTCTTAAAACAAGGTGTTGATTGGTGTAAATTGTTGTGCTTGTGTAGTATTTGTGATTTGATTAATTTAAATCTAAATATTTGTAATGATGAAACTGCATTCACCCACCCTTAAATCAGAGTTTGTATAGCATGTAAAATAGTTAATTTGATAAATATCTAACACATAATTTGATGTGTAGAATTGGACATTTTGAAATTATGTAATTAGAGCCTTATTATTTAAGCCGCACATTCTTTCAATTTATGAAGCTTCACTGTACTAACATAGAAAGCATGCCCACACTCATCTTTTGTTACTGTTGAGATCATGGGTGCACAACTCCTGGGTGCCAAGTCACCATGGCGACTAAATTTTTACGGTGGGACCTAATATGTGTGGGTCCTCAGTGTATAACTTGCTTAATGCACCATCTGGCACCTAAAATTTTTATGTGGCTGTTAGGTTTTGGGAAAATTTATGTACCCTTCAAAATGTTGTACACAAGTACAGATTTTGTCTTGAGCACTGCAGGTGTCACAGTACAACTTGGTGGATGCAGGCCTGCTGTGCAATATAGTTGCCATGCTTAGGAAGACAATAAAACAGAGACCCTGCCTATTGTACATTTTGTTGCCTAGATACATCTAAGCTTTTCTCTGAGTGGAGGGTCAGGACCAAAGGCCCCAGGGCAGGAAACACCCCGCTTCATGAATGTACTGCTACAGAGTCTTGGAGTTACACTGACTGACGTACAGGATGTTGTGTTCAAGTAAGTGGGTGTTACATGTATGTATGTAACATGGAGAGTGATATTTTAGTTATGATGTTTCACGTAAGTTTTATGTCATTTCATGTATATCTCCGGTAAGGCAGTTAGTGGACCTAAATTATCACTAAACTTACAGTGCACTTTTGGGCCAAAGACTGCATTCAGTTTGCCAGGTCTAAGTGCGTGGGTGGAAAGCATGTGAACTTCTGCTGCCCCTTTCTTACCCCTTCAGGCTTTTAGCTGGGTGGTCTATGAGCAGTCCCCTCATTGGCCCCTTCCTGTCACCTCAGCTCACTACCTATATCAACTTCCCCTTCATGGCACAATTAGCTTGGTCATATAGTAACTCATCCTCCTGTACAATGTTTGTGTAGTAACATCTTCTGAACATAATAAAACAACAGGAGACACTCCAGTCTGATGGAAGTTTGTCTGTCTTACAAGTATTATCTGTGTGCAGACACAAGACTATTCTTGAACTTTTCTTGTCATAATTTTTTGTGAAACTTGAGAACAATAAAACATGAGTTCCCCAGGGGTCAATTCCAGGATCCTTTCCATAATTACATAAATGACCTTCCTACAGAATGAATAATCCTACCAGAACCAGTAATATTAAAAGATGACACCACATTCACAGTTTCTGGTAAAAAGTTTGATGATTTCTGTTTAGTGT
>Ga0131853_10026279_pt1 | contig 10473 bp, 4 predicted proteins | sample TergutLab28metaG_FD_92764 | JGI IMG/M metagenome (GOLD analysis project Ga0131853, IMG submission 92764) | Labiotermes labralis P1 segment gut microbial communities from Petit-Saut dam, French Guiana - Lab288 P1 (version 2) (version 2) | ecosystem: Host-associated > Arthropoda: Insects >... | reverse complement strand
GGCCGAAACATGTAGTTGTTTTCCATCACATTCATTAAATACACCTCAGTGATTAAGTTGTGTTTGACTACATACCTTCTCCTAGTTTCACACACACAACGGGGATGACACACTTCCTAGATGAAGCTATGTTGTTGAGTGAGTAGTTTGTGTTTTTGTAAGGTTCTTAGTGCCGTTGAAAGCTTGGAAACTACTTGCCCAGTGGCACAGCACTACATCCCGGAAAAGTTGAATAAAGAAATAATAATATTCCAGAGAATCAGAAGTATGTGGATTAATGAGGTGTGCATTAAATAAAGATGAATTTAAAGCCATAATTCTGTTGGAAGATGTTAAAGTTTTCTGTTCCTTTGCTCCACAGTGGGAAGAAAGACTGAGACAAGAATGTTCAAGACTGAAATCTGAACTGGATCAGCTGCACAATGAAGAGAAACACCTGGCTGTTGAGTCGGTCAAAGTTCAGAAGGAGCAAGAAATGCGAACAGCTAAACAGAATTGGGACAGAAGAATGCAAGAGGGTCTGAAGGAGGTGGGTTCAACTTCTCATGCATTTTTAGTTGTCAGTGTACTCAGATCATGTCGCATCTTAACAGTTGTGACCCTAACTGAAGAATAAGAACCAACTAGATGCTATTTAATTAGCACACCAACTAATGCACATACATAAAATTATTCGCATTAAAACATTTAAAATCGCTCCAACACGTTTCGATCCTAAGATCATCTACAGGGAGCCACACTGTTCCTTGCTAAAGTGTTTTTTTAAAATGTGACTTTAGCAAGGAACAATGTAGCTCCCTGTAGATGATCTTAAGATTGAAACATGTTGGAGCGATTTTAAGTGTTTTAATATGATATTTTATGTATGTGCATTAGTTGGTGTGCTGATTAACCTTTTGGCGCCAGAATTATTTTTTTAATTTTAGCACATCCTGTATATAAAATGTGAATAATACAGGAACCAAATATGTTAGAATTATGAAACAAACTGCATTTTGAAGGGAAAAAAAAAACGGAGAGTATATACCGTGTTTAAAATATTCTGTACCTATATTTGTTGAATAAATATATAAAATGCAACTTTGGAGGTTGGCGGTATGGTACGTCATCTATAGTTGACATTAGGCGTCAAAAGGTTAAATGACTCTATGAAATGCACGGTGCAACGACAGATGTCACTTATTATTTTATTGTACTTCTTATAGGCTCAACATGTTACGGGCATACTAAAAAAAAAACTCACCACATACAAGGGAACACTATGATTACCACACACAAAGGATCACAACTACTAAAACTAATAGAAACACGTTATCAAGTACAATCGAGCAACAAAGAACTTCACACCGAACATATACCACTAAGAACCATAATTTTACGTTAACACTGCCTCTTCCATCTTTACAGAATGAGACGACCAATGTGGTAATCAATATTATAATCGTGAGCTCCTGATGATGGGCATAGTAGTGCCCGAAACATGTTGAGCCTATAAGAAGTACAATAAAATAATAAGTGGCATCTAGTTGGCTCTTATTCTTCTTCTCTTATTATCACAATGATGCACGGTACAACACACATAAAAAGAAAGTTATGACCCCAGTTTACCATACAAAGGTAAAGTTGTTCCTGTCCACACTATGAAGGCATGAGGAGGTACAAATGCACTCATTCTTAACCTCATTACTAGATGTATGTGCATGGTCAACTAGTGTCACTTTAGCCCTAGGAAATAACCCACTGTACTAATTGGGTGGGGCAACCCACTGTACTAATTGGGTGGGGCCCCAGAGCTGGTTGGGAAGTTTTGGAGAAAACCAAAACCTCATGTACCTCATATCATCCAGCCCATAGTCTAGTCACTATAGTGACTGAACTATCCTAGATCTGTAATTGTATGTTATGAACATTTTAGGTTATACTGTGTTATGCCTCAAATATTATAATGCATTTTATAGGAAATGGCCTTCAGTACTTATGACAGAGGGACTCCGAGGCTTAGAATCATGCTGCAAAGTTAGTTAGGGAGCATGGGTGTTAGGCACTGTGTGTACCTAATTTTAGCAGGTGTAGAATTCATAATTAAAATTACATAAAATGACAATCTGTAAATAATGCATAACAAGGCTGGACAATATTTGTAAGGTAACTTTGAAGTGTGCCCTCCCCGTTGTGTGTATATGAACTAATTAGTGGGTATGTAGTCAATAACACAACTGTATATGTCTAATTAGGTGTTATATTCTTAGATTAAAAAACTACATGTTTTGGCTGGTAATGGCCATCATCAGGTTTTATTATTCAACTCACATAAGATTATTCTATACGATTCGCGTGGCGGCGTGTTTGATGAGGAGATCTCAACATCAAAACCCTTGTTGCTCCAGCAACGGTTTTGATGTTGAGATCTCCTCATCAAACACGCCGCCACGCGAATTATATAGAATAATCTTAAACGAGTCGAATGATAAAACCTGATGATTGTCACTACCGTCTGAATCATGTAGTTTTTTGATCTAAGAATATAATATCTAATTAGACATATACAGTTGTGTTATTGACTACATACCCACTTATTAGTTTGTTAGGTAACACAGGAGTCAGTAATTGCTGATTTGACTGCATTTAGCCTTTATTGTCCTTTGAGACCGTATGTTGTTCTCTACAAGGTATTTGTGAATAGCCTAGCATGCCATATACTGGTCTCTGTGTGTGTATTTAGTAACAGTTCAAACATCCATGCTAAGCCAGAAAAACTCAGACTTTCACAACTTTACAATATGCATTTAAATCCATCTCCTGAATTTTAAACTAAACTCTTACTGAAGCTTCTTTTTAACATTTCAATTTAGTGTAAAGACATATACCACATTGAAATATATACCATAATAAAAATGTCATTAGTGAATGGCTGTTAGTAACAGGTAGATGTCAGTATGATATTATGACTTGATGCGTACTAAATATGGATACCCGTGTAAATTTTTATTGGTGTATTTTAACAGTCTTCCGGAAGGCAGACAGTCCCAAACAGTAAATTACGGAGTTGTAATAAAGAACTGGTGCACACAGTGTGATGGCTGCTACGACTGTATATTCAGTACAGCGTAGAAGTTGAAAAAGACTTTAAAACTTTGAGTATGTGACCAGATATTCATATGGTTTGACATGGTTACTGATAACAAACTGTTTGCAAATACTGAAAGCAGACAAGTTTTTGAGCTATAACAGGACTGTGTGAAATGTTCATGTCAGCACTGCAGACTGACTGGTCTCGTACGATAACCATGGATTTTTCTGTCCTAGATATCAACTTTGAAGGATCGCCTAACAGAGAAAGATAGTTACTATCATGGAGAACTAGAGAAGGCACAAACAAATGCAGATCGAGACATATTTGACCTTCGCCGGAAGCTCGATAAGATTGATCTGTCGTATCAAGATCAGCTGGAGAAACTGACTGAGAAATACGAGAAGGAAATAGGTGAGAATCATGAGGGCTGTGTCAATGGAAGTACTGTACTGTGATCCAGAACAGTTCACAAGTTTGTACAGTTCCATGTTACAACTTTCCCTCAGCAGTTTGTAGTTGTACAACTGATCAAAAAATATCCAACTGGCATAGAATCTGCAATTCATTACATTTGCCACAAAGACTTCTCACACTTTATCCTGATTAATTTCAGTTCATTTCGCACATACTATCAACTTATCTAAGTTTTCCCAGTGATCCCTCTTATTTATGCTTCCTCATCAGAATTTAATATGCATTTTTTGTTTCACAGCTCCATTCAGGATCACCAGTTGTCCTGGTTTAGTGGTTAGCATGACAGCTTTGTATTTGGAAGTATCTCTGTTCATTTCACCTGTCTGTATTCCATAGGTCCAATGTTCAGTTCTTGGCCTCGGTATTTGATATTGTGACTGAAATTTATTGTGGTTTACCTCTTTGTGTTTTGGAAAATTCCGGAATACTTCTTTCAGACAGACCATGAACACTTTGTTCCACAGCCATTCCATCTAGTCACTTGCAAATTATTTTCCTTTTTGATATATAGCCTGTGCAATTGAGTAAGTATTGATAAATAAACCAATCAACAAACATCAAGACTGTTTCCTAGCTTGTCATTAATGGAATGATGCCCTATAAGGCATTTTGTTATCCATAATGCCGTTTTACGATCATCATTAATGTACTTAAATTGTGGAGAAAGATATTCAAAACTATATATTTGTGTTACAATTGAAATAGATAATAAAGGTAAAGGTAATTTTCACCCAGGAACAGGCCAGAAAGGCCCAGAGGGGGAGTAGAGGTGTAGCTCTACTCTTTCCTTGACCTTGGCGCTAGATGCGGGTGGGTGGTCAACATTATGCCCTGGCTGCTTTACCCCCGGGAAAGACTCGGTACCCATTTTGTAGGAGGCTGAGTGGTCGCCAGGGCTAGTCTGGACGGGTGCGGAAAATCTCGTCACTACCTGGATCCAATCCCCGGACCACCCAGCCCATAGCGAGTCGCTGTACTGATAAAGCTATCCTGGCCCATATTGAAATAGATAATACCAGTTCAAATGTGCTTCCATACTGATTGACTCACTCACTCACTCACATTCTTGTCTCTCTGTCCCTCTTAAATAAATATTAGGGCATTATTTTAGAATATCATGCTATAGCCCAGGTGCCTTATGCGGAGACCAAGTCTGTCTGTCCATCTAACCTAGCAAATGGACCTAACTGCCTTTGTTCTTATCTGCAGAACAACTTAACTGGGAGTCCGAGAGGAAGATCCAGCAATTAGAGCAGAACTGGCAGTTGCAGATGAGTTCTACAAGAGCAACGCTGGAATTGGTGAAGGAACAGATGGAGCGAGATGCTCAGAATCGACTGGATGCTGCAGAGGAGAAGCATCGTAAACAGCTAGGTGCACACAAGTACAGTTCATTAGAGTGCCACGTGCACCCCAGCCTACTGCACTGGGTGACATCTGCAGCAGGTGTTATGTGTGTATGTGTGTGTTATCTGTGATAAGAAACAAACCCCACACCTAGCCATGTATCACTCAGACCTAACACCATTTTAGAACCAGTCAGTTGAGTTGCAATATATGAAGAAATATTTTGCAGCTCACAGATTGTTTAACTACGTATTAACTCTCCCCTTTATAAAACACCTGAATTTGCTCCTATATAAACTGTTATTTCTGTTGGAACCCAAAAGAGTCTCTTAGTGCCATCTGTTAAAAAGTTGCCTTATCTATTTGATGCACCAACAGATTGTATTACATAACATAAGAGCAGTAGAACAGGAAATTATATGTTGAAGTCCTTGTGTTATCTAAAGTAATTTGTCCATAAAACATATCTGAAAACAGTATATTATGTTTTGTTGACCGTGCATCCCTGTATAATCTTGTAAATAAAGCCAACTTGGTGCACAATTTTTCTTAGTATGTTTATTTCTTTTCTCTACATGTTTCAGGCGACTGTGTGCCCATCATCAGGAGAAACAAATGTATTTATATGACACTTGGTACTTGTTATTCTGTACGGATGACTGTCTGGTATGCATACATGATGGGTACACAGTCGCCTGAAACATGTAGAGAAATGAAATAAACATACTAAAAAAAATTGTGCACCAAGTTGGCTTTATTTACAAGACTGAAAATAGTAATATTTTTTAATCACGCAAACGAAACGTGCTGTTCTTTTTCATCATTTGTTTCAAAAATGCAAAATTTTGTGTTAATTATAGAAAGAATTAACCTTTTGACACCTAATGTCAACTATAGTTGATGTACCACACCGCTAACCTCTAAAGTTGCATTTTATATATTTATTCAACAAATATAGGTACTGAATATTTTAAACATGGTATATAATCTCCATTTTTTTCTCTTCAAAATGCAGTTTGTTTCATAATTCTAACTTATTTGGTTCCCGTATTATTCACATTTTATATACAGGGTGTGCTAAAATTAAAAAAAAATTCCGGCGCCAAAAGGTTAAATTAAATATAATAGCAGCAGTTCAGAAAGTACAGCTTGTAACAGTAATATGGAATCATAAACACCTCACAAGTCTGAATGGTGTGACAATGCAAAACAGTGCTTCTGTTCCATCAGGTTAAAATTTGCTGAATAATGTAATTACGAGGGAGATGTTCTGAATGTGCCATCAACAAAATAGGCATGGATTTCAAGTGGGCTTCAACCTGGATATCTTATTTTAATCTAATGGCCTATAGATTTGTAAATTAAGGGCTTTTCAAATGATGCTGAAAAGCAGAGGCGCACTGATTTCTTCAAGGGCAGGTGTAATTCAATTCTAAGTTCAGTTGAGAGGAACACACAAAATGTCTCAACATGTAATTTATGATGAAGTATTACTACCTTAGGAGGACAAAAGCGGCCATAATTGTGATGGCGGTCACAGAACTAACACCACAGCGAAAATGAAAGAAACGAAATACCTCAGAATCTTTCTTTTATCTAAAATGAAAATGTGCTGTGAATGCAACATTTAATACAAACACTACTTTTTTGTGTAGTTTTGCTACACTGTGCCTGACATGTTTCAACCCATTTGGTTCATCATCGTGGGCTTCCTCAATTTACATTAAGATTTTCTTCATGACTTTTTTTGATGGCACACAGTAACTTGACACTCTTCTATGGGGCTTTCAAAAGCATGTTACTTATTCCATGGAGAAGAGTCCTTAGTGAGAAGCTAACCTTTTCTCAGCTAGCCAAGAAACTCCCCACATTTTATGGAACCCAAATGTTCATTACCACATTCACAAGAGCCCACCACCTGTCCCTATCATATGTTGTACCAAAGTATCAGTCCAGGTCCGAAGCTTTCTGTGCGAACATTTCGTAACTAGATACGTTTTTACGGTGAGGAGTTGTTAGCGTCTCGCCCAACCCCCACGTTGGAGGACCATCCCTTGTAGGCTATGTACGACTGCTTATTCAATATATTCGCAGCTACTCCATATTGGAGGCCATTCCTCCATCCACAACCTAAGGACGCGCTGTGCCGTGGTGACAGGGACCCGCTTATCACAGATGCAAAAGCACATATCATACAAAACCTCATTTGAGACCTATCTAAGCCCCTGACAACAAAATGAATGGTTTGAAGTGTGTTGGGCATAGCGTAGCAGAATTACAACAAATGTAATCATTGCATGACACAGAGAACAGAGCCACTTCATTCAAAAGTACAACAGTACAGCATTGAATATATGCATTTAAGTGATTTATTTCCTGAAATGCAACCCTTTAAAATACAGGCACACTGTTTTGGTGCCCATATTTCCTGAACCTCAAGCTGAATTAGGGCACCAAGTGACTTTTGTGTACCAACTAATATTTGTGCATGTGGGTGACTTTAAATGACAAGTGTGTAACCATACCTAACCTAACCTAACCTAACCTTATCATATTTGTGTGGATATGTGCAATAAAAATGCCATGTCTTTACCGCTGGCAACACATGAGAATGGCTTTGACCTAAGCAGTGGTGGCACAAGGGTAAATCAGACCATTAGAAGTTTATTACCAGCAATTTGTGTATTCTGGTTGAAAATACATTGGTTCAAGTACAGTTCTATCTTATGTGTGCATTCATATAAATTAAGACTGTCATTTTGTGTTGTGTTCTGCCTGGTTAGAGCTGTGCGTGAATGTGACTTAGGCATCTTACTTTCAAAACTCTTTACATCTCTTTTTAACAGAACCTACATTTTTTCTTGTGTAGTTAGTATAGGCATAAGGTACCCTATTGTTATCAAGGTCACAGCTGTTCTCATGAGTCTACAACATTGCCCTGTGTCTTTTGGGTTCATTTGATATATCTTAATTCCCCAAATTCCTCCTTCAAAGACCTTACCAATTCAACTCGAAGACTTGTATGGTACATGCTTTAATCCTTTAAACACCATGTTAAATCCCATCTGCCATTTGCTGGCGTTATTAGAAGCTCACCATATTCTCCGCGTTAGCAGGATAAGGGTTAAAGATACATCCCACAATGTCAGCTATATCCCGTTTAGTGTCTGTAAATTTCGAACACTGTGGGCCAGGTAGCATAGTCGTTATTGCAACTGGCTACGGGCTGGACGGTCCGGGGATCGAATCCTGGTGGGGGGGGCGAGATTTTCAAACACTAACATACAGTGGAGTGTGCATATTTTCTTGTTCTGCATATTTCACTGACATTGACTTTCACTTACTATAGACAGAAATCTGTTACCACAAGGCTCTAATTATAGTTCAAATATCAGAATGCATGGAGTCAGATTATTTTTCCATATATCAATAAACGAGGCAGGACAGTCACTAGGCTTCTAAGGTCTGGACATGCAAGGAATTGTAGTACAAGATCTATCCTCCTCTCTGAGCATCCAGACCAGCTCAGAGGTCATCCTTTTATTCAACAGGTGCAAGAGGTTCTTTCCCCAGGGGTCAAGCAGTCTGGGTGTGAAGTTGACCTTGCACTTCCATTTAGTGCCAGAGTTCAGAATGCCTTCATGGTGTTAAGAATAACTTTATTATTTCATAGTCTGTTTCAAGTAAAGCTGTAGATCTTAAGAAACCCCCACTTATGTAACGTACCAATATAAACCCCACTTGTGTCATGTACCAATGTTGTGCATGATGTGCCATTCATACAGTCAATAGTCTGCCTTGCAACAGGTCCGTAACCTCTTCCAAAGCGAGTTCTCCACAGTGTACAAACAGATACTTCCTCATTTTGAGGTGTGTCATCCCTGATGTGTGTAGAAAAGACTAATAGTGAGGTAAATATCAGTCATGAAACCACAACTATGGTAGTATGGATTTATGATGGTATTTAATAACAAAAAATAACTACGTGTTTCGGCCAATAGCGGACATCTTCAGGTTATTACAATTTTGCTCAAAGAGTATCATATATGTGTCTATATTGCGAGGTGATGCTGATATCACCTCGCAATATAGACATATATATGATACTCTTTGAGCAAAATTGTAATAACCTGAAGATGGCCGCTATTGGCCGAAACATGTAGTTATTTATTGCTATTAAATACCATCATAAATCCATACTACCATAGTTGTGGTTTCATGACTGATATTTACCTCACTATTAGATACTTCCTCTTTCAATTTCCAGTACCCTATCATTTCTTTAAGATCATCCAGTAGTTGCTTACACCATCTTACTCATCTTCCCATCACTTCTTTCTTTCGCTTTACCTTTCCTTCCATAAGATGTTTCAGAAGGCAGTTCCTATGCAATATGTGACCAATCCAGTTAGCCTTCCATCTTTTTCATTGTACAGGGTGATTCAAAAAGATGGACTCAATTGAACAGTAAACAGCGTCTCAACACACGCCAGACAGTTGGTTGCGGTATTACAAGTTCTCTGCTCGCCCTCCGGGTTGACTTGCATGGGCTACGCTCAAAACTCTCTTGAATTCCTCTCACCTTCTCCTCTGATACACGCAAAAATTCTTGTGCTGCACAGTAGCCATTTTGCTCTCAACTGACGCTGCTGCACGTCTATGGGCTAGGCGAGCGCTCTAGCGGTGATATTTGAAAACGTAGTACTTTCTCTTTCAAATGTTATGTAGTTCATTCACAAACCACGTATAGTTCAGGAAATATAGACGTACGAAATTGAGTCCATCTTTTTTAATCACCCTGTATGTAGGATATTCCTCTCCTCTTTGACTCCCTGTAACACTTCTTCATTTCTAACACGATCAGTCCAACTGATCTTCTGTATCCATCTCCAGCGCCACATTTCAACACTTCCCAGATGTTTTTAAACTACTTTCTGAAGTATCAGAGTTTCAGCACCATACAAAGTTAAGCTCCACATGTAGCAGTTTCTTTCTTCCTCACATTTAAGTCCAATTTGCTAGTAAAGAGATTCTTCTTCTTATTGAAAGGTAAAGCAGTCCTGTTACAGGCCCGGAGGGGCCCAGAGGGTTCCGCGAAGTTAAGGTTCCCAGATTTCATGGCAACGGCGCAGGATGGTGGTAAGGTTGTCAGCCTTACGCACCGGCCGCCTTTACCCCCAGGAAGTACTCCTGGTACTCATTTCTGTTAGAGGCTGAGTCGACCCCAGGGCCATAGTGCGGCCGGAAGGATTTTATATAAATGAAAAATCCACTGATACCAGCTGGGATCGAACAAGTGACCTTCCGATTTGTAGCGCAGCACCTTAACCACCGTGCCACCATATCTGTACCTGACTAAAGTTATACTAGCTGGGATCGAACCAGCGACCTTCCGATTTGTAGCGCAGCACCTTAACCACTGTGCCACCATATCTGTACCTGACTAAAGTTATAATAACTGGGATCGAACCAGCGACCTTCCGATTTGTAGTGCAGCACCTTAACCACTGTGCCACCATATCTGTACCTGAATGAAGTTATACTAGCTGGGATCGAACCAGCGACCTTCCGATTTGTAG
>Ga0131853_10026278_pt1 | contig 10473 bp, 8 predicted proteins | sample TergutLab28metaG_FD_92764 | JGI IMG/M metagenome (GOLD analysis project Ga0131853, IMG submission 92764) | Labiotermes labralis P1 segment gut microbial communities from Petit-Saut dam, French Guiana - Lab288 P1 (version 2) (version 2) | ecosystem: Host-associated > Arthropoda: Insects >... | reverse complement strand
TTTAAAAATTTTTGTTTGGTTTTTTTTTTGTGTTTTTTGTGGAGATGGGGGGGGGGGTGGGGGGGTTGGGACCCGGCGGGGGGGGGGGGGGGGGGGGGGGGTTTCAAACCCCCCCCCCCCCGAAAGTCCGAAGGCCCTCCAAAATCATGCCAAACTCAAACCGAATGTGAAAACTGTTAAAAATTCCTGAATTTAGGACGCCAACACCCCAAGATGTTCAGAAAAAAGGCAGTAAACATTAGCAATGACAAATAAATTAGTTGTCATCATACATAGTCATAAAGTACAAAAAATTACTAAAATTTTACTATATGAAATGAAATTTCTTGTACCAAATTACAGCTGCCTCCAGAACCCCTGACTAGGGGGCTACTGCCCCCCCAGATCCCTGTTTTCTCTGTCCTCTGTCCTCAACTGAATTTGTTGAAACCCCCCTCCCAAACAAAATTCCTGGGTATGCCACTGCATGGACAGACAGACACACAAAGCTAATGGGCGCTTTCCATGACTTACGTGAATGTGCCTGACAAGCGGACAATTAGAATTACTACTCAGCAATGAAATATTTAAAGCAAGTGAAGGAAGTTTCAGCCTGCCACATCCAGTACCAAAAGGCCAGATATATCTGAGCTGTTCTTCAAAGGTCTTATATTCCATATGTATTAAAACAACAGCAATTAATTTATAACAAATAAAAGGACCCAAGCACAGGCGGGTGTTCAGAACTAAATAAGTAAAATGTAAATAAATATGACAGTCACATAACAACTTTCTTCTACAGGTAAAAGTGCATTTTGTATAATATATTATGCACCATCAATACACAACATACATCAAGACAAGATGCAACAATTACAATTAGGTTATATTTGGTTACATGTTTCGGCCGTGACCAGCCAACTAAGAACAACAATTAAGGTACATTAAAATACTAATTTAATATACCTTAATTGTTGTTCTTATTTGGCCTGAAGGCAGCCGGTCATGGCCGAAACGTAGCCAATATAACCTAATTGTAATTGCTGCATCTTGTCTTGATGTATGTTGTGTATTGACAGTGCATAATATATTAAACAATTTTGATATACACAACGGGATGGCCTCTAACTCTCTCTCTAAAAAAAAAGTGCATTTTGCTATGTAATACCCACACCAAAGTTTTGGTAATAACATTCTTAGAAAGAAACGTGACAATTATGACAGTACATATAGCTTTCACTTGGTTCATGATAAGAACTGTTATGATTTGTAACCAACACATACATTGCCAATCCTGTCATCTGTTAATGAGGGTCAAAGTTGATAACTTCAAGTGATAGGCTTGTTGCCAGTGTGTACCTAAAAGCCATTTTCTCCTACAGATGTCATGCAAATGCAGAATTCGCTGTAAGTGCAAGTTTCTGGGGTTCAAGAGTCAAAATACACATGGCTTGTTACTTGTTTTTAAACTTGATTTCTTCCATTTTGTTTCAAATGCAGTAAGATTAAACTCATAATTTCAGTGGGAAAAAAATGGCTGGCGTGAATAACCTCAGCACGATAACACGGCAGTAAACATGTTAATTCTTGGATGCTTCCAATACCAAGAAACATCAGTCTATGTATGTTTATGGGCATGTGATCATACTGTTGCATGTTCCATGTAACAACAGATAAACATCATACACTCCGTCCTCTTCTTTTCATACTGTAATTCCAATTGTGTATTTAGTACACTACATGTGTTACAGCACTGCAACACTTTGGTTAATATGATTACCATACCACTAACATTAATGTCAGTCCAGCAGCACATACCACACCTGCCATATGAGTCACTCCACATCCAACTCTGGACAAATACAACAAAAGGCATACGCTTTCATCCTTGGCACCAAAAGACAACTTTAGTCGACATGCAGTGTGATGCTGAGAACACCGCATATCACGAAAATTCATCAGCCAAGAACATAAAATAAAATAAAATAAAATAAAACTGAATTAAATTAAAAAAAAAAAGAGTAGCCATTTCAGTCATGAGGTCTTTTGTGGAGTACACTGGGCACTTAATTCTGACACAAATGTTTGTATGTTGGATTTCCATTCACAGGAACTGTGAACTATTCCCTCCACAACCACGTCTAAACTAGCTCTTGGACACACGAGAATGATATGTACAGCTGAGCAAGTAGGCTATGTGCTAACGCATCTGACTTGTGTTCCAAAGATACCCAGTTTGAATCATGGCTTGGGTACTGACTGAGAACACTTGTTTTCTCCAGTCCTTGCAGGAAAATGCTGATATATTACAAAAAATTAGGCCACTTCTACTTCCTACCACACTCTTTTAAAAAGACTATAATACAATAATTTGTTGCTCTAGTCAGAGTAACCAACAGCATCATTACTTACTTACTTACTCCATAAAACAGAGTCCTTCTTGAGAAGCTAACCCATTCTTGGCTAGTCAAGAAATTCCCCACATTCTATGAAACCCGAAGGTTCATTACAACATTCACAAGTGGCTGCCACCTATCCCTATTCTGAGCCAGCTCAATCCAGTCCATAAACCCACATCCCACTTCATAAAGATCCATCTTAATATTATCATCCCATCTATGTCTGGGTCTTCCAGGTGGTCTCCATCCCTCAGGTTTCCCCACCAAAACCCTGTTTATGCCTCTCCACTCCCCCATATGCGCTACATGCCCCGCCTATCTCTTTCTTCTTGATTTTATCACCCGAACAATAATGAGTGAGTAGTACAGAACATTAAGTTCCTCATTACATAGTTTTCTCCACTCCCCTGTTACCTTGTTCCTCATAGGCCCACACATTCTCCCCAACACCCTATTCTCAAACACTATCAGCCTACATTCCTCTCTCAATGTGAGCGACAAAGTTTCACACACATACAAAATAACAGGCAAAATTATAGTTCTGTATATTTTAATCTTTAAATTTCTGGATAGCAAATTGGAAGACAATAGATTCTGCACCGAATGATAGCAAGCATTCTCTGATTTCAATATGCTCTTAATTTCTTCCTGACTAGAATTCTGATTTGTCAAGGTTATTCCCAAATATCTGAACCCTTCAACCCTTTCAAAGGATCTGTTATCAAAAATTATACTGTGACTTCGTCCTGCAGTCTGATCTCTAGACACGACCACATACTTTGTTCTATAACAGCATCATTATATAAATAAATAAATAAATGAGACAAAGATGACCAAACAGCTCAGCTGACAGACAACTTAGATCTAATGATCTTTTCGAGGTTCTCTCAACAGTTTAATTGTAGCATAAATCTGATTCGAAGCTACAACCAACATTCAGACTTCGTTCAAGCACTACACTTAGGTTTCATCATCATCATCATCATATATCTTTCATGGAGTTGGGCCACCTGTTGACCTATTCTGGTCTCATGTATCCAGAAGTCTCTTCAAAGGTCTACCATGATTCCTTCTGCCAGTTGGGGAGTAGTATTTCATTACCCTGGGTAATCTATTTCGAGGAATTCTATTTACATGCTGTATCCAGTTTCTCTTGCATTCCAGTAATTTGTATAAGGAGTAGTGATGCGTAATACTATAGCCTATCCTACCCAACAGTCATCCTCACCTTCTCGTGGTATACCCTGTTCTCACAAACGAGGAAATGACGACCGAGTGGCAGCGGTATAACTGTTTCACCAGGAATGGAGGAAATGCCATCCCTAAACATGCTGGTCCAGAGGCTAAAGGTAGCAATCCTACCACTGGACTTACCCTGGCTCTGGGCCCGTAACCCATTCAGGGGAAATTTTAACCACTTTCAAGTCTCACAGAAAGAAACCGGACAGATTTTCTTTAAATGACAACATGGATGTGGAAAAGGTATCACGATTTAAATATGTAACCTATTTAGGTTTCTGTCTGGTATATTAGTCACAGACAGCTGCAACTGACTTACCCAGCAACAATCCAGGAACATGCTGGTCCTTGGCCTTCATCAAAGTGTTCTCACTCAAGATCCTACACACATGATATTTCTGAATCTGCCATAATGAAGTACCATCGAATTGTAGCACAGAGATGAGTGGAATGACTCACATATACAGAGAGTACCATTACTTTATCAAGCAAACCATAACCATTGTGCCTTAGTATAATGTGAGGGAAGGTATGAAGGACAGCACTTACCATGGACGAACTGCAGTACAAGACAAGACTATCTTTGTAAACATCTTACAAGTAAACAAGCATTTCTACGAACACCTTTACCTACTGAAACAGTGTCAAGCATTTTCTTTTGCCCTACTTTCCTTACTGTTTTATGAACACATTTCTGTTTGTCCATTCCTAACAAGAAGCCACTAAACAAAATGTATATGAAACTTTATCAAAACTTTAAGCTACCGGAGACCACACCTTAGTACCCGTGGATGGAACACTAGTACCACTATCAGATTAGAAGTGCAGCAGTCTTGAAAAGTTTTATGGTAATGTATGCAACTTTTGTGAAGACAACTGTTTGAAGTTTGCAATTAGCTAGGGTAAAGGTAAAGGTAAAGCAGTCCCATTAAAGACCTGGACAGGCCCAGAGGGTTCCAGGATGTTAAGGTTCCCACATTTCGTGACAACGGCACAGGATGGTGGTAGGTTGTCAGTTCTTACGCACCGGCCGCCTTTACCCCCAGGAAATACTCCTTTGGTACTCATTTCTGTTAGAGGCTGAGTCGACCCCAGGGCCATACTGTGATCAGAAGGATTTTATGTCAATGAAAAATCCACTGACACCAGCTGGGATAGAACCAGCGACCTTCCGATTTGTAGCACAGCACCTTAACCACTGTGCTACCGAGGTCCCCAGTTAACTAAGGGACCAAGGAGAATACTAAAGGACACATCACTTTACATGATGGTGATGGGTGTACTCTGTCCAACAGCTGAATAGTCCATTTTCTATAATGACTTGGCTATGGTTGAACAATGAAGAAATTTGGTCTTAGTAATTAACCAACTTAATGCACAAAATCTTGTTTTATAATAAGTTTACTATATTCCTCTACATGTTTCGAGCACTATGTGTTCATCATCAGGAGGTCAAAATTGTATTATACAGCATAAGGTATCATCACACCTTTAGGTGGCCATCCCATGCACAGGTTGAGAGAGGACTGGCATTCCGACCAGTCTTCTCTCAACCTGCGCACCGGACAGCCACCTACAGGTGTGATGATACCAGATGCTGTATAAAACAATTCTGACTTCCTGATGATGAGCACATAGTGCTCGAAACATGTAGAGGCATATAATAAACTTATTATAAAACATGATTTTGTGCATTAGTTGGTTAATTACTAAGATTATACTGAGATGCACGGTCAGCAAAACATCAAAAGAAGAAATTTGGATTTGGTAACAGGCATGGGCAAGAGATTTTTCTCTTCTCCATGGCATCCAGATGACCAGTCACCTCTATCTAGTGCCAAGGTGAAGACAACTTGCAGCAGTTCCTTCAATCACCATTGTTTTCATAGCACAATGCCTTCAGCCCTACAGTCTCCACACAAGAATGATAACAGTTGATGTGCACAGGTAACTACAACAGCCCCTCCATCTGTATTCTAGCCCTTCAATGCTGGCTTTGGTGCACTGTACAATTTTGAATGTATTTATGAATACCATAAATTTAAAAATCCTTTGTCCAGGGCAGTAGTGGGAATTTAAACACCAGCATCACTATAGGGTTAATTAAATTCAGGATTGTGTTTACCTTTACTGGCATGTGCTATGCCAAACTTCCACCAGCAAAGCAGAAAGGGTCTAGTATGTCCTCATTGGCTGGAATATGATATTTTACCCATGACCCTGGATATTACAGATTCACCAGAAACCATAAATTGCTTACTGTCATCTCTATTAGGTTTCAGAGGTATCTTGAAGTTCCTTCAGCACAACCATGAGCCCTACCTGCAGTCTTTCACTCATTCATGGTCAGCCCCCAATGAGGGGAGCAGCTGTCGCAAATAACACTATTCCATGCGCAGGTGAACTGTGTAGCATAAGCACTGCTCTACAGTCCTCCCCTCCAGTTTCAGGAATTCCACACACACACACCCACACCCCACACACACACCCACACCCCACACACACACCCACACACATACACAGTTGATAATGCTTTCAAAACAGTCAAGAGTACCATGTTTCTGGACTTTGTCCACTGTTTTTATTCAAAAAAAGAATTGTTTCAGATACTTTATCTCTTCCCATCCTGAAGCAAAAGGCTGGAGAGGCACCTACTGTGTTGTGTATGAGACAAACAGCTGTTCTCAGCAGTTAGACAATTTATGCCAGTTACTGTACTGTATATATGCACATATGCACCTAGGATCTTACTAGTGACATGGTAAAAAAGTATGATAAAAACTGTGGTGGTAACCATGAAGACCAAAAACAAACACAGAAAAGGAAGTTTAAATTAACACCACCATATCAAAAGGATAACACCATATGACAACCACTAATTTGGAAGAAAATAAAAAGTAACATTACATATCATACCCTCCTACTGTGTTCTTTCAGACTATACAACAATGGACAAGTCAGGAAACCACAGTAATCCTAAGGTGCAATACACCTTCAAACAGCATGTTAGTAATTCCTGAATCAGTGGTGTAACAGTCTACAAGCAGCTATAGTACATTCCAAATATGAAGAGGTGAACAGCAATAATGAATGCCAAAAACTAGAATTACCAATCCAAATCAGTAACTCTGCTAAAATGATTATAGCAGTAATAACAACTTGTAGAATTCCTGAAACAAAACACCTTACCTCCAGTTTCTCTCCATGTTACGACCATAACCAAATACTGTGCCTACAACACAACACAACACACATCTACATACTGATACAGGTTAACAGAAACAACATCCAAATACTACTTAGTATAATCACAAACCAGTAGTGTTGTCAAACAAGGTTAATGAAAACAAACACTCGGAAATAACCATACAACTACTTCAACAGCATGCTAACAGACAAACCAACAAACCAACCAACGAGCATGTCGCCTGTCACCGTACAAACAAAACCCTGAGTGGGACCAGGGTTCTCATATCTTAGAAACTGTAACACAACCCAACACAGTTCTGTTACAGGGTCATCATGTTATGCATTCACGGTAAGAGCTACAGTTTCAAACCACCGCCATAAAGAGCCACATCAAGCAACTATTTACTAACCAAAGTTATATTTAACATAGTTCACTGCTGTCATTTATGCACAGAATTCACATACTGGTGCAAATACTGGGCATATCAAAGACATGACTTCATCAGTCTTTGAAAGTTTAATGCTTATTTGGCCGGTCATGAAATTCCCTGCTTTTCAGGAAAACAAGGGTTCATCACTACATTTTCAGGAGCCTGCTAATGGACCCTATCATAATGTGGCTGATTCTAGTAACGCCCTTACATCCAATTTCTCCATGACCCATTTTTTACATATTCTCCAAAATACATCAATAATTCCCACATTTTTTTTCCCTGATCAGCATTTTGTATTAATTTTGCATCTCTTCCCATGCTATTGACACGACAATGTGTGATGTACTTAAAACGCTTCTCGAAAGCTACTATGACATTTACAGTTTTGTAAATATTAAAGTCAGAAAATGGATGTATCATGTAACAATTCTAGCAAATTCACTATTGTTTAACTACCTCAAAAATTATAAAATGGGAAAAGTGAATCGGGCATAAACTATGACATTCAGAGGGCCGTGCATCGTGATATATTCTTATAATCAAACCGACGAGATGCACTAATTTATCAAATTTATTTTTGGAATAAAATTCTATGTGTTTCAGACAGTTTCTCTGTCCATTATCAGGAGTTTAGTACTGTATGCACAGCAGTGGTATATGTCATACAGGTTTTGCTGACTGCATGCTAGCAAAGCATAACCTGTATGACATATACAGTTGCTGTGTGTACAGTGAAAAACCCATGAAGATGGACACAGGAACTGTCTGAAACATGTAGAGTTTTATTCCAAAAATAAATTTGAAAAATTAATGCATCTTGTTGGTTTGATTATAAGAAGGGGCATAAAATGTTTTTCATTTTTCTCTACATCTGCTCCTGTGGCATGCACATCAAAGTGCACTTGGGTCTTCATGTAAAAAATGTACCACTGTCATCTGACTCTTAACTAAAATTTAAATTTCATAAAAATCTGATAAAAATTACTTCAATGATCCATGTGCTGCTATGTGCAGACTGGCATCATGACTGTAATAGTAGCATAATGATTACAGCATATGCAGCAAGACTGAAATGAAACTTTAAAAATTAGCTAGAAATCCTACACACAGTGCACCTGACATAGCCCACCAAAACCAACCCACCAGGACATCAGTGAACAGGGGAGGAAGGGTACAAATGACAATTTCACTTATCAATAAGAACAAGAACCCAGGAAGATACTTTTCACATACATCACTTTTGACCTTGTAGCTTATTAATTTGCCTAAGTGTTTTGGCCTGAACCCAATGTTCGAAGGCGGTGAGGGGCAGGTGACAGATGTTTACCTGCGGTGCTGTGGGCGGCTGCTTGGTGGATGTGGATGTAGTAGTAGTGGTAGTAGAGCACGCAGCAGGCATCATGCTACTCCCTGCTACAGTAGCAGACTGGGGCATCATGCACTCACTGCCGGCAGCGTTTACCTTGGTAGCCAGTAGGCTCTTGATGAGAGATGTGGGGGGACCACCCCCTGCCACTTCCTTATTGGACCCCGCCAACGCCTTACCACCAGTAGTAGGACTTGGGGATCCCCCACTGCTTCCCAATAGGGCTTGGGTCAAGTGGGGATGAGCCAAAACCTTCATGGTAGCACAGTGACAGACACAACCAAACAATAGCAAAACTAGACCAAATAACTGAAAACAACCTACCATACTCAACAACTCTGCCATCAAATCTCACCAGGTTTCTATACAGGTTTCACTGCATGCAGACAAAGGTATTTCAAAACAGCTCACTGCCTTACATAATCCCTATACATATACAAGTTTACACATTGAGAATAACTGGCCTTCTGAATATCTTTGTAACGCAAATTAACTGAGCATATTCTTAGAGTATGAATTTTGCAATTAAAAAGTAACATGGCTGATGACTGTTTAATATCAAAACATCCCAACAAAAACTGAGATACGAAAATACAAAGATTACATAAGAAGAAATACAGAGAGTTATTTCCTGCACAAATAATCAGAATTAAAAGCTTCCAGCGAAGATAAATAGGGAAGATAAAAGTAAAGTTTCATAGTATACTGGTGAAAGTACTGTCCTCCAACGAAAAGCAGCAGAGGCAAGCACCAGGGCCATACCGTGTGTTTTATGCAAGCTGCAAAAATAAGCATCATTTTCAGATGATTCTTACTACTACCACTGGTATACCAAAAAGTGTGTGTCCCCAGATCAACAAAAGAATGGTCCAAGTCAACTACTTGCACCCAGTACTGTCTCAGCTTCTCTTCACTGCAGGACTGCACCCATTCTCTGCCCAGCCTTGTGAGCGATTTATTTTTTGATACCGTCGGTGCCTCAAACTGCAAAACACTTAATTATAACAGTTTGTGGGTATAAATCAGAAAAGAATTTCAAACAATGGAGTCAACACCTAATTTATGGGTACACATTTTCAAAAAAATCTGGGTGCCACCTCAAAATTTTAGGCACCAGATGTGTGATATGAAGCAAAGTTCATGAGGGCCCACAAACATTAATCACCACTGTAAAAAAATTCTGAAGCACTGCGAACATGGCACCCGGGATTTGTGCACACCTAACTGCACATGCTGGGAGATGAGGGGAGAAAAAAAAAAGTATAGATTTCTGGTGCTGTGGGCAGGATTAGAACATGGTCCTGTTCAGTGTCATCCTTTCGAAACTAAACTGTATTTAAATTACCAAACTGCTGATATCACATACACTACAGATCTCTCACATCATGCTGGTAACCATGTGTACATTACAATAATCTTTTGCATGTATCTGCAATAAATTCCACAGCCAAACACACTGATAAATTTATGCCAAGCTTCACAATTCATATGCTCCACAAAATATTATTACAGTCACAAAAACGGGAGGAATACACAGATGGGAAGAAATAACCAATCTACTACAGCGCCCCTTGATAATTTAAATTCACGTTTACTGCTCTTTCTCCACCAAATTTGGTAAATTCAAAATATATGTCACTAAAGTATGGCCCAATACTAAAATCAAACTTTCGATTCACTAGATGTCAGTTCATTGAGACTTCGAGAGATGTTATGTTGATTTTAAAAGCAAAATTTACTGGAAGTGGGCAAAAACTGACTATAATGGAACAGGGTAGATGGATGTGGTGTGAATTCATCTGGCTCATGTTAGGGAAAGTAACAGGCTTCTGTGAATACAGTAATGAACCTTTAAGGCCCATTAAGG
>Ga0131853_10026277_pt1 | contig 10473 bp, 4 predicted proteins | sample TergutLab28metaG_FD_92764 | JGI IMG/M metagenome (GOLD analysis project Ga0131853, IMG submission 92764) | Labiotermes labralis P1 segment gut microbial communities from Petit-Saut dam, French Guiana - Lab288 P1 (version 2) (version 2) | ecosystem: Host-associated > Arthropoda: Insects >... | reverse complement strand
TACCAATTCCATTCTCAATCATGGAAAAGCACATTTTGAAAACGCACTGAAACCTGCGATTTTCAAAATATCCTTTTCCATGTTTCGAATTGGAATTGGTATGAGGTTGCAAGCTTCCTTAAACGCTCTTGTAAATGCTTCGTGGTTGCCAAAGCCGAGATTAAAAGCAATGTCTATTATGCGGTTTTCCTTGTTTTTAAGGCCTTTGCAAGCGTGGGCTAAGCGGTGCGGTTTAATATATCCCTGCACGGGTTTTTTAACAAGCCGCACAAAAAGCCTGCGAAAGTAGAAGTATGATAAAATTGCCATATATGCCAGTTTTTGGTGATGAATTTCCTCACTTAAATTATCCTCTTATAATCCACATTTTTTTGGATGGATTCCCATGTGTGCATTTTTACACCTCCCATTGCAAATTGTTATGAAGTTTATTATAGCACAGTGGTGAAGTGTTTACTTGATTGCGATAGACCTTTTTCTTTAATAAAAACAACCACCCTGGCGGGTGGTTGTTTTTTGTATGAACTAAGCAGCTTCTGGGTACTCCGGGGTTTGGGATGAATCTTCATCATCCACCTTTGGGGCATCCTCTGGCTCTACTGCTTCTGCTTCTGTTTCAGGTGCTTCTGGCATTTCGGGCATTGCCGGTACTTCTGGTAAAGCTGGCAATTCCGGTGCATTTGCATCTGGCATTGCAGGCATTTGTGGCAATACCAACATGGCTTCTTGTTGCAGCGGAAGCATTGCTGGGCCGATGCCGACATTGGCGATAGCAGGAACATTGATTGTTCTATGCAACGAACCGAATGTTACACCATCAATTGGGGCAACACGCACATCTATACCACGGGCAGGGCCTACTGCCGGAAGGTGGAAATGGTTTGCTGTTGGGTTGCCCCATGCAGTTGCAGCGCCATCACGCACTTGCATACCGGGTGCCATTGGGATAAAACGATCCACGGTGTTAAATCTGTGGTCGGCGGCGGCCGGTGTGGCCGGGCGTTGCGGAAGTACAAATGCTGTGGTTGGTGCTGATGGTGGTGTGGTGCCTGTTGCGGCAACACGCACCAAAATTTGTGCGGGAGCCGCTGCTGTTGCCGTTGGGATTCTGCCGGTGATGTTAAGGCCACCGTCACGAATATCGGCTGCGGCAACATTAAGCCATGTAGAGCCGCCGTTAACGCTGATTTGGTGGGCGGTTGTAACGCCTGTCAGCACTTCCAAATTCCAGTCGATGCTGATGCTTGTTGGTGCAGGAACAGCTGCGTGGATGCCTACAAGCTCTGCAGCACCTGAAGCCGGTGCGGTAAGGGTTGCGGCTGTACGCACCCAAACTGTGGGTGCATTGCCAAAGCCCGGTGCGGCATCTGTGCTTGCTCTGTTAATACGGGTTGCTGTTACAGGTAGCCATGGGCCGTTTGGACCGACAACGGAGAACTCTCTCGCTGTGGAAACGCCCAAGATGCCATCTGTTACAAGGTCAAATCTAATTGCGGTGGCACCAACTGTTGGTGTGGCGGGCAGCCTTGGCACGGTTACGTTAAACGGCAAGGATGCAAATGTGGTGGTGGTTGGCGCAAAACGTACTTGATAGGTTTGGTTGGCTGTTAGGTTTGGTGCAACCTCAAAACCATTGCCAAAGCCTGGCGTCCATGGGGTTGCGGCGGCTGTTCCCGCTCTAAACTCAAAACCATGGGTGGAGTTTACCAAAACATTGCTGGTAAAGCCGTAGAAACGCACTGTATGGTCAGCCATATTAGCTGGTATGGCGGTGGAAGTTGCCGGGGTGCGTGGGCGTGGGTTTAGGATAAACACTTCCCAGTCACCTGCCGGTGCGGTTGCTGTTGCGGCTGTACGTACAAACAGCTCGGTTGGTCTGGGGTTGTTATCCCTTTCATGGGTTAGGTTAAACGCTGGGATAAAGGATGTTAGCACAAGTGCGTCGCCGTTATCGGTTAGTTGTGCTGCTGTTGGGCGGTTAAATCTTGGTGCAACGGTGCTTGGCACATGTGCGCCTGTACCACCTGCTACAAATGGACGTGTTGCAAACTCCAAGGCGCTATCCCATCCAAGAAGCACTTCACGACCAAAGTCGATAAACTGTCCTGTTGGTGCGGTTGTGTTGCGGATTGTTACTTCAACACTTCCGTACAAGCCGGTTGGTGCGCTGGTGGTGGCAAGCAAACGTGCATAAACGGTTGTTGCAGCATCGCCGAAGTCTGCTCTTGTAAGCGGGGCGGCTGTAACGGCTGCAAAGCCTGTTGGTGTGCCTGTTGTCCACTCCATAGCAGTGGTTACGCCTGTAACGGTATCTTGCGCCAAGTTATGTACAAGCCTTGGAGCTGATGGGCGTGCAGGCATGGTAATTGTTCTTGGTAGGGACTGGCTACGGTCAGCAGAAGCGGCGATACGTATTTCCAAATCGCCACGGGCTGCGCCAAGGAAATCACCTACATTAATGGTGGCACTTGCATTTGTCCAGCTGGCATTGGCATGTGGTGTTGTGCCATCAGCTTGAACGGCACCAGGAATGCGCCATTGCAATGTGCCTGTGAAGTTGGCGGTTTGCACAAGGTAGTTTTCTACAACAGAACTGTTGTACATACCTCTAAATCCTGAAAGTGAGTTTGCAGCAGGTACTGCCGCCCTTGGATGCACAAGTGCGCCCACATTGGCGGGGCCGGATTCCCAAGTATCTGCTGTGTTGATGAAGCGAACTTGGATTTGCACAGGAGCAGTAGCAGTAGCGGCCGGGATTAGGGAGGCTATGCAAAGGTCTGCTGTTACAGCTCTCCAACCTGTGTTGGCGGCTACCGGTGGGTTGGCGGCCGGGTTAATGGCACGCACTTGCAATTGCGCAAAGCCGGTTACATTGGTGCCTGATGCAGGTATCACAAGACGCTCGTTAGCAAGGTCGAAGGTGATGCCTGTTGGCAGTGGACGCTCGCCGCCCGGGAAGGTTACATTTACAACATTAGATGCTCTTCTGGCGGCTGTTGGCGCAATACGCACATCAACACTGCCGGCACCTGTTATGCCAAGGGCAGAATGGTAGTCCACGCCGCCTACTATGTCAAATTGCTCTGCAGTTCTTGTGATAAATGTGCGGCTAACCGGCAACCATGCACCTGTTGGTGCGGTTGTGCCTGCGCCCACCCTAAATTGCATTGCTGTGGTTACACCTGTTATGCGGTCCTGTGCACCATTGTATGCCACATTGGTGGGGCTTGCCGCACGTGCGGGCACATTAATGTTTACAGGCAAGGAAGCGAATTCGGCTACGGTGTAGCCAACACGCAATTGTACGGTAAAGGCTGTGCTAACAATAGTGTCAGCCGCTGCATTAATGTTTGCGGCTTGAGCTGTCCAAACCACTACAGGGTCCCCGCCAACGGTAATTGGCATGGTGTGCATGATTTGGTTGGCATTGCCTAAAACAACGGTTTCTGCTTGCCAGTCAAAACTTGCGCCCATAACGGCAGGGCGTGCAGGCAAAACAATGCTTACAGGCTGTGATGGCGGATATGTGCCGCCTGCGGCCAAACGCACTTCGATTGTTGTGCCGATGTTTGTGGCAATAGTTGCACCTGATGCAAAGGGCATCCAGTCGCCGCCGGCAGGTCTGATTTGGAACCCTCTTGCTGCATCGGCGTGGGTTAGGGTTAGGGTTTCCAAAGCAAAGTCGATATTAAATGTTGGTGCTGCCGGTGGTGCGGTAACAATTTGTGTTGCGTTTACGGAGCGTGGTGCGGTGGCCGTATGGGCAACACGCACATATACTGTGCCTGCGCCAAATGGGGCACCTGCGGATGTGTTAAGCAAGCCACGGTCGATGGTGGTGCCTGTTACGGCTGTCCATGTGCCTGTGGCACCTGCCCTAACTTCCATGGCACCTGCACCGGTTATGGTAATAACATCGGTGGCGGTGTTCCAAGCAAGGGTTGGGGTGGTTGGCCTGTTTGGCGTATCTACACGTACTGCATCTGTGGCAAAAGCGGCTGTTGTTGCCGCTGCACGTACAAATATATGGGTTGCAGCTGCATCATTGGTAAGGGTTTCCAATGCGCCTGGTGTAAGGGGGTTAAAGGCGGCGGTTTGTGCGTTTATTGCAAACTCCAAACCTGTTAGGGTGCCTGTAAACTCCTCAGCATCAAAATCACGGCCGGGGGCGTTTGGTGCTGTGCCACGGATAGGGATTGGCAAATCTTGGATTGCACCGGGGATTACACCATTACCTGCATGGCGGATTTGGATGGTGTTTCCAAAAGCGTTGGCAGGAATGTTAAAGCTTGTACCAACTACGGCAGTACCACGGGCGGCGATGGACCATGGGCCTGTGCCCACTCTCCACTCCATAGTGGCGGCAACGCCTGTGATGGTTTCATCTTCAAAGTTGATAACGCCTGTTGGTGCGGCTTCGCCGGCACCGGGTACATCAGCTACCACTGCGTTAGCGGACCTTGGTGTGGTGGCGGTGTGTGCAATGCGCACATATAGGTCGCCGCCTGTCCATGCGCCAAGGTTGGTACGGGTGATGGAATTGCCTTCTACGGCTGTCCAAGCGATACCGTTTGTTGACCATTCCATAAGCGAAGTAACGCCTAAGATAGCGTCTGCCGCCGGGTTGTATTGTACATTTGGTGTTGCCGGTCTATTTGGTATTGGGATAGCTACTGTGTTTGAAGCAAAAGCTGCTGCAGATGATGGGTTGCGCACATAAATGCGGAAAACATTTGCATCACCAACTAAAACAGCCAAATCGCCGGCCACAAGTGGGAAGAAAGTTGCAGTTGGTACATTTTCTGCAAATTCTAAACCTGTTAGGGTGCCTGTGAACACTTCCGTAGCCGCTGCAAAATCACGACCCGGTGCGGTTGGGGTAGCCGGGCGTGCAGGAATCACAACTGCGGCGTATCCGGAAGCTAATGTGCTACCATCTGCTGCATAGCGCACATGCACTGTGTGACCCATAAGCTGGTTTAATGGGATGGTTGTGCCTGTTACGGCTGTCCATGCGCCTGTGTAGCCTGCTCTTCTAAACTGCATGGTGTTATCTACATTGCCCAAAGTTTCGTTTGCAAAGTTAATATTTGCATCTGAAACGGAAGGTGCAGGGGCAGGGGATGGGGGAACTTGGATGGTAACGCTTTGGGATGCAGGGATAAGGCCTACAGCCCTAATGCGGATTTCTACATAAACAGTGTCAAGGGTTGCGTGAGAATCAAATTGCGCCCTTGTAAGGAAAGTGCTTGTTACATTAGCCCAATCAACAATTTGGTCTTCGCCTGCATCAAGCTGCCTAAACTCCATTTGCGGGCTTACGCCTATGATACGGTCTGTATCAAATTCATGGCTGACGCCTGTTGGTGCTGCGGGGCGGGATGGCAAAACTTGCCTTGTTTCCAAGGAAGCAGACAAGATGCCTGATGCTGCCACACGCACATAAATTGGGCGGCCAAGCAAATACTCCACACACATATTGGCATCGGCATTTGTCCAAGTCCAATGGCCAAAACGCACTTGATGCGCTGTGGTTGTGTTAATGGTTGCATCTGATGGGTTTAACGCCCTTGGTGCAGGTGCGGATGCACGGGGATAAAGGTTAAATGGGGTAGTGGTGCTACCTCCATCATCACTTACATAAACCACACGGGTGGTACCTCCGGCTGCCGGTATAAGGCCGGAAACATCCAGTGTGCTACCCAAAGCGGGTTGCCATTCACCATCTGTACCTATGCGGTATTCGTGCCCCGCAAGGCCTGTGATGGTTTCCAACGCCCTGTCGATTGCAGGTGCGCCGTAAGCTACCACAGCAATTGCAATGGTTAGTGGTAAAGCTACCAGCATTGTGGTTAAGGCTTTCAAAATCTTCCGTGATTGTGTTCTCATCAAACACTCTCCTCTCATTGTCTTCGGCCAAGAAAACAGCCAATTTGAATGTCGATGGGGTATGCACGCCCCATATAGTTATATCGGCAAATTGTATTAAAAACTTAACACTTTCGTCAAAAAAAATGTAGGGTGGGGGCAACGCAGGCCATGGCCGACTGCCCCACCCCATGGCCGACTGCCCCACCCCGTGAATGGGGCGGGTTATGCCCTTGATGACGGGGTGGTTGCCAGCATTAGTTTTATACGGTTTAGTTGGTTTACTTCCGATGCGCCGGGGTCATAGTCTATGGGGACTATATTTGCCTGTGGATAGTGCTTTTTAAGCTCCTTTATCATGCCTTTGCCTGTTACATGGTTGGGCAGGCAGGCAAAGGGTTGGGTGCAGATGATATTTGGCACGCCTGATTCTAAAAGCTCCACCATCTCGGCGGTTAGGAACCACCCTTCGCCGCTTACATTACCAAGGGACAGGAAGGGCTTTGCCATATCTGCTAACTGCTCTATCCGCTTAGGGGCGTGGAAGCGGTTGCTGTTGTTAAGGGCGGCAACCATATGGCGGCGGAAAAATTCCAAGGCACGGTTGATGGTGTTGTAAATGGTTTTGGATATGCCCGAGCCGCCTAAGTATTCGTGCTTAAAATTGGTTGCGTAAAATGTATAAAGGAAGAAATCCAGCAAATCGGGCACTACCACCTCTGCCCCTTCGGCTTCCAGCAGGGTTACAATGTCATTATTAGCGGTGGGGTGGAATTTTACTAAAATCTCTCCCACCACACCTACTTTGGGCTTTGTTGTGTTTAGCAGGGGCAGGCTGTCAAATTCCCTTACAATGTTTTGGCAAATGGTTTTGTAGGTGCGGCCGTTGCCATTTACAATATCTGCCTTACAAGTTGCAAACCATTTTTCGTATAGGGCATTGGCTGTGCCTGTTTGGGCTTCATAAGGGCGGGTGGCGTATAGCACACGCATTAACAAATCCCCATATACCAGCCCTTTAATGGCACGCAAAATACTTTTTGGGGATAATTTCCAGCCGGGGTGCTTTTCCAGGCCGCCGGCGGATAGGGATATTACGGGTATATGCTCCAAACCCGCCTTGCGCACGGCACGGCGTATAAAGCCCATGTAATTGGATGCACGGCAACCGCCCCCCGTTTGGGACATGATGACGGATGTGTTTTCCAAATCATAATCCCCGCTTTGCAGGGCTTTTAGCAACTGCCCCACCACGATAATGGCGGGATAACAAGCATCGTTATTGGTGTAGCGCAGGCCGATATCCACCGCCTCCCTATCCATTGCGGGCATTACACGCAGGTCGTAACCGGCTGTGTTAAAGGCGGTTTCCAACAGCCCAAAGTGGATGGGTGCCATTTGGGGGCAGATGATGGTGTGCCGCCCCTTCATATCCTTGGTGAACAGGGCACGAGCCGGTCTTGGGGCGGGTTGTTGGGGTGCTATGTTGCGTTTTTTGCGCTCCTCCAAGGCGGCGAAAAGGGAGCGTATGCGTATGCGGGCAGAGCCTAAGTTATTAACTTCATCAATTTTAAGGCAGGTGAAGATTTTGCCTGCACCTTCCAAAATCTCCTGCACCTCATCGGTTGCTACTGCATCCAAACCACAACCGAAGGAATTTAGTTGCACCAGCTCCAAATTAGGGTGGGTTGCCACATGGGTTGCGGCGGCATATAACCTGCTGTGGTACATCCACTGGTCCCGCACATTTAGGGGGCCGTTGCGGTGGGCATTGGCAAGGTGGCTTATGGCATCTTCCGTTAGCACGGTTACGCCAAAATCCGCTATCATTTTGGATATGCCGTGGTTTATTTCGGGGTCCACATGATAGGGCCTGCCGGCAAGCACAATGGCATATTCGCCCTTTTCGGCCACCTTGGCAAGCATTTCTGCACCCTTTTGGCGTATTTCTTGCTTAACCTTGGCGGCTTCTGCCAAACCTTGTGCAAAGGCTTCTGCCACATCTTTTTTGGGGATGTTTGCAAATTCCCCCTGCAACACTTGCAACATGGATTTTTCATCATTCATGTTAATGAAGGGATTGCGGAAGGCTATACCCCTCTCTTCCAATTCATCCACATTGGTGCGCAGTACCTCGGGATGACTTACAACTATTGGGCAGTTAAAGCAACCGTGTGCCTCATCAAACTCCTGTTTTTCGTATACAACGGATGGGTAAAAAATCATATCCACCCCTGCGTTTATCAGCTCCATTACATGGCCGTGGGCAAGCTTTGCAGGATAGCAAACAGATTCGCTTGGCATGGATTCCAATCCCTTTTCATACACGGCACGGCTGGATGGGGGGGACAAAACCACCTGATAGCCCAACCGGGTGAAAAATGTGTGCCAAAAGGGGTAGTTTTCGTAGGTATTTAGGGCACGCACAATGCCAACCTTGCCACGGGTGGGGTTTTGGGTTGGGGTGTAGTTGTAGTTGTAGTTGTAGTTAAATAAACGCTCGTACTTAAATTGGTATAAATCATCCCCCCTTGGGCTGTCCTTGGCGGTTTGCTTGCCCAGGGGGCGTTCGCATCTGTTGCCGCTTATAAACATGCGCCCGCCGCCGAATTTGTTGATGGTTAGCATACAATTATTTTCACACTGGCCGCAACGTGCCATGCTGGATGTGATGTGCAGGTTGTTAAGCCCATCCAAATCCAGCAATGCGGATGTGCCGCCTGTGGCCTGCTCTTTTGCCACAAGGGCGGCACCAAATGCGCCCATTAGCCCTGCAATATCGGGGCGCAACACCTGGCAACCTGCTATTTTTTCAAAGGCACGTAATACGCTGTTGTTGTAAAATGTGCCGCCTTGCACCACAATCTTCTCCCCCATCTCTTTGGGGTCGGTAATTTTTATAACCTTTTGTAATGCATTTTTAATAACAGCATAGCTAAGCCCTGCGGATATATCCGCCACGGCTGCCCCTTCTTTTTGGGCTTGTTTTACACGGCTGTTCATAAAAACCGTGCAGCGGCTGCCCAGGTCTATGGGGTTTTCGGCGAACAGGGCAATATCTGCAAAACTTGGTATGTCCATGTTAAGGGATTTTGCAAAGGTTTCTATAAACGAGCCGCAACCTGCCGAGCATGCTTCGTTTAGCAAAACATTATCTATTACGCCGTTTTTGATGCGCATGGATTTCATATCCTGCCCGCCAATGTCCAAAATAAAATCCACATCCGGTTGGAAAAAGGCGGCGGCTTTGTAATGGGCTACGGTTTCAATCTCCCCATAATCGATGTTTAGGGCGGCACGGGCAAGGTATTCGCCATATCCCGTGGCGCAGGCTGCACCTATTGTAACGCCCTGCGGCATGGCTTCATAAACCTGCTGTAAGGCGGCTATCATCACCTTTAAGGGGCTGCCTTGGTTGCTGGAATAATGGGAGTGTAAAAGTGCCCCATCCCCACTTATAACTGCCAGTTTGGTGGTGGTACTGCCTGCATCTATACCTATGTATATTTGCCCTTGGTATGTGGCAAAATCCCGCCGGGGCAGGGTTGCTGTGGCATGGCGTTGCTTAAAGGCTTCCAGCTGGGCTTCATCCTCAAAAAGCTTATCCATGCGGGCTATTTCGTGGGTTATTACCTTATTGTTTTCCAAATTATGTAAAAGTTGCTCAAAACCAAACAATTCCCCTTCTGCGGACAATGCCGCCCCCCATGCGGCAAATAGATGGGAATTTTCGGGCACAATCACATTCTCATCCCCTAAATTAAGGGATTTGATGAAGCGGTTGCGCAGCTGGGGTAAAAAGTGCAGGGGGCCGCCTAAAAACGCCACATTGCCACGTATTGGCTTGCCCTGGGCAAGGCCTGAAATGGTTTGGCTTGCCACCGCTTGGAAGATGGATGCGGCTAAATCCTCCCTATCTGCCCCTTCGTTTATTAACGGTTGTATATCGCTTTTTGCAAACACGCCGCAACGGGCGGCAATGGGGTGGATAACCTTATGCCCTTCTGCCAGCCGATTAAGCCCCGCCGCATCGGTTTGCAGAAGGGATGCCATCTGGTCTATAAAACTGCCGGTGCCGCCTGCGCAAATGCCGTTCATCCGCTGTTCTATACCACCGGTGAAGTAGATTATCTTAGCATCTTCGCCGCCAATTTCTATTGCCACATGGGTTTTTGGGGCAACGGCCGCTACGGTGCGTGCCGCCGCTACCACTTCCTGTATAAATGGCACGCCTATCCATTCCGAAATTGTAAGCCCGCCAGAGCCTGTAATTTGTGCCGCAAATTGGGCATTGGGGAACTGCTGTTTGCCCATTGCAAAAAGGCCCCGCAAGGTTTGCTGTATATCAGAAAAATGCCTTTCGTAACGGGAAAAGGTTAGGTTGCCATCCCCATCCAATAAAGTAAGCTTAACTGTGGTAGAGCCTATATCTATACCTAATTTATACATATTAACCTCCTGTGGGCATGCCCCACCATACAGTCTAACATTTTTAGCTTAGCTTGTCAAAAGAAAATTGTGCCATTTGCAAAGTGTATAGTAAATGTTGGTTGGGGATGTGTTATAATATAAGCATAACTAATTTAGTAGGAGGGTAATATGAAC
>Ga0131853_10026276_pt1 | contig 10474 bp, 7 predicted proteins | sample TergutLab28metaG_FD_92764 | JGI IMG/M metagenome (GOLD analysis project Ga0131853, IMG submission 92764) | Labiotermes labralis P1 segment gut microbial communities from Petit-Saut dam, French Guiana - Lab288 P1 (version 2) (version 2) | ecosystem: Host-associated > Arthropoda: Insects >... | reverse complement strand
ATACAATAAACTTATTGTTGTGCTCGAAACATGTAGAGGAATACAATAAACTTATTGTTGTGCTCGAAACATGTAAAGGAATACAATAAACTTATTGTTGTGCTCGAAACATGTAAAGGAATAAGATAAACTTATTTTAAAAAACAATAATTTGCGCATTAATTTGATCAATTGCTAAGATTACGCGTGTGAAATTTGGGGTAGATATGTGGCTCAAATCGGGAAGGAGAGAAACGATTTTATATAGAAAATACTTTTATATAAGAGTAAACTTTGTAAGTCATATGGGATCCCATATCACGGGCTTAATTTGTATTGCATTGTACTTGATTTTGGAGTTTTTTTTAATGATGGCCGGATGGTGGTCTCTTAGACCGAAACGTATTGTCGTTTTTCTAAATGAAAGAACGTAATTGCGTTTTACGGAGATCTAACGATTTGGTTCAGTTCAAAAACACAACAGGATGTCCTATTTAAAATTAAAATTAAAAGGAAAGGAATGCTTGCTCAGTTTTCATCAGGAGACCTCTGGGAAAGCATACATATTCTAAACCAAGAACAAATTGGAGCCGTAACATTAATACCAATAGGTAAATTCGATTGGTACTGAAGAATAAAACTGGTTAGAAAAATTTCGGAGTCCTGTCAAGTGAAGAGCTGTTACTTTACATAACATGAGTATTCGGGCTCAACTTTACCACCTTCATGTGCTGTCTAATCTTTCTGGGAGCTTTAACATCTGGAACCTTAAGGTTCTGTCCTTTCCTGTAATGGAATAAATTTTAATTTTCGCATTATGTTACTAGGCAATTAGTTAGTTCGCTAGCTAGTTAGTTAATTAGTTGCAATAACAAGCGTTTGTAGCGCAACCTCAGTAGGGAAAATGTAACTAAATCTTTCGCAAATATACCGTAGTGTCAAATACGTAGTTTTTTTTTAAATAGACCATTACCTCCTCCATGAAAATTGAAACCGACTCGCCATTCTTGATGAACTTTCCATCTCACTCGGTACAATATTATCTCTACTGTTGAAGCAGCATCATTATGTAACATAACAGTTATAATTCAATAATACTGTTATACACCAATTCAGGCACTTCAGAGTTATTTTCGAATTTTCATTCGAGAAAAAATTTTACAAATCGTTTTTCGAATGAACATTCTAAAGGAAGTGACCTAAATTATTTTATGTTACTACCCCAAAAACATGACTGGAGACACTGACAAAAGCATTGGTTAAAATACACAAGCGGTTGTGAAAAGTGTGGTGCAGAGGGGAGTATAAAATACTGTCCAAATACACATTCGAATAAAAAAAGCCAATATCTCATTCATAAAGTAAATAAGTAATAAAATTATTTTTTACGTTGCCCCTGTTTTCTAAATAGGATTTAAGCTTTGTTTTAAAATATTTCGCTTTATTTTCAGGACTAAAAATTTTATGACTTACCACGCATTTTGCGTCTACCAGGAAACACTCATCAAGATTCGAACAGGCGACACCCACAAAGGCCCGCCATGTCGAAATTGTTACAACATTCTTAAACCTGGCAGATTTATTATTTCTGTGGTAAAACCAACAAGATGGACCAATGTGTCAAATTTATTTTATTTTAGAATGACTCTCTACATGTTTCGGACGGTCTTTCCGTCCATCATCAGGAGTTAGAGACTGTACATACAACCACAGGCATTTGTCAAACAGATACTGCTTTCTGTTTGTTAGCGGGTACCTGCGAGTACCCGCTAACAAGCAGACAGAAGTATTTTTTGACAAATGCCTGTTGCTGTATGTACAGTTTCGAACTCCTGATGATGAACGGAAAGACCTCTGAAACATGTAGAGTGTCATTTCAAAATAAAATAAATTTGATACATTGGTGCAGCTTGTTATTTTTACTATAGAAATGATATTACGATGCACGGCCCTAAGAACATCAAACTGGTAGCTTTATGTTTCAGAATTGTGTAATGCTTATGGTCTTCAAAATTATAAGCAAGGCAGTGCTTATGTTGTTGCTCGGTGTTTGTTTTTATGATGGCTTTAAGTAATGTAAGAAAAAGAACATTGAATCATTGAGAATGTCGCTGGTTGTCAATATGGCTAACTGCGCCGTTCAAGGTTAAGCATACTGGCTCGTACTGACACTGCTTAGTCCGAGAGACTTAATTTACTATTACTTATTCATCTTGCGTATGGTCAGTTATTAGGTTTGTTACGGGGATCCCTCTTTGCTCATGGTCCGCGTTACAATGGGATATTCAGTTGGCCTTACGGCCTTCAGCGTCGCTCCTCGCCACAACGGCCACCGCGCTAAGACCTCTGGCGTGGTAATGATAATGTGCTGGAAATGTGGAAGTGTTCGCCTAATACCAAGTTACATTTTCTTTCCCCCCTGTCGTCCCACAAAGTATATTGCCACTGTACAGGGGTAGTTAAAGTGTGTTCTTAAGTGCTGCGATTGGCTTAAACTGATAAAGTATTGTAATTCAGATTTTGATGTTAAAATTATCTTAATACGAAAATTAAAGTCCTTTGCCGTTTAAAATGCTGGATTATTTCTCTTATGAATAAAATTCCGATTCTGAGAAGGACGGATGTGACGTCACAGACCTGTGTTAATATTTACCGCTACGACACCACATAGTGCATTCAACGGTCGGCAGACGAAGTAACAGCGGTAAATTTTCGACATTTTAGCAGCGGGACTGTGGGGAAAACTTAAGTAGTTCCTTTGGCCTTCGCAATTTTAGATCTTGTAAGTAAAAATATAGTTCCCGTTATGATTGTTTAGACTAACGTTTGTTAATCAGCCTATGTCGGATTCTAATCAATTCTCACACGTATTTTACTCTGACAACAGCTCATCATTTTTCATTTCTGAGAACCTCCATGGAAGTGTTGATTTAGTGAATTGAAATTGAACGCGGATTCTTCGATGTCCATGTTTTTCATTCCATCACTGAATAATCTGTAATCCATGCCACGGATGCTATGTCACTCAAGAGATAAAGCACGTTTGGAATAGAAAAAATAAAATATCTAAATATCAAGTATTATATACGTATGTGAGTTTACCTTGCGTGTGTGAAGATCTAATAATAATATTATATTAATTTTATTACAAATTTTACATTACTCAGAAAGAAATTTACAAAAGTAATATACTTTATAATGAAATTAATATTGTATTATAACACCTTTTTATGCTAAATTCCGTATTAAGCACTGATGGTTTTTCGCGTACGACTAAATTATAATGAGCTCTTTGGTTTTCGTTAGAGATTATGTAAACGTTACCTGGGTAGAAAGTGTTACCTGCAGTGCTCTAGAAGTGTATTTGTCACCTACTTGATACTTCTTCGAATAATGCAGTTATTTGCCCCTCTTGTTGGTATTATTTTGACTCTCGTTTATCGTTTACTAGAAATTCTTGAGTTAATGCTGATTTAGCCCGTATTAATTTTATATGATGTACATAAGGTATGACTGAGGTTGGAGAACGGCCAAACACCTGACATTCATTTACCCATTTCGATGTATTACGAAACAGATACACGCTGCCATGTATTCATAAAACGAGCGGCTTTCTAACCCACAATACCTTTGTTCGGATATTCAAACATCTGCGCGCCTAAGAACGTGCGGCTTCTGTGACTGACATTACGGCTTCTCCGACTGACATTCTCTAATTCTTGTTCCTGCATGGCGTAATTTGTTGCTGGAAGAGCGACGTTTGAGATTCTCACATCGATGTTGATGAAGATTGAATTATTCTGGATGTGACACGATACTGCTGGTTAATAGTCCTACAAGTTTTTAAGGAGAACAGAGCCTTCTTCTTCGGGGCCTTGCATTCCGCCTGACATCACAGGCAGGCGGAATGCTTGACGCTGCAGATGAGAGCACCACTTTTCTTCGAAGCGTCTGCAAATTTAAAGAGACCACACGACTAACATCGCAGAAAGCTTGAAATTTCTTGTTGGAATATTGTTTAATTTTTTTATATTTTAACTGAATGCATTAAAATACCATTGCACATTAAAACTACCTTTCACAGGACATTAAATGACTGAAAGTTTTCCCTCATTTTTCTCTTCGTGTGTTTTATTCATAAAGTGTAATTTCCTGTCAATATAAAACAGGACTTTATGTTAGACAGGCGATGAAGTGACACACGGTCACAAAATTGACGAAATATCTTGTGCACGCACACACACACACGCACACACACACGGACACACATACACACACACACATACACACGCACGCACACACACACACACACACACACACACACACACATACACACAAGCACGAAGCGAGACTCAAACCGCTCAACTCCTGTGCAGGAGAAGTTGCCGATCATCCCAGGCGATCCGAAGAACTGGAGAACAAATAAGAGCTAAGATAGTGTACGTTGATATAGTCTATCATAGTGTTTCTCAACCTTTGTGAGACCGCGGCCCGGTAAATTCTTTTTTCATAAGACGAGGGCCCAGTCCCAACAAATTTACTCGTAAATACCTTTCCATTTTTTTTAAGTTCATACATTAAACTAACATAAGTATTAATAATTAAATATGGCATAATCATAAAGAGTGTTAGTACACTTATGTATACGGTGTGGGATGTTGACAAATATAAAATTACAATTAAATTAGTTATCAATCACTGGACTAACGAAATCTTGTAGCATATTGTAGTTTCCTCAGACCAACATCTGGGTCTGCGTTTTTCGACATATTCACGAATATTTTTTTTCCTCAGAATGTTCCCACTATAAAACATTTATTAATGAAAATTGCCTACAAAACTAAAATGAAAAAATTCCAGGAGAACCTCTCGCGGCCCGGTATAATTGATGCCAGAGCCCGGTACCGGGCCGCGGCCCGGCAGTTAAGAAACACTGATCTATCCTATACATGTACCTGTACTTGAGGTCCGGTTTAAATCGAACTGCGGCCTTTATCTTATTATCGAATATTGCGCATCCATTTGCACATCCTTGAATCGCCACATATCCCCCGTTTCTGTCATTGGAAAGGAATCCGAACATACGGAGGACGGCGTGCTACTTTGTAGGAAAAGAGAATAGGTTCTGGCTGTGAAAGGGGATTCCTGTGGCTGTCGGCAAGTTGGTAGCTATATCGCTATAGTAGGTATATCGACGTCAGCAACGGTTTAGCTTACTGCACGGGAGGACAAGTAACTGCTATTACATGGGGAAAACTTACATTCCCTAGACTTAGGGCTGACCACTATAACCAGTAGAAAATGTTGGGGGTTTTGTGGGTACACTAAGTCGGGGTGGATTAATTACGTAGTCCAAGGGAATTCCACCTCCCCCCCCCGACTACAGCCTAACAACAATGCTACCCACTGTCTAGAGGCGTAAGGGAGACGGTAAGTAATACCAAGCCCGCTTTCCATTTGTTATCAGCTAATAAACTGAGTTCCATAATCGCTAGCTGCTTCCCCTTGTAATATTATTACGACATTATAAACGTATTAAATGAAGGCGAATAGGTCATATAATATATTTTAGGATAAGCCTTAGTAGGCAGCCGTCCAATTTCTCTCCGTGCCTAACTTCGCGCTACAGCCCAGTAAATAATATTAAATACTTACGTGAAAATGTTAATGCTTATCCTGAAAGCTTAAAAGTGATAACAAGGAATATCTGTGTTGACATATTTTGCTAGGGTTATAAAATGAGGGAGGGGAAATTGGAGTGGATCGATGAAACCCGTTAGTAACAAAGAGGGTGTTTTGTTGTCAGTTTTGATCAGGAAAAATCATAGACGAAAATCAACTAGAGGGCAAAGGTTTGGGTTCGAGGATGACATTCGAGTTGGATCTTAGAAAGTAAAATAAACAGGTCTGTGTGTATTGACTGTAGGAAACCTCACATAAAATGTCGGATTCGAAATTCACAGTCGCAGTGGGAGGATAATGGGAGAATTTAATGCAGAGAATGGAACTGATGGAAAATTAAAATTATGTTTGTAACTCTGGACCGACTGTTGGGGTAATTACGAAATTTGGAGGGATGGGGCTGCCCGTGAGAACTAACCATTTATCTGAGGATAATATTCAAAGGGGGCTTGAAGAAATAGAGACTTAGAATGTGAAACGAATTCGTCTAGTTCAGGATGAGGGTTAGACAGTGGCTCGCGTGAACACGTTCTTGAAACTCGGGATTCCATAGAAGACAATTTTATGCAATTCTTCCAGCCTTCTGTTAATTTCTTCCTCTCAGATCTAGATATTCTTCTCAATGTCCCTCTTTTCAGATACCGTCAAATTTCTTTCATGTCTCAGTGAGAAACAGTCGTTCTTCACACTAACACAAACATCAGGTGACGGTGAGATTCTCACAGCTGCACACCTGAAGATTCAAGTCTTCTGGGACGTTAACGCCTTGTCGACTGGTAAATAGTTACCCACGTCAGACGTAACTGTTTACCAGTCTACACGGTCTAACATTCCGTAAGATTTGAATCTTCAGGTTACGTTACTTTTTAGTGGTCTAGATGTTAATCTGTAGGCTTGGTATAGGAGCAACAGACAGGACTGCGAACCGATCGGCGGTGTGTTTGAGTGGCGTAGCGCTATAGAAGGCTGACGACAAACAATGCTCAACTGCCACCGCGTTTTGAAGTGTCACTTTTATTGACGCTATGCTGTTCATCCCCATGACGGCTCCAAATGAGTGGCCATTTAAAAGTTAACTGTTTTAATAAAAGTCTGACTGGAACAGAGGTGGACGATGCGATATTTTTAGAACACGTATTTCACACTATGCTAAATACCATGAATATTGAATTCATATGTGGGTATAAAAACGCTTTAAATTCGACATGGATTATCAGAATCGACATTTTCATCTATTTAATCAAGACCTGCTTTCCGAATCCTGCACCACTGATTATTACAATGGACAGAATGGAAGTGGAATATTCGGTTTGTTTATTTAAAAGCATTTGGATACTCTCCAACACGAATATTTTGCATTTGAGCAATATTTTGACACTTATAGTTATTAAACATATCACACATTGAATCGTCATTTACAACTGACCTGAAATGGCGTTGATTGTAGCATGATACAGGATACTGTCGTAACATACTCTCGAGGTCCTGGTTTCAGATTTCCAAAAGAGACAGTATTTCGTGATTTTACTGTGCGCAAGAAAACTGCAGTATTATATAAATATATTGTGGACCTCAACAGCTTTATTTCATACTGTTACACAATTTTCATTCGCTTTCGCCCCAACAGTCCAAGTATTTGTTATAGTTTCCACGTGTGCTTCCCTCTTTCAAATATGTGTTCTTCCCCTCTCTCCCAAATTTTCGGCGTCTTGTACTGACAGCTCTCATTGGAATTGTGATAAATGACTTACTTTCGCATAGGGGCGCTTTTACACTGTAAGAACACGTCAGGAATCCCATAACTTTTATATTCCGCTAAACCATTAAATCAATTATTGGAGTCATAAAATCAGTGAGGTTGAGATTATCAGAATTACAGCAAGCAAGAAAGAGTTAACGAAAATATTTAAAAAATGTTGTTAGTTAATTCTAGAAGGAAGAGACTGCATGGAAGGGAAGGTGACGTTGAAAGAAGTGGGGGGGGGGATGAGGAGTAGATTCGCCTGGTTCAGAAGAGGGACAAGTGGTGGGCACTTGTTAGCCCAGTTAGCACACTGCCAGGTGGAATTTTTACTGCTTACGGCGCCATTGGTAGGAGTTTTGGGACCTCCTTTAATCTACGAAATTCGGTTTGTCTTGATAGTTGAATAAAGGTAGACCAACTTGATGTCGCTTGCTTTATTATTTCATTATTTAATGCTCAACATGTTTCCAATGTTAGTACATCAATCCTCAGGAGCTTGCGACTTATTTGTTGAGTTATTTCATGGGTTGTATTGCTCCGGTTCGATGTGTGTTGGTGTTACGGTGTGGTTCGGCTGAGGTGGTGTGGTATCCGTATGCAGGCTGAAGCACTGCATAAAGATACCACACCACCCCAACCAAACCACAACATAACACCAACACACATTGAACCAGAGCAATGCAACTCATGAAATAACTCAACAAATAAGTCGCAAACTCCTGAGGATTGATGTACTAACATTGGAAACATGTTGAGCATTAAATAATGAAATAATAAAGCAAGTGACATCAAGTTGGTCTGTCTTTATTCAACTATCAAAATTATGCACGGTCCAATAAACATAAGATTCGGTTTGTCTTGTTGATAAAATCCGTTGAATAGGATGGAAACGTCCCATTTGGTCTTGCCAACTCATGGACATTAGCAACACATGCGCACATACGGTGCGGAACAAGCAGTTTGCTTTTAATCACGAAAATGTAATAAATTTAACCGTCTTCCTATAATACATTGCTATGTTTCCACACTATTTTACGATTAATTGCCTATACTTAATCCAGCAATGTGTGATGGATTCCATCAAGTTGAATGTTACTGGACTGAGCAAGTTTCTGGCTCGAACCCCGCCTCCTTTTCCATTCCTGGCTGTTCATCTTGCAGCTTGACATTCCCATGACGTGGCTGACGCATGAGCCACCCCTAATACCAACACAACCTTCAGATTTTCACCACAATCATTCTCTCTCACTCCTCATGCCCTAGCATCGTTCTCTTGGCATTTTCACACCATAAAAAATACAACATCCTCCATTGCTACGACGGCTCCCAACTGCAGAGCAGAACCAGTGGCAGTAGCTGCAGCATCCACGACGGGGATTAAAGTTGTGTGTGGGATGAGATTGTATGGCATTTTACGATCTTCCACTGCCTCACCTACCAAACTCTCCTGCAGCTAACACTACCCAAGATTCTAAAAACATTCAGCTAACATCTACTAACCCCTTTTCCTTCTACCACCAACACCACATCCCTCCAGTCCACGTCATCCCGCACCTCTCACCCCACCCTTTTCCGCCAACTCCGATGATAAACGACGTACTCAACGTAATTGCCTCCTAAGTTATGGCTTATAGCGTATATGAAATATGGTATCGCTCCGCACGCAATTACTACAGGGTTATTTATCTTCTCACGGAGAGAGAATGAGGGAGTAAGATGGAGAGCAGCGTAGAAAAGGAGGCAAACGGGACAGGGGTTTGTGTGGGGAGGAGGGTTAAAACACCGCCCTGCCTTTTACCCATTCATAGGAAACTACATTCACTCTCTCATCCCTTCTTATTCTTCATCATCTTCTTCTTCTTCTGCTTGTTGTTCTTCTTCTTCTCTCTTCTGAGCAGGCAGGATGAAATATGGCTGGTGTCGGTACCCATTGTGAGCAATATGGCATTTTGTTTGGAGGAACTTTATGATGCATTCCGGGGCGGGCAACATGGCTAAGGGTGGCGGGAGGGTTGTTCTGTTATGATGAACAGCTTCTGCCATGAAACAATGCAGGGTCTAGTCATAGAAGAAGGCAAGTTAAGGGAGGTGAAAGGGAGATAGTGCATAAACGAGGAATGGAAAATAGGGAGAGATGAGAAATGGGTTATACCCGTAGTATTGTTGTGTGACGGTACGACATGGTAATATATAGGTCACCATACTGAATGGTGCCTCAAACCGTGTAGTTTCGGATACACTTTATGAGGGAGATCATTATATTGAGGTTGCAGAGCACAAAGAGGAGCATCTCATCAGTCCTGTAAACAACATTGCAAGTCACTTCAATGCTGTATCCACTGCACCAAACCAGAACACACGTCTGACCTTGTTTTGCACGAACCTTCTAACTAAAATAGTTGCCTCAACCGATATTCTTAATTTAAAATTCTATTTCAAAACATATATTATCTTATGTTTATTGGACCGTGCATCATTGTAATAATTGAAGAATAAAAGACCAACTTGATGTCACTTGCTATTTTACTTCACTTCTTATGTACTCAACATGTTTCGGACACCAATATATCCATCATCAGGAGCTTGCGACTGTGTTGTTGAATTACCACATCGGTCGTTTTGTTCACGGTTCGTTGTGTGTTGGAGATTTGGTGCGGCTGGATTTGAGTAGTGTCCAGCCGCACCAAATCTCCAACACACAACGAACCGAGAACAAAACAACCGATGTGGTAATTCAACAGCACGGTTACAAGCTCCTGATAATGGATATATTAATATCCGAAACATGTTGAGTACATAAGAAGTGAAATAAAATAGCAAGTGACATCAAGTTGGTTTTTTATTCTTCAACATATATTATACTTACTTTGAATGTGTCTTTTGTTTTGTCGGGCTGTAGGACCGAACCGGCGTTCTATTCAGTGGGTACCGAGTGCTCTTAGCTCGGAGTCAAGCAGACGTAGTTAGCACTGTGTAGAGACATCTCCCATACGTCTACATATTTTCATTATCCTCTTCTTTTACGTCAAGCAATGGGTTTGTATATTCTGACTTCAAGGTAATTTTTCT
>Ga0131853_10026275_pt1 | contig 10475 bp, 11 predicted proteins | sample TergutLab28metaG_FD_92764 | JGI IMG/M metagenome (GOLD analysis project Ga0131853, IMG submission 92764) | Labiotermes labralis P1 segment gut microbial communities from Petit-Saut dam, French Guiana - Lab288 P1 (version 2) (version 2) | ecosystem: Host-associated > Arthropoda: Insects >... | reverse complement strand
CTTCTTGTTCTAAAGTTGGTCGCTGTTTTTTATCAATCCAAGCAGCGGCTTGTTTTGTCATGCCTACTTTTCTCTGTCAAAGATCTTTTAATTTCGGACTTGACAGAACTTAGCAGGTCTTTCATAAAGCCGTCTAATCCCTGCAAATGAACCGACTGCTTACATAAATTTAGAGGGTAGTATCATTACTACCCTCTTTACTATACTTGCCATGCGGCCGGGGGCGTTCCGACTGTGACTGCTATCTCTCCGACTTGGGCGTTTACATTGTCAAAAAGACCGCCTAAATTTGCCATGATACCGTCAACAAGTAACTCTCTAATCCAATCCGCTATCCAGTCGGTGAGAAATCCCATACGCCTCTACCTAGAACAATCCCGCCAACAGCGGCACGAGGGTTGTGCCCAGCAGAATGATACCGCCGCCAGCCATGAGCTGCTTCATGCCCTGCGATTTGCTGGCGGGGTTATCTCCGCCGTACCCCTCCAAAAGATTGATAACGCCCCACACGCCAAGCCCTGCGCCGAGTGCAATAACAAGGGTTTGGAGCGTTCCGACTGCGCTTGTAAAAAATTCCATGCTTTGAGCTACCTCCATGTTTTCATTTGATTTTCGGACACAAAAAAGCCGCCATTTCTGGCGGCGTGGACTTCGGGCCAACTTGGCCCGAAGTTAGGCAAACGCATCGGGGTCGTCCACATCGTCATAGTTGAGAATGTCCTCGTTCTCGTCTATGTCTGTGTCCATATCTCTTGCGTCTACTTCATAGATGATGTACTGCTCGTTTGGATTAGGCTTCTTCATACGCCGATTGATAAGCCGTCCTAGGTCAAAGGTGTTACGCTTGTCGGCCTCGGCGGTGTGCTTGAAATTGGGGTACTTGCGGAGATCGTACTTGGGAGAGAGAAAGGGGCGTAGCCCCCGGAGTTGTAAGATACATTTGCTTCCGTCAAGTGTCGTAAGCTCCTTAACCGTTTGTCAAGGGCTTTTTCACCGAAATAGAAAAAGCCCATGCGATAAGGCTTTGAATTTGCCTTGTCGTATGGGCTTTTCTTTGTAGATTACTGGCTCTGCGTCTTAGCGTCTGGCTCTTTGGCTATTATAACATTAAGCTGTTTAACATTCACCAATGTTTCTTGTTTGCACTTCGGGCAAAACAAGGGAAAATTGATAAGTTCTGTATCTTTACGGATTTTGTTTCTCGTTTTATTCTTGCACACAGGGCAAATTATCCACTCTGATGTGTTCATAAAATCGCCCCCTTAAAACCAAAATAGCGTTTTTTTTTATTCGTTGTAAAGTAACTGTTCTAATGATTTAGATTTGCTATTTCATCATGAACAGAACAATGTACAAGATGGTCATTAACCAAACCTGCGGCTTGCATAAACGCATATATGATAGTTGCACCAACAAACTTGAAACCCCTTTTTTTCAAGTCCTTGCTTATCTTATCTGAAATGGCGGTTGTTGTTGGATAATCTTCATTGTTTACAAGGCAATTTTGAATCGGTTTATAATCCACATAACCCCATATAAACTTGTCAAAACTTCCGTACTCCTCGACTATATCAAGAAATAACTTGGCGTTGGTTACGGCGGCGTTTACTTTCAAACGATTTCTGATTATGCCCTCATTTGATAATAGTTCTTGAATTTTTGTATCGTCGTAAAGTGCAACCTTTTTCGGGTCAAAACCATCAAATGCTTTTCTGTAGGATTCCCGCTTTTTAAGTACGGTTAGCCATGAAAGCCCTGCTTGTGCGCCCTCTAAAGTAAGCATTTCAAATAGCTTGGTATCATCATGCACAGGTCGCCCCCATTCGTTATCGTGATAATCATAAAATATAGGAGATTCTTCTGCCCAAGGGCATCTTACTTTTTCGCTCATAATCCTACCCCTTACTGAAATTGGTAATTGTATAAATATATATCAAATTTCTTTTGACCTGCTGCATAATTGTATCTCGCTTCTTTAGTATCTACCCTTGAAAATCCGTTATGGTCATAAAAACCAACATTACATTGTGAATCTGCTATGAGGTAGATAGATTTTGTATTTTTAGAGTTAAAGTAGGTATAAAGTTCGCTCCAAAGTAATTTCCCTATTTTCAATCCCCTCACTTGCTCGGAAACGACAATATATTCAAGGCTTCCATCATAAGTATCAAGCCTGTTTTCTAAAAGCTCTCCTATACATCTAAATGATGTTGACATATGCTCAATAATATCCATGCGCTCGGATTCTGTTGCACCTAAAAGCGCAAGGGTATTTGGTGCAACATCTTTTTGGAATTGTCTAAATTTTTGTTCTTCCCCATTTACTGAACCTAAAATAGCCCCAACTACTTTATTGTCTATTGTTGCTACTTTGCCGAATGTGCTGGAATTGAGAAATATACTTAGGTAAACATCCAGCAGTGCTTGAAAAAAGTCTGTGCTTTGATTGAATCGTTGTAAATTCCAACCATTTCCCCATGCTTCAACTATAAAAGATTTGAGTATAAGCAAATCTTTTTCCTCAATATCACGAATGATTATATTATTCATTTTGTTCTATCCCTCTCCTAAGTAGCCTTAACGATAAATTGTTTGATAGCCATACTCTCAGGCAAGTGCATCATATGATGGCGCGTCAATGGCAACAATATAAGCCCAGCCACCGTATGCTTTCCCCAAAAATCTTTGAGCCAAATGGAATCCTTACTCTCCAATAAACCACCATCGCTGACTATCCGTGCTAAACATTCGGGGCTAGGCTTTCGTTTAAGGTCTTTTGGTGTTAAGGACTTTAAGATTTTGCGTGTCTGACAGCCTACGGCATTGCGGTAATTTATCAATTCCTGTTTGTTTATGCGTTCGCTAAAATCTATAATTTGCGTATCGTCCATTGCATTGCCTGTATCTTTTATAGACACATTCATTTTAGCAATCCACTCATCATTAAAGACTTGGGATTGCTCCATTATCAAAAGGTTGCCTACCAAATCTTCAATTCGAGCAATATGCCATAAATGCCATGCTATGGTGTCATCTTTCTCGGTCGGCATCACGCTAAAATCTTCATTTTGCAGTCCGTCTAATAAAGCGTCACAAAATGTAGGAGTGTTACTAGATGAAACCTCGCTAGTGTGTGTAATGGCATGAATTTCTAATGCCAATTCAATCGCAGAATCAAATGTTTTGAGTGGTTTTATTAGCTTACGCAATTCGTCTATCAGAGGATTGTAGTCCTTTTCAATATCCAGCATATGATGCCTCCTAAATGTATAGGGCGAAAGTAGCGCAGCCGCCCTATACATTGTGGTATTGCTTTAGTGCCTTTTTTCGAGAGTGTACGAAGTGGAACTAACGGTGTTCGGGTCAATGAAAGAATAGAACGCCATCGCAGATGGATGCTTTGCAACTTCATTGTCATCACCCTCTGCATTGTTTGCATCTTCCATTGTTTCAAAAGTTACAAAATCTACCCATGTGTCACCATCACGAAGTACGTCCCAAGAAATAAAGCCTTTATTCTTGGAGAGGGAATCGTCATGACATTTTTTTGACGCAAGTAAAAATTCTTGCACATCTGCACCCTCTATAAGTTTGTAAGAAATGTGCCAAACCGCTTTAGACATAATAAAATGTCCTCCTTCAAAATTTATTTTGTGTGTTTCTCATTTACAAGTATAGCAGGGGTAATGTAACAACAGCATGGTACATTATAAATATCTCTGTGCAATTTTTTGTGCTTCGTCTTTGATAATATTCCTAAGATGTTCTGGCTCTAATACTTCAACATATTTCCCAAAGGATAGTATGAAGTCATACAACCAAGTATCTTCAGGCCATGTCATGGTAGCAATAAAACTCCCATCAGCTTGTTTTTCTACCATACTTTCATAAAGGTCATCAAACACTCTGTAAGCCTTTTCTGGCTCAATGCGGAGTTTGAGATTGATATTTTTCCCTCCCTCATAAATGCTATCAATAGGATTGCCCGATACAACAAGTGAATCTCGGTGAGCAAAATTTTCTTCCATTACTCTTAAATTTTTAATGCGTGACAACTTGTACAATCTCATATCTTGCTTGGTTAAGCAAAAGCCTTTCAAATACCATGATTTTGATTTGAACCACACTTGCATTGGCTCAACACGGCGAAAAGTTTTATCACCATGTTTGTTGTAGTAATTAAACTCAACAATGCGCTTTTCTAATATTGCAACTTTGAAATCGTTGAAAGAATCATTTTCATGAGTCCACCCTGCGTAATCTACCTCTATCCAGTTTGTTGTAGTCTTATTGAACACTGTAGACAGCTTTTGTAATACTTGTTCCGTTTCGGCAGTCTTGACATTCGATAAGCCTTGCAAGGCAGATAAAATTTCGTTTTGCTCATCCTTGCTTAATATAGATTTGTTCAGCACAAAGTCAGGTAAAAGGCTAATGCCGCCGCCTTTCCCTCTCTCGGTGTATATAGGAATTCCAGACGCACTTAGCGTGTCTATATCACGGCAAATTGTTTGGCGTGACACACCAAAACGCTCTGCCAATTCTCTTGCCGTAGCCCTCTCTTTGTCCATCAAAACATATATTATTTCAAATAGTCTGCTTATCTGCATTTTCATCACCCTTTCCATTATAGCACAGTAATGTAACAGCGTCATGTTACATTATATTGTTTCATGCAAGTAATTTCGTAAATAAGGCTACTCCTGTTCTTTGGAGGAGGTCGGGGGTGTGGGGGCAGAGCCACCACATAACCTACAACAACCACAATCATAGTGTAGCCGATTTTGCCGTATAATGGAGCAGTCGAAAGCGGGGAGCAGGATTGTTTTTTATCCTGTTCCCCGTTTTCGGCGGCGGAATGGCACGGCAAAAATTCAGACTGTCAAGGGTTTAAGAGGTGGAGATTTTGGGCGTTCTTTGCCCAAAATACTACCTCGTCCCTTGACTGGCTGAATAGGCGGAACGGACGGATTGCCGCCTTTGTTTTTACAAACTCGGAGAATTTTTATCCCTGCTTGGATTTTCCAACCGCTTGGCTCTACGCTCGGCGTTGTAACGGTCACGGTCTTGCTGTTGTTGAATGACGGCATCACGTTTCCGTTGCTGTTCTGCTTCACGAGCGGCGGTAACGCCTGTGGCATTTTCTATCTGCGTTTTCTCTTTTAGTAACTTAGATTTTTCGCTTTCGAGTTGCCATGTAGTGCCGTATTTTTTTGTGGTGTCTTTTTGGTAATCGCTACGCTTTCTCTCTTGGTTAGCAATCTCCTTATTCATTTTACGCCGTTCAAAAAATCCTGCACTACTTAGATTGCGCTCAATGTCCTGTATTTTGTGGTCGTAACTCATAATTACTTTTGATGCGTGTTCAAGCCGTGAAAGTTTACTTTCAATAATGCTTAGTTCAAGGTCAACTTGTTGTAGGGTTCGGGGTTTTGGCATGGGCTTAACTACAGGCTTAGGTGCAGGGGTTGGGTAAGTTTTTGGCTTAGGTTTCGGCGTGGGGGTAGTATCGGATTTGGCGGTGGTGCTTTTTGTAGCTACGGTTTGGTCTGTTGCAGTTTTAGGTGGCTTTGGTGTATCGGTTTCAACTTTTACCGCAACTGGATTTGATTGTTTTGGCGTAGCCGCTGGCGGTGTTTCCTGTTGTTGAAGTTCATCAGCTTTCAACTGCTCCAATTCCATTTCAAGCACCAACAATGTAGCGTTGATTTTTTCAATTTCCGCATTAGCCAATTCTATTGCTCGGTTTATATTTCCTCGCTCGGTTTGTATTCCTCGTTGCTCCATTTGGTGCGCTGCTACACCTAAATGGATAGTTGGGATTTTTTCTTTTCCTTGTCGGGCATTACTGCGGTGGTCTATTCGGCTTGGGTGGTTTAGTTCTTCTAAATATCGGTTGGCAGTATCAGCCCAAGCCGCCCGCCATTCTTCGGCTTTGGTCTGCTCGTTCCAGTCGGTAGTCTGTACTTTACTGCATTTGTATTGCCGCTTTTTTGGGTCATAGATTTTGTTGCCGTCCTTGTCAAACTCATAAACTTTCTTTTGCTTATCGCCCCAAGTTTTATCCTCGTTAAGTGGTCGCATGGTTAGCATTATATGGGCGTGAGGGTTTCCGTCTTTGTTGTCGTGAATGGCAATGTCGGCACACATACCCTTGTCGGTAAAGTTCTTTTTTACATACTCACGAACAAGATTTATATTTTGCATATACGACAATTCAACAGGCAGGGCAAGTTGTATTTCTCTTGCTAACTGGCTGTTTTTTGCCTTTTCGATTTTCTCTACTGCGTTCCATAAAACGGCACGGTCTTGATACTCGGCAGGGGCGTTTTCGGGTAAAATGATTTCAGTATGGACAATGCCGCCTTTGCGTGTGTAGTCGCTTGTCCGTCCGTCATACTCGCTTGTGATTTTTTCCCCTGCACGGTAAGCCGCCGCCGCAATAGCGGATTGCCCTTTGCCCCTGCTTATGGTTTTAATACTGCAATGATAGATTGCCAACGGCTCACGCTCCTTTCACGGCGGCATAGAAACGGCGGCAAGGTTTCCCCATTGCAGGGAACACTTGCCGCCGTGTGCGGTTTTGGTCTTTGGTCTTTGTTTTTATGGGCGTTTACGCCCATACCGTGCCGCAAGGCACGGCAAGCCCTCGGCAGAGCGCACGTACCACAACTTGTTGTGGTACATAAGTGCGCCATTGCTTTGCAATGGTGAGGGCGTTAGCCCTCTACCGTTGCGCCGCCGCCTGATTTATCAGGCTCGGCGGCTTGGGTTTGCGGTGTGGTTTTGGCGGTCTGTTGTGTGGTGCTTGCTCCTTTATCGCTTACGATTTCGGCAAGTATCTTTTGTCCGTAACTGGTGTTGAAACCTTTTCGGATAAAGGTTTCGTACTGCTCGTCTGTGATGGCGGCAAGGTCGGGCATGAATTTTTCAAGTAGCCCATGCCGTGAACAAAAACGTCTTGTTCTTGCGTTTCGTTCTTCGGCTCTTTGTTTTTGAATAAGCTGTTTTTCCTCGTTTTGTAGCTGTTGGATTTGCTCCCTCTTGGTTGCGATTTTCTCGGCTGTGGTTTTCGGCATTTGTCATGCTCCTTTCAGATTTTAGATTGGAATGGATAGGAATATCAAAAAACAACCGCTGATGTTACGGTTGCTTTTTGATGGAGTTATTCATAATTTCATGTTACAATATTTAGGATTGAGATTTTTTATTATTAGACGATATGGGGTATTAACGTGTATATACTGCTTCTGATTTTGGTGATACTTAGGTTTGTCATATATCCTTTGATTGGGATAGTACGGCAAAGAAAAAAATCTTTTGATTTTACTACACTCACGGAAAGAGAAAAAAGTAAACTTTTTAATAGGGGCATGACATCTATTTGGAGTGCCACATTGGTGCTGATAATTTTATCCATGCTCTCTAATATCAGTTTATATAACATCGGCTTTCGAGGAATAAACCTAAACGCAAGTATTTGGCTTATAGTTATTGTACTAACTCTGTGCGGGCTGCTTTCAATTGGTTTAATTTGTAAAACCATTGTTGACTTGGTGCGTTTGAAACGCAGTAAAGAACAAAAAGCAGAAAATAGGAATACAGTTATTTTAAGTTTATTACCACGAAGTAAAAAAGAAAGAATCCATTACTTTTTTATATCGTTGACCGCTGGAATTTGTGAAGAAATCATTTTTCGTGGATTGCTGTTTTTTCTCTTGCAAGCGACATTTCCGAATATGGCGATGCCATTGGTGATAGCTATTACATCTGTTGTATTCGGAATGGGACACATTTATCAAGGTTTTTTGGGTGGCGCAGTAAGAGCCACAATAACTGGAATTATATTTGGAAGTTTGTTTTGGGTCACAGGTAGCTTGTTCCCAGTAATGTTTCTGCATTTCATCTTTGATATTTCTGATGTGTTTTCACTTTCGGAGCGTACTGAATAAGAGCATTATCAGATAGTAAAACCGCCCAATTACCTTTAGCTTTCGGGCGGTTTCGCTTTATCTCTAACTAACTTCCGCATTTTTGGTAAGTTCATGTTTGACAATCCGCAATAACTTATCTTGCAAAGTGTCTTTGCTTGCCTTGCTAAAATGGATTTGGATTTTGTAGATTGTGTTTCCTACCTTCTTTGTGATGGTGGGGCTTGGGGTGGTGGCTGTAGTCGTTTGATTTTTCAATGGCATACTCCTTTCGGTTGGTTGAAATTTGGCAACAAAAAACCGCCTATGCTGTTTATGCAACAAAGGCGGTCGGGGTTGTGTTATTGTGTTGTGGCTATTGTCCTACTGCGATTGGCATATCGGCAGTTTGGGGATTGGGTGGTTGCTGTTTCGCCGTTTTGGATTTTGGTTTATCGGCTTTGTCATAATAGCCTTGTTCTTTCCGTTTAAGATAATTTCGGCGGTAGCGTTCCCTGTCTTTCGCCCTGCGTTCTTCGATTGCCTGTTCTTCGGCTATTTCTTCTTCTGTGGGCTGATTTAAGATTTCGGGGACTGTGTACTCTCCGATAAAGTTTAGGTGTACTTCTACCTTTTGGGGGCTTGTGTGTACCATTTTGTTATCACGCTCATGCACAACTATTTTTTCTACAAACTCGTATAGCATGGCAGGGGTCAATTCTTCAAAATCGGTGTAGCGGCTCACCAGTTTTATAAACCGTTCGGCTCGTTCGCTATCGTCTGCGTACTTGTTTACTGCGGTTTGGATTTGTAGAATTTCGGTTTCCAATTCCTCTTGCTCGGTGCTGTAGGTTTCGGATAGTGAGTTAAAACGCTTTTCGGGAAATTTGCCAAGTGCGTTATCCTCGTAAATTTTGTTGAGTAGTTGTTCAAGTTCGGTATGGCGTGTTTTGCAAACTGCAAGCCGTTTCTGCTGTGCTTTAACTTCGGCGGTCTGCTGTGTAGCAAGCATATCTTTAATGGATTTTTCAAAAGCGGATTTATTGATTTTGGAATACTCCGCAACCGTTTTAATGGTGTGGTGTATTACTTCAAGTAGATTGTCGGCAAGTATGCGGCGGCTTGTGGTGCAGTCTTTATTAACATATTGGTGTATTATTCTACTCCTTGCCCCTCTGTAACTTCCGCATTGGGCGTATGGTCTTTTGCCGTTCTTTTCGGCTCGGAAAATATACATCTTGCCGCCGCAATGAGAACAATATACAAGCCCTGCCAGTGGGTGGTGCTTACCGTTTTTGTCGGCTTTTTTCTTCTTCATGCTATTGTAAATGCGTTGGGCGTTTTCGTAAATTTGGCGGTCAATAATCGGCTCGTGGACATTCTCAAATATTATCCATTCGCTTTTATCTTGGAATGTGGAGCGTTTATCCTTGACGTGTTTACTGGTCTTGAAATTCACCACATCACCGCAATATTCTTGTTTTTGTACTATACGCTCTATGGCGTGTATGCCCCACGTATAGGGGTCATGTGCTACGTTCTTTTGCCACTTGCTGTTGCCTGTCATTTTGAGATAATGAGAAGGTACAAGCACCTTTTCATCTGATAGAATACAAGCAATTTGATATAGCCCTTTGCCCTCTAACGTAAGGCGAAAGATACGGCGAACAACGGCGGCGGCTGGCTCGTCTATTATCCAAAAATCTTTGTTGTCGGGGCTTTTCTTGTAGCCGTATGGCGGTAGGGAAAGGGGCTTGCCGCTCATGCCTTTTGTCTTGTATGCGGATTTGACTTTCTTTGAACAGTCTTTTGCGTACCACTCGGACATGATATTGATAAACGGTGCCATTTCAAGGCTCTCGGGGTGTATGCTGTCTATGCTGTGGTTGATTGCGATAAACCGCACATCATTTCTGCGGAATGTTTCCATAGCATTTCCTACTTGCAGATAGTCACGCCCCCAACGTGTCATATCTTTCATAACTACGATACCGATTAAGCCTTTTTCTACATCTTCCATCATTCGGGCGTAGCCGCTTCGGTCAAAAAATCTGCCGCTTTCGTCATCATCTGTATAGTGCTTGATGTTGGTAAAGCCTTGTTGCTTTGCGTAGGTTTCGAGTTGGGTTTTTTGGTTTTTGATGGAGTTGGAATCGCCGCCGTTGCGTTGTTCGTCACCTTGCGATAAACGCTCGTATAGGGCTGTAATCTTGGTCTTGGTACTCATTATATCCTCCTTGTGAAAGGACGGCGTTTGTGGGGCTTGGGTGGGGTTTTGGGGCATTAAATTCCTCCTTTTTTTTGATTTGGATTTTCGTTGTTGTGGTTGATTTGTTACCACAATTAAATACGTCACAAGTTAGGGCAAAATGTTCCTGTGTAAGTCTTAGCCTTTTTACTCGTTATTGAAAATCCCATTTTCACCGCCGTACCCAATAGCCAAAAAACGCTGTACTTTCGCTGTTTTTTGTAACTTCGGTGAAGAAGTTGATATAAGAGTACCAAGTCGTCTATCGTCATCAGCTCACGGCCTAGCGATTGCAGGTTTTGTCCGTAACTTTCCTG
>Ga0131853_10026271_pt1 | contig 10475 bp, 7 predicted proteins | sample TergutLab28metaG_FD_92764 | JGI IMG/M metagenome (GOLD analysis project Ga0131853, IMG submission 92764) | Labiotermes labralis P1 segment gut microbial communities from Petit-Saut dam, French Guiana - Lab288 P1 (version 2) (version 2) | ecosystem: Host-associated > Arthropoda: Insects >... | reverse complement strand
ATCCGAGTGTAGGCTGAACCAGTAGTGGTTCAGCCTACACTCGGATACCACATCACCAACAGCCAATCCTGCCACATAACACCAGCACGCCTCAAATCAGCCTACACAACAAAACAAGTACTTGCTAGCTCCTGAAGATGGATGTATTAACGTCTGAAACATGTTGAGCAATATATAATAAAGCAAGTGTAATCTAGTTGGCCAACCTTTATTCAAATATCAAGATGATGCACGGTCCAATACGCATAAAAAAATGTATCATATGTCTGGTGTCCTGCACTTAACAATAACTTTTTTTAGGTGTTTGCAGTACGCACATCACGTGTGTAAATTATACTGCAGTTGCAGCTGTTTGTTGTTGGATGTGTTAGAGACAAAAAGTTTTGCCAGCAGGTTTCTATTAACATTTAGTATTCTGTAACCCATGTTCTGGGAGCAGTGGTTTCAGTTCTGACAAAGATTTTTGTATGTTTTCATCACAAATAGGCACCACATTTATTGCTAATGTTCATCCATTTTTAGAGTGCTTTGTGAGCTAATCAGTGTGGTGGAAAATGATTTTCGGACCTATAAAATTAATTATTGAAACTTAAAAGCATAATTATATCTATGTCTAAATCTGTGGTCGTGAGTAATTCGTACATTTACTTTGTAATTAATATTCAGTTTGAATGACTTTGGAATATTAAAAGTGGTTTGAAGGAGATGGAACAAGTAGAATTATGTTTTACAGTGATACAAGTTACTGTTAGGTGCCTTATCAGACTCATTGTGCATATCTGTTGATCTTGCTTAAAAATTTAGATTGTAGAAACATTCGTATTTGAATTCTGTCTTTGTTGTAGCCACAGTTCAGGGATGATGAGACTTCAGCCTTGCCTTTGTATGACGATCTGGAGGGTTACTCAAGTGATACTCCGGATGAAGAAGACATTGAGAATGATTCTGAGGAAGAAGAAGATGAAGATATTGTAGGTGAGTACATGCTGCTTTCTTCACAGTCATCAGCTGAGAGAGCTGTAACATTCCAAAACCCAAAAGCAGGTTTTATATAAAAGTAATGTTACAGGTTGTATTAGTTACACCATGTCTGGCTGTGTATGCACTGTCACCTACCAGACTTGTTGTACCAAAATCCAATGTGATGTCCTAGGGTAAGAAGGATGGTACTTAATGCAGAAGGCTGTGTGACCAAGCAGAATGAAGCAGGACCAAAGTTCCTGACATCACAGGACCTATCAGAAACTGTGATAAAGTTAGCTGTGTGGTTTTTACTCTGTTCAGTAAGCTAGATGTGTGGTTAAGAATCAGTAACACTTGGAAGGATGTTGTACGAATGTCAAGCACTGCCACAGCATATTTGAAGGTTGTGCTTGATTCTGAAATAAACAGTGACATTCTCCCACACAGCACTAAATCAGTGGTTTTTGTAATGAAGAAAAAGTGTGCTTTCTCTGAAGTAGAAACTGCATACTTATATGTATGGTTTAGTTGAACATAATGGCTGTAAGGGATAATTTGCTTTAATGTTTATTCATTGTAGGTTACACTTTTGACAATGTCTATGTTCAAGAAAAGGAAGAGGCTTGTATAGCATTGACAGAGATTGCTAAAAATACTGGGTGAGTCTGAATCATCATGGTAAAAATAGCTAACCATACTGTATTGTGCTCTTTGTTCTGTCTTATTGTGTGCCTCTCTTTCCATTAGAGAAGCCTTTGTGCCTTTCTTGGAGAAGAGTTTTGAAGAAGTGTTCAAAATTATTAATTACCATCGGGATGATATTCGTAAAGCCGCCGTAGCTGCCCTTCGTCAGTTCTGTATCTGTTTTAACAACATGAAGAGCCCTGAAGGTAGAGTGGGTGAGTGGTGGAATTTATATTTGTTGACAACATATCTATTCAAGAGTGTTTGTGTGGTCAAATGTGCATTGTATAGTCCTGTCTGTTGCTTCATGATATTTAAATTAATGTAAATCATAAAGAGACAGACAGATAAACTGACAGCTGGAGGTTATAATGCAATATTATTACTCTATATGAAAGGGAAGCAAGGGTATTAAAATACTTATCAATTAGTAAAGGTAAAGCAGTCACTGTACAAGCCTGGATGGGCCCTGAGGGTTCCAGGAGGTTGAGGCTTGCAGCACATGAAGATGGTAAGGTTGTCAGCCGTACGCACTGACCACCTTTACCCCCCAGGAAATATTCCTGGTACTAATTTCTGTTAGGGGCTGAGTTAACCCCAAGGCCATAGTGCAGCTGGAAGGATTATGTCAATAAAAATTCCAGTGACATCATCAGGATTCAAGCCTGCAACCTGCTGGCTCGTAGTTTAGTGCCTCAACCAACTGCACCACCACATGCCCTGTTTAACAATTGGTATCCACTGTTAAACTTAACTGAGTGAGTGCTAAACCAGAGTGCAGTATGTATGTTTATTTGTCAGTAGGCCCTATGCCGTCATTTTTTGTAATGCACATGTGTTGTGATTGGTTTGGTAGGTGCCAGCTTCAAATAGATATTTTATCCATTTTATACATAGCTGCCATTTTGGGTGAGTAGGCATGTGTACATCTGCCTCTGGTGCTACAGCAAAGAATTTTGTACAGTGGCAGGCATATAAATATTGCAAATTCAGTGATTGTTTTATCCTTATATAAGGACCGGAATTGTGTGAAATTGGTACATTTATTGTTGTGATGTCTGTATGTCTAGCTTTATCGAAAGCTCTTTCAATGCTGATCCCCAAGTGTGCTGAGCTGATCCATACTGATGAGGAACGGACTGTTGTTATGACTGCTTTGGATGCCTACTCGGAATTACTGAAGGAAGTAAAAGGTGCCGTTCTTGAGGGAGAAGGCCATCGTGATGCCATTATAAACTGTGTTAAGGATGTGATGTCTTGTAAGGTACTGATTTCAATCCCCTTCTTCCAGACCAGTACAAACTGTGAGGTGAAGTTGTGTGTGTTCTTAATTATGTGCAGTGCCTGAACGTATAATCCCTGCACCCATGGAGGTGAATGGTTAATTTCATGCCCTGGCCACTTTTACCCCTGGGGAAAGGGCCCATATTATCCGTGGGCCCTAGAGCTGGTCTGTAAGATTTTGGGAGATAGCTATAACGTCCATTCTTGTGAACTCTTTTGGGGTTTCATTATAAATGGGGAGTTCCCTTAGTAGAAGCAACCATTCTGTTTTATAAGAAAGACACTATACCATAGCATTAGTTACGTTGGTCTGAAGTCTGTGGTGTTCTGTTTTAGGTAGGTAAGTAAGTAACAAAGTGGTTAATGTCTGAAATTGCAGCAGGAGCATAACTAGTAAAAATGACTGCATGAGCAGTGTTATTGTTTTCTGCAGACCAAATGCCAAGACAAAGAAGTTGACAATACAAGGAACTCAGAACAATGTTGTGTTTTTTTTTTCTGCAGACTCAGTGCCAAGACACGGAAGATGATGATGAAAGTAACTCAGATGACCCAGAAGCTGAGCAAGATGAGATGCTGGTTGAGTATGCAGGAGAAATTGTCCCAAATTTGGGCAAGGCCATGACATCTGATGATTTCACACAGTACTTTAGCCTGCTCCTTCCTCTGTTCTTGACCAGAATGGTTAGATTATGTTTTATATGCTGTAGAAACTATACTTACTTACTTACTTACTTACTTATTTACTTATTTACTTACTTACTTACTCCTAACTTACTGCATGGAGCAGAGTCCTTCTTGAGTAGCTAACCGGTTTTCAGCTAGTCAAGAAATTCCCCACGTTTTATGGAACCCGAAGGTTCATTACCACATTCACAATTGACTGCCACCTGTCCCTATCCTGATTGCTGTAGAAACTATATTTGAAGTAATTTAATTCCTTCAGTAATCAGTAAAAATTAAATTTCTCTGCCCATATGCTCCTGCCAATGCAACATACATTACTGAAGATTAAGGTTGTCTCAGATTTTGTGCCATGTTTAGTGATGAATAGTTACAGACTTTTCGAAAGAACTGTGTTGCCTTCACCTTCAGACCCCAGAAGGTGTCAGTAAATATTTACCACATGACGTGATGCAACATTCCAGAAGACCTGAATCTTTAGTGACATCCATTATTATTGCACCCAGAAGGTCCTAGTATGCTGTTTCATATTGCACTGTAGTCTTGTAAGAAATTTCATGAGTGTGTGTAGATACTTTGAGACACTGGAATTTTTCTGGGAATTATCAAATGGGGACAGAGAGTGAATCTGAGGAAATTTCTTAAGTTTACTGCTGATGGGGATTAGAGCAGTTTTAAGATGTAACTTAATTGTGGTATAAATTCAAACCCCAAAAGCAAATTTTATTACACAGTACAGTTTTCACATTTTGTGTAACATGGACAAAAGAAGTTAGGCTTGACTAAACTGTGTTTGCTATCACAACACTGTTATTTGCAGTGTTAAGCCTGAAGTTTGTTTTATTAAAAGGAAAAGCATGTAGTACACAGTTGGGTTTAACTGCATGCAGACTGTGACTCTTGCATGTACATAGTAGTAGTAGTGGTAGTGGTAGAAGTAGTACACATAGTCTGACCTTCAGTTTGTCCATCATTCATTACATCAGGGGTGTACAAATCCAGGTTGCCAGGTCACCCAGGCACCAAAATTTTGTATAGTGGAACCTAATATTTCAGAGCCCTCAGTACAGAACTTGCTTCATGTCAGCCTTGTGGTACCTAGAATTTTGAGGTGGCTCCTAGATTTTTGGAAAATTTGTGAACTTATGCACTGAGTAATGCATATTATTTAAACATATATGTGAAATATTGTCATTACAGTTTTAGTCAAGTCTGTGATGTGATGTGAAGTTTTTTCATCCAGATTTGTAATTGGTATATAAGACTTAATTTAAGGAGTTGGTTTTCTTTGTATTAACCATACCTCTTTTGACTTGTGTCATCACCACCATTGTAATTATCATCAGCACCACCACCACCACTGTCAAAGAGTTGGACCATTTATAACCCTCTTATTCCAGTCAGACTTTGTTTTATCAGTCATGTGGAGAGTTTATCCCTATTGTCATGTATCCAATTTGTTTCTTTCATAGCTCAAAGTTCTGTCAGTGTAGATTCCATCGTAATTCAATGAAAAGTCATATTTCCTGTAGTGGTCTTTTCATATGTTTTGTGGTCCATGTCATGACAGTGTGTGGGACCTTTACCCAGAGGTTTAAAGATTGGAGCAAGCTACTAACTGGTTATGCAAAATTTATTAGTGTTTCGGAGTTTAAAAAAGAAGTAAAAATGAAAATGTTTACCAAATCCTGCCATTTGTTCTTACATATGTGAACTCTGTGAAACCAACACTTCTTCCCCTGCTTTGGTCCTTCCAAAAACAAATGTTTTATTAGGGATACTTAATGTGTATTTGGTGAAATTTGGACAGAACAAATTTACCATCCATTGACTCCTGAGGCTGCTGCAACCAATTTTGTCTTTACTGTGTACTGAAACCATCACTATCTGTTCAGCATTGATGCATGTTTTGTCACCTTTGCTCCACAAATGATGATGCTCTGTACAAGAACAATTTTTCTGGTGTTCCCCTTTGCCCTGCTATAACATCAGTAGTAGGTTTTGGTGATATGGAGATTATTTTTTGCACCATTTTATGGTGCTGTGTAACAAACTGTTAGGCATCTAGAACATTTATTTCTCTGCTTGAAGAAGTATCCATTCTTCGACTGGGATATGATTGTTTTCTTTGTCTGTATCACAACATTCAGTGTCTTCCTGAAATGCAGGGCACCACTGTAGGATTGTGTTCTTTGCACAAAAAATATTTAGACATGGGACCATGTTTTTTTTTCTCCCCCTCCCAAGGTATGGCCAATTTGAAGAGAGGGGCACTGAATGAGTGCAGCAGTTGCACCTGCATATCAAACCTTCCTCCATGAAGCCTTCCCCTCTCATGTTTAAACATGATGTTACAGTACTGCTGTGTGAGTCCAGTCCTTGGTCTGCGCAAAACACATTGCCAAATGCCAAATACACATTCACAGAGATGACTGATACGCATATCATGTTTGGTCATACATTTGGCGTGAAAGTTGCACATATTATTACCAGGACTGCCTTGTCACCAGGTTCCTGATGGAAAAATGTTTTTGATCATTGACCTTTCTGGATACAGGGACACGTGTGTTTGCAACAGCAGAATGAGGAAGATAGATAGTAGGGGCAATGTATTTGGCAGACAGGATCCTGAACATTCTGGGATTAGCAATAAGAGGATCACAGTTGTGTAACTCTTTGCCCATGTGACTGTTTGCAATGCCCTGTGGAATCACCTGTGGTGTCCTTACAACATGCCATAAGTGTAAGGCCTATTCCCACGTATTTACCCTAGAAGAGCAGAGTTTTGCTATTGGTGTCTCCATCAGCATGCCATTGAACCTTGTTCTGTGTCCCTTATGTTCACATGCGAGACAGGATTTACTCAGTGGTATCACAACCCTTGAAGGCAGATGTCAGTGTATGTGGAGTCAGTGTCATGACATTATCAACAGTTGTCAGTAAATGTGTGGGTGGGCATAATAGGAGCCATACTGGAAGGTCTTTATGCTTTTTACCATAGACTGACAGGCATTGTCATGACTTTCTTCATAGCAACCTTTTACAGATACTAGAGGATGTTCCATTACAGTTGAGCTTGCATGTTGTTTGTGCATGATGGTGCCATGCTTCTTGTTAGCATTGTTGAATGACAGTTATTCAGTATGTCATGGCAGACCATCGTTGGCAAGGACCAGTTGGTCACTTGAGGGAACCCTGATGGATTTTTATATGTGCACGGACCACCATAAAAGAATTGGGTCTGCTACAGCAGTTAATTTTTGTAGTGGAACTACAACAGAAAAGGCATCCAAGTTAATCTGTAGCACACATGTAAATGTGACTTGTGACAACCTTAGTGAGATATTTTGCATGTTTTGTTTCTGGTCCTTCCAACCCCTGCACAAACACAAGTAAGTTGCTCAAATTTGTTTGTAAAAATAGCTTTTTTTTCTCCTGGGTGGGTAAGTGACATCACATTACTTTCCAGAATAATAGCTTGTGCATGTACAGAAAAGACATTCCTTGCTTGCAGCAGTGACAAGCTTGTAACACACAATTTACATATAAGTGCAGATGTTAATAAGCAAGACTTTAAATGAATTTGTGTGCTGTCATGACAAATGCTGAACAACACATGACTAATTCATGGGGAGGACATTGTGTGGAAAAGAATCTATATATATGGTTCCAAAAACCAGGAGAGGACTTTATGTTACATGAAGGACAACCCCACACAAGCAAATTTTTAATTTTATGATATTCAGTGCATAACACCTTTTTCCTTGTAATAGTGTTCAGCATAAACTCAGGACTTCATGCCACTAATGATCTTAATTATGTGTTCTAGAGAAAGCAGTGCACAATATCACAGCGGTCATTTAGTGTTGGGACCTTGTCGGAGTCTATGGAGCCACTTGGCCCAAGAATAGGTCAGTTTGTACCACAGCTGTTGCCATTGTTTCTGCAACTGTCCAAAGATGAGAGTGATGAAGTGCGGAACAATGCAATCTTTGGTATTGGGGAGATGGTCCTCCATGGCAAACACACACTTTTCCCGTATCCTTTAACACAAGCTGAGTGTTGCTATTAATTGGATGGCGGTTTGTTTTAACTCCAGCTGGTAGTAGAATCTTTTTAGAAGTTATAAGCATAAAAAAATATATTAAAAATGCCCCAGGAGAGTTTAATTGGCAAGAAGAGTTAAAAGTCAGTATTGTATGAACATGCAAAGGCTGGTCAAGAAGTCCTTGGACTGCGTGTGCACCCTCGTGTTAAAATCATATAACAGCTGCATGATATTTGGGTGTGGTTTACTAGACTGCTTCCTGTTAATGGTTTCCGTTCCGTCGTAGTATGTTCTGTTGTGGTGCACTGGCTGTTATTTGATCTAAAGAAGGCGAGCTTCAGTAGTTTTACAAAATGTACCATTGATGGATATAGTGAATCAAGAATTCATGATGTCTTCAAGAGGCATTGCGACAGAAATGACCAGAACTTTGGTGGACACACAGCTGGTGTCTTCACCACAACAGTGCTCCCAAACGCACAGCGCAATCCTTCAAGAAGTTTATCCCAGAAAACAAAACTCCTGTGGTTTCAGCCACCCTAGAGCCCTGATCTCTCTCTAGCAAATTTTGCTATTCCTAGAACAGAAAGCTTATTTAAAAGGACTTGACTTGAATCAGTAGAAGAAATGTAAGAACAAATGGTGGAACAGCTATCCCATATTTATTCAGAATCATATATGGAATGTTGGGAGAAATGGAAATATCATTAGAATCACCATACTTATGCAGGAGGGGACTGTTTGAATAGTGCAATGTTTACTATAATTTTTGTTACAAATCATGTTTTACGCAAGCAATTCGAGAACTTTTTGAGTAATCCTTGTATATGTGTTTGTGTGTTTTTGAGAGTGACAGAGAGAGAGATCACTCTAGTAAGTATTTGCAGATCAAGAGTCTTAATTTTAAGAATTTACTGTCCATGTGCCCCATTTGAAATTTATTGTTGTTTTGTTACATAAATTGGTGAAAGCAATGGATGTGTAAACCTGAATCTTAACAAGATGTCCTGACAAGAATGTTTGAAGCTTAGTTCTCTTTTGAAGAAATGGTAGCAAATGATCACTGTACTAGTCAATAAATTCACCTGCACTTTATTATGAAATCAGTTTTTAATATTTTCAACCCATATATATATATATGTGTGTGTGTGTGTGTGTGTGTGTGTAGGTCTCAAGTTGTCAGCTCTGTGAAGTTTCTTTTCTGACTTAAGTTTTGTTTGACTTTTTTGTCTGTCCCCTACTTTCTGTGTGCCAAACTATATTATCCTAGAGCAGATCACCCTAATAATATTTGGTGAAGAATACAAATAGTGAAGCTGATATAGCGTATGATGAGTAGGCCATGGGCTCAGCAATCCAGGGTTTGAATCCTTGCAGGAGTATCAATTTTTCTCTTTTCCAAAATGTCTGTACCAGTCACCTATTCGGTGGGTATTGGGGTTTTTTTTCCAGGGGTCAAGCAGCCAGGGCGTAAAGTTGACTGCTTAGTTGCGTCTGGTGCCAAGGTTGAGAATGTGTGGAGCTATGCCTCTAGTCCTTCTGTATGCCTTCATAGCATGGCAGTGACAACTTTATCTCCCCTCCCCCTATTTTAATACCCTATTATGTTGTGTTCTCCAACTGTTGCTTAAATATAATATACCAGGCTAAATTTAAGTGAAAGTACATGTAGCTTATGGTAGAGTTCTGTAGAAAATGCAATTTGTGATTTTGCCCATGTCCCAGACTGTTTTTACTAAATACTGTGTGTCTTGTTTTCATAATTTAGAATTTTTAATGCCTTAACATGGTAGACATTATTCAGAAATCCTCCAGGCTTTATCAGTGGCTGCATCTAAAGAGAAACATGCGGGGACACTCGATAACATTTGTGGAGCACTGGCCAGGCTCATCTTGAGCAATGTGTCTGGTGTGCCAATGGAACAGGTTAGTATTGTTGTGTGAGTAGAGCAGCTTATTTCTCCAAATCATTGAAATGAATTATGTAATGCTAAAAACTTTGTCCTTATGTTTAGGTATTTCCTGTATTTGTTAATTATCTACCACTGAGAGAAGATTTTGATGAGAACAAGGCTGTTTTTGAGTGCATGACATACCTGTACCAACTGGGCCATCCATTACTTCTCAGCCACCTGGCATCTGTCGTGAAGGCAGGATTTGTAGTGCTGTGTGAACACCAAGGGGTCAAAGGTCAGTATTTGCAGTATAGGTACATGTGTACAACATAATAATTAGGATCACAGTTTATAGGTTGTGTGCCAAACATTCTTCTACATATTGTTTCCATTTAGAAGCCCAGACACTTATTGTTATCATGTTTTTGTGTTTGGGTTATTTGTCATAATTGTAGTGTAGGAGCAAAAGTTCTTTGAACTTGAATGGAGGCATCACGATGAGTGTACGTCAGCACAACTGTTTTTATTGCACAAGGTAATTACATAGGCTACATGTTTCAACTATTGAACAGTCTTCTTCAGGCCTGTTCTTTACAGGTTAAGTCACAGGATGCTGTGCACACATTGAGATCCCAATGTGTTTACATCAGTGAAATATTTAAGCCAGATCATTTATCTAGGAAAGTAAATGTGCGAAATGTATAACGAAGTGGTTAAAATACATTTAAAATTCTTTTAAAAGTAGTGTGTTTGTGTTTACCAGTTAAAAACAGGTCCCGTTAACATTTAATTCTTCTTTGGGTAGCAAATATAACCTCACAACCCAAAGAAGAATTAGATGGTAATGGGACCTGTTTTTAACTGGTAAACGCCAATACACTACTTTTAAAAGAATTTTAAATGTATTTTAACCACTT
>Ga0131853_10026270_pt1 | contig 10476 bp, 11 predicted proteins | sample TergutLab28metaG_FD_92764 | JGI IMG/M metagenome (GOLD analysis project Ga0131853, IMG submission 92764) | Labiotermes labralis P1 segment gut microbial communities from Petit-Saut dam, French Guiana - Lab288 P1 (version 2) (version 2) | ecosystem: Host-associated > Arthropoda: Insects >... | reverse complement strand
GGGTGTATAGGGTCTTGGTGGGGAAACCGGAGGGAAAGAGACCACTGGGGAGGCCTAGGCGTAGATGGGTGGATAATATTAAGATGGATCTCCAGGAGGTGGGATGTGGGTATGTGGACTGGATTGGGTTGGCCCAGGATATGGATAGGTGGCGGACGCTTGTGAGTACATTAATGAACCTTCGGGTTCCATGAAATGCGGGGAATTTCTTGACTAGCTGCAAACCAGTTAGCTTCTCAAGAAGGACTCTGCACCATGGAGTAAGTAAGTAATTAAGTAAGAAAGTATGACTCTTAACCAAGTCATGAAATTGTCTCATGGTTTGCTGCAATGTCAGTTTGTGTCCGATTAGTTTGAAGGTGACGGGACTAGTGTAATCACATGTACCTAGTTGCCAAACAATGAAATATTGTTTGAAGTTGACTGGACTGATGTAATCACATGTACCTATTTGCCAAACAATGAAATATTTAGTTTGAAGTTGACTGGACTGATGTAATCACATGTACCTTGTTGCCAAACAACGAAATATTGTTTGAAGTTGACTGGACTGATGTAATCACATGTACCTAATTGCCAAACAATGAAACAGAAATTCAAAACCAAATTTCTATGGCCAAAGAAGGAAACGCTCAGATTTTTACTGCAGCATTTCCCTGACATCAATCAACCCATCAGCCTGACTCTACGGTTGTGTTTTAATATTTCAGTATGTATTATTCAGCGTACTCTTTTGTCAAATAACTGCTTCTAATGGTAGTAATCTAATTAATATTTCAGTTTGTATTATTCAGCATACTCTTATGACAAGTAACTGCTTCTAATGGTAGTAATCTAATTAATATTTCAGTTTGTATTATTCAGCATACTCTTATGACAAGTAACTGCTTCTAATGGTAGTAATCTAATTAATATTTCAGTATGTATTATTCAGTGTACTCTTATGGCAAATAACTGCTTATAATTGTATTAATCTAATCAACTAACACTGGGGACATGGAAGTTTGACTTTACTCTCAATAAAATCTTTGTTCATTTACTCATTTTGTGTTATTCACTAATTCTGTTTCTAATATTATTCGGGTTTCACAGGCGAACGTGAAAGGCTATGGGCAGGACAGCATAGCTTTCCCTTCCACTACACACTTCCAGCCAAGCTTCCAGCCTCATTCCATGGTCGTCTGGGATATGTACGCTACTTCTGCGAAGCAACGTTAGAACGCAACGCACTTCCAAACATTCTGTGCCGAACAATGTTCAGTGTAAGCAACATCGCTGATGTGAATACAGACCCAAAGGCAGAAGTAAGTTACATAAAACTACATTTTGGTAATGGCTATTATACATATCACTCAAAGCAGTCTGATCTCTTGAGGCTGGAATTGTTCAGGGCACTGTTTCTTCAGCATCTATCTTGATTTAAAATACAAGCCTCAATTTTATAAATTCCAATCAGCAAAAATGCATGAAATGATATATTTTCTTCATATCATGAAAAGTTCATACAACTTCCAATATATTAATTGGCCTTCATCAACCACACAAAACTGGTGGCCTTGAAAACTTAGGTGTGATGAAAGGTAAATAACTTTCAGAAAACATTTATATGGTCAATGATAAATAACAACAGGAACATCAAAAATATATAATATTATTTGGTGACCATAACTTGTATTGTTAATTCTGTGTTCATTTCACTAAGCTTTCTTGGTAGTAGAGATTATATAGCAAAGAAAGGGATAATGATGATTATAACTTATGAAAAATGTAGAAGGATGGAGTCTTGATGTAGTTTCAAAGGATCATCCCAGCAATTGCTTAAATTGACTGCGAAAAATCACGAAAATACCAGGATTACTAGACTCCAGGCTGAAACTGATATGGAGATGAACCAAATATGACAAACATATGTTAACCTTTAACTAGAACCCCAATAATTAAAGTCACAAATACAATTTTGGCGGAATAACTCTTAACTGTAAGGGTTCATTCCCAAATAAAGTGTACTTGTTGGTTTAATTGCTAAGAATGTACAATAAAGTATATTATAAGATTTATACAATTCTGCTAAAACGTCTGGCAATGACAATTCTTGAATCATTGTAACATTTCTATGAGAAAGTTATAGGTTGACACATAAGGAAATACATCTATGTGTAGAACTACTGCTACTGAACTCCACAAACTCTGTACATCATAACGATATAATGCACAGGTCTTTTAAAATTTATCTGCTTTTATAGTAAACACAACTGTGTTCACTACAAAAGACAGTATAATCCACATTTTGTTGAATTCCTCCCAAAATGAATCACTTCATTTTCAGGGCATTCTTTAAAATGTAATGTGTCTTTTAATTTACTGACTTGTGAAACATAATGCAAATTAATTTCAACTGTAATGGGTTTCATATCGATCAGATGCCACACATAGATGCAGACTAGCAAAAAAAAGTCACTCTTTCCATCAAAATATGTTCACAAATGAAATTCAGCAAATTTCTTTGGGTTCTATAGAGGTGGTAGGTGAGTTTGCATTTGTAGAGAGTGTCACTCCAGTGTCCTACTCACTCTGCCATGAGGGTGTATAGGAAAGTGAAGATCATAGCATGTACTATACATATCTATTGCTTCGGAAGATCACAGTGCAAACATTGAATAGGATGCTGACGGGCAGTACTCCAGAGTCACTCTGAATTCCTTGACTCTGTTGAGAATCAAAATCAAACTATCCACACCATTTACGGTAATTAGACTAACTGACCCATTGTAGACTGGAGCTGAGGTAGCACAGTCAGTGTACTGACTACATTATGGGCTGGACAACCAAGAAATTGTAGTTCCATCCTTGGCAGGAACAAATGATATTTTTGCTACCAAAATCATGAAATAAAGTTCACCCCTTCAAGTACACCTAATGGTTTCTGCATATAAGTTTTATTTCAATTCCTGTTTGTCATCTTGTCTTGCAGTGTGGTGTTACTGATCAGAGGAGTACCAATTCCTGCCTCTTTTGCTGTCAGAAAGGCACTATAATAGTTTCCGCGAGTCTTAAGAGACGGGCTTATGCACCTGGAGAAAACATCCTCATTTCTGCAGATATTGTGAACATGAGCAACACGCCAATACACAGGAGCTGTGCAAAACTCATTCAAGTAAGTCTGAATACATTCAATTCACAAAGTACCAAGAAGTGATCTTACTACTTTTGACATGTCTGAATTAGAGCGTAACGTCTCTGTCCTTCTGGCAGGTATGTAACTGTAGGGACAAGCATTTCACTGATCAAGAAACTGTTTGTATATTATTCTGATAGCTTATATCTATAGCTATGTTATTTTACTTTTATTTCTGGATTTATAACATTTACATACAACAATATAAATATACTCAATATAATGGTATCATTTATTCATTCAATTGGCTTGTGCAGAATGTGACAATTCCTTGCCGCTCTCAGGAGCTTCTTCCATTCCTCTGTGTTGTGTACTTTTTCCTGCCACACTTCTCCACCAACTATTCTTCCATCATCTCTTACCTCATCTTGCCATCTATTTCTTGGTTTACCTCTCAAGTTTGTTGTTCCCAAATCCATATATAATACCCTTTTGGGAATTCTATTTCCTTCCACTCTCTGTACATGCCCAAACCAAAGTAATCTATTTAAAACTTATTGTCTCTATTAGAGTAGGTTTTTAACCCTTGCATAAATTTCTTTGTTAGATAATATCCTCCAATTTTCTTTTCTATTGTCATATACTGGGCCTAAAATTCTTCTATACACTTTCCTTTTGAAAATGCTCTATGTTTTCTGTCTCTATTTGTTAGTTTCCAAGTTTCTGATGCATATGTTAACGTTTTGGCTATTATTGTGTTCTTTAGTCATAATTTTAGTGCCTTGATACATTTTTATTTTTAAAAAAATTTTGTAGCATAAAAAATGTTTTGTTAGCATTGTTTATCCTTTCTTGCAAGTCTATTTGGTTATTGTTATATTCAGTAAGTATGATTTGAACACCCTAAATTTTACAAGTTTTTAACAGCATATAATCTGACATTTTTGTGACTACAGGGAGAACATGAGATATCCGTTGTAACATCAAGTGGTTTTTACTTATATAATGTGGCAGTTTGTTGTATCTTTTCAGTATTCTTAGGAAGGTACACTGATGGTGGTAGCAAAAGTGATCAAATCATTTAGGTAATAAATAATAATTGATAAACATATTTTACCAGTTTGCGTTTGTTGGTCTGCTACGTAAATTCAGATGTTCCTAGGAAGCATGAATATGGAACATGTTCAGTTCACAGAGTACTGTCTGAACAGCATTTGTTGCATGTACAGCCAGCAGTGTGACTGGAACAGTAGATTGTTTGTCACTTGGATTTGAATTTCTTAAGATTGTAATACAATGTAGTTCAGGTTACACGATAACAGATTAAATGTTAACATACGCATCAGAAAGTTGGACACTAACAAAGAGAGATAGAAAGTGTGGGGACACCCACATTGTAGCTCTCCTTCCTCCGTCCAGTTCTCCCACCGACAGCACGACAACACACACACACACACACACACACTCTCTCTCTCTCTCTTTCTCTCTCTCTCTCTCCAATCCTTCTCTCTCTGGAACCCCCGTCTCCACTCACAGCTCGAAACCGAGTGCAGCTTCCCATCACGGCACCTCAACACGAATATTCAATCTACTAGCCACGCCTACCAAATCTGCCAACTAACCAACCGCGAGAATTCTGTATAAAAAGGCCACGTTTCCAGCCTGAGATCAGTCAACGCCTGCATCAAGAAGAAGCAACATCAAGAAAGGACTCATCAAGACAGAAGATACGACGCCCGACTGCCCGGCCACGTAGCCTCGTGGACCGGGCAAACCACCGCTCGCCGGGCATCCTGCAGCACCACTCAACACAGTCGCACCCGCTCAACTCCGCCGCGGACCTCCGACAATCTAACCGCGTAGCCGGTGGTTCAACATCGCCAGCGGCCTACCGGAGGCCTCGTCACGACATGATAACGCAGCTCTACACCACGGTCAACACCACTCAACAGAAGACGATAAAATAACGGCAAGTAAGTCGCGACCTCACTTGTCAGACTGTACGACAAACCTTGACATTAATATATATATATATATACACATATATATATATATATATATATATATATATATGTGTGTGTGTGTGTGTGTGTGTGTGTGTGTGTGTGTGGTACTGTAGTTGTCAATCCAACACAACCCTGCTGTACCTCCATACAATTGATGACTCCGACGTGATCAACTCGACGTGATCTGAACACGCAACTTTCAGTAACTCCATTTCTAACTGGTGACCCCGACGTGATTTGAACACGCAACCCCCCAGATATATTGGTGACCCCGACGAGCGACACGACTGCACCTTACAGCATGACGGACACAACTGACCAGACTGTCAGCTCAGTGGTGTACGGAGTCTCTGTGCGCTTGCCGCCTCTCAGGCCCGACCGACCGGCTGACTGGTTCGCTCAAGCAGAGGCGCAGTTCGAGTTGGCAGGCATCACATGCCAGCGAATGAAGCTCAATTATGTGGTGTCACAACTGAACCAACAGCAAGCGGCCGAGGTGTAAGACATCATCACATCACCACCGCAGCATGAGCCCTACGCTCGGCTTAAGGCAGAGCTGGTGTGCCGGTTGTCCACCTCACGCGAACAGCGCGTGAGACAACCCCTCTCACATGAGGAAATGGGCGACCGGAAGCCTTCATAGTTTCTCCGGCAACTCAAGAGCCTAAATCCAGACGTCCCAGATGATTTTCTCCGCACCATCTGGGCCATCCGGCTCCCGCCGCACGTGTAAGCCATTTATGCCGGCCAGAATGAGGGCAGTTTCGATTCAACCCTCCAACTCGCAGACAGAATTTGCGAGGTTACTCCCCTGCCTGCCACAGCGAGCATCTCCCCTTTGACGCCCGACAACACGGCAGGGCTACTAGAGCGGATCGAGGAGCTCTCGCGACAGGTTGCTTCGCTGGGGACATCCCAAACACACAGCCGCCCGCATTCCAGAGTCCGCCAGCGCTCGCACTCCAGATATCGCCGCAGCAGCACCCCCGACAACTCTCTGCAGTTCCACGACATCTGCTGGTATCACTGGCAGTTCGGGGACGAAGCCCGAAAATGCTCCCCACTTTGCTCCCACCAGCAGAGGGACATCCGCCAGCAGAGAGACTCCCGCCAGCAAGAAAACTCCAAAGGCGGACGTTAGTGGCGGCTAACGTCTGCACCACCAGATCCGGCCGTCTCTTCGTTGTGGACCGCTACTCGAAACAGCGACACCTAGTAGACACTGGGTCCGACCTGTGCGTGTTCCCACGTAGGCTCCTGCCGGGGCGCAGGGAGCGCACAAACTACATCCTATACGCTGCAAATGGGACCACCATCCCCACCTATGGGTGGGCCTCAAGAAGCCTGAACCTGGGACTACGCCGCGAGTTCACATGGCCTTTCGTCATAGCGGAAGTGGACTTACCCATCATCGGAGTGGACCTGCTCTCCCATTGTGGACTCCTCGTCGACTGCAGGAACAACCGCCTGATTGACGGGGTCACATCACTGTCCACGCCAGGCCTCATCGCACCACCATCAGTTCCCTGTGTGAAAGTTATCGCAGGTGACACGCCCACAGACAGCCTCCTGGAGGAATTCCCGGGGCTGACCGAGGCAGGAGGGAGCCACCCCAGTTCCAGCACAACACCCGGCTCACCTGTAGCCTGCCGCCCACGCCGCCTGGCACCAGACCGCTTGGCGGTCGCCAAGGCCGAGTTCGACGCCATGCTGTAGGACGGCACTTCCAGACGCGCCGAGGGCCCATGGTCGCCGCCCTCCAACTCGTGCCGAAGGACAGCGGCTGGAGGCCCTGTGGAGACTACCGAGCCCTTAACGCTTGCACCATCCCTGACAGGTATCCAGTCCCAGACATACAGGACTACTCCCACCGCCTTTGCGGCTGCACCACCTTTTCCAAGATTGACCTGGTAAGAGCTTACCATCAAATCCCTGTCCACCCTGAAGACATCCAAAAGACAGCAATTACCACAACTTTCGTTCTTTTCGAATTTCCCTTTATCTCCGTTGGCTCACGTAACGCCGCCCAAAGCTTCCAAAGTTTCATGGACGAAATCCTCAAAGACTTAGATTTCTGTTTTGCATATATAGACGACATCCTTGTCTTTAGCCATTCTCCCCAAGAACACGACCAACACTTCCGCATCCTATTCACTCAACTACAAAATTACGGCAAACCCTCCAAGTGTGTTTTCCGTGTCCCTGAAATTTCATTCCCGGTGTACAAAATTTCATCCATGGTTTCACACCCTCTCCCGGAACGTGTATGTTATCTCCAAGCCTGTCCCCCTGCCAAGACCGTTAGTCAACTCCGACGTTTCTTGGGAATGCTAAATTTCTATCGGCGTTTCCTTCCACACGCAGCGACCATCCAAGCCCCTCTTCACGACGTCCTTTCCGGCTCTAAAATTAAGGGCTCCCATCCTGTTACCTGGAACGACGCACTCGTCGCAGCCTTCAACTGGTGCAAAGCGGGCCTCTCTCGAGCTGTTCTCCTGGCTCATCCACATCCAACCGCTCCACTCGCCTCGGACGCTTCAAACATCGCCATGGGTGCCGACCTCTAACAGCGGCTGCAAGACGTCTGGTAGCCCCTTGCCTTCTTCTCCAGGAAGCTGAGCCCGGCAAACAAAAGTACAGTGCTTACGACAGGGAGCTCCTGGCGGTCTAAGAGGCCGTGAGATACTTCCGTCTCTTGCTGGAGGCCCGGCATTTCACCATCCTGACGGAACACAAACCGCTCACCTTCGCCTTTCACCAAAAGAGGGACAAGTGCTCACCACGCCAGTTTAACCACCTTGATTTCGTCTCTTAGTTCACCACAGATATCCGCCACATTCCGGCCAAGATAACGTCGTCGCGGACCACACTTTCCCGGCTTGAGTTAATAACAGCTTCAGTGACATACGATGCGCTTGCAGCAGCCCAGGAGAATGAAGATGAACTACGGACACTGCTGGTGAGTACCACAGCACTACAGCTCGGAAGAATCCTCATCCCCGACACATCAGTCGAGCTGTACAGCGACACTATTTCAGGTAAACCTCGCCCATACATCTCATCTCCTCTCCGCCGTCAGATCTTCAACTCCCTGAATTCCCTCAGCTTTCTAGGGATTAAGGCAACGGCTAAGCTCCTCTTCCAACGCTTCGTGTGGCCAGCCATTCAGAAGGACTGCCGCACTTGGGCCCGAGCTTGCCAATCCTGCCAGCACTCCAAAGTTTCCCGCCACACCATTACTCCAGTTGGTAACTTCACCCTCTCTCCTGCCTGCTTTATACACGTCCACATTGACTTTGTTGGACCTATACCTTCCTCGGCAGGATTTCAATATTGCCTCACGGCTGTAGACCGTTTCACGCGCTGGCCGGAAGCCTTCCCCATCCCTGACATCACAGCAGAGATAGTGTCGCGTGACCTGCTCTCTGGCTCGATAGCACGCTTTGGGTGTCCACAGACAATCACGACCAACCAAGAACGCCATTTCGATTCACAGCTCTTTCACGGCCTGGCGAAGATGTGGGGCATCCAACTCAGCAGGACGACCCCCCACCACCCCGCAGCCAATGACCTCGAGGAACGGCTGCAACGCACACTGAAGGTCGCCATCATGTGTCATGCGGACGAGCAGTGGACCACGGCTCTGCCACTAGTCCTACTCGGCATACGCACCGCCTACATGGAGGTCTTGCAGTCATCCGCGGTAGAGCTCGTCTATGGCAAGTCCCTGCGTGTCCCCGGCGAGGTCCTTGTACCAGCCGCCCCGAAGGTCAAGGCATCCACCTTCATACAGCAGCTCCGCCGCCACATGGACCAACTGCGACCAACCCCAGCAGCACGCCATGTATCTCCGACCACATTCATCCACAAGGATCTCCGGGACTCGACCCACGTGTTTCTGCGGCAGGACGCCACACGCCGCGCCCTGGAGCCACCATACAGCGGCCCGCACAAAGTAATGGCCCGCACTGACAAAACGCTTGCAATTGTCATGCGCGGCCGGCGGGTCAATGTATCAACGGACCGAGTAAAGCCAGCTTACTTATTGGGAGGGATTCAACACGAGACCGGCAGCCCAGTAGCCCAGCCCCGCAGCGATCCAGCGAAACCTGTTACGACTCGACCTCCACAGACTCCTCACTCAGGACGCACTCTACGCTTCCCAGCTCGGTTCACCACCTAAGCTCTCTTCTCCGCGGGGGGGGGATTATGTGAGGATACCCACATTGTAGCTCTCCTTCCTCCGTCCAGTTCTCCGCCTGACAGAACGACAACACACACACACTCTCTCTCTCTCTCTCTCCAATCCTTCTCTCTCTGTAACCCCAGTCTCCACTCACAGCTCCAAACCAAGTGCAGCTTCCTATCACGGCACCTCAACACGAATAGTCATTCTACTAGCCACGCCGACCAAATGTGCCAACTAACCAGTGGCAGGACAGGTCGAATCGCGAGAATTCTGTATAAAAAGGCCACATTTCCAGCCTGAGATCAGTCAACGCCTGCATAAAGAAGAAGCAACTTCAAGAAAGGACTCATCACGACAGAAGATACGACGCCCGTAGCCTCGTGGACCGGGCACACCACCGCTCGCCGGGCATCGTGCAGCAGCACTCAACACAGTCGCACCCCCTCAACTCCACCGCGGAACTCCAGCAAACTAAAGGCGTAGCCGGTGATTCAACATCGCCCGCGGCCTACCGGAGGCCTCATCACGACATGGCAACACACTATAGTTGCCAATCCAACACAACCCTGCAGTACCTCCATAGAAAAAAATTAACATTTTTGGAAGGAAAGTGTGTAGAAGAATTTCAGGCCCAGTATATGACAATGAAAATGAAAATTGGAGGATATTAACCAATACAGAAATTTATGCAAGGGTTAAACCTACTCTAATTGAGACAATAAGTTTAAATAGATTACGTTGGCTTGGGCATGTACAGATAATGGAAGGAAATAGAATTCTCAAAAGAGTATTATACATGAATTTTGGAACAACAAGCTTGAGAGGTAGACCAAGAAATAGATGGCAAGATAAGGTGAGAGAGGATGGAAGAATAGTTGGTGGAGAAGGGTGTCAGGAAAAATGCCTAACAGAGAGGAATGGAAGAAGTTCCTGCGAACGACAAGGAATCATCGCATTCTGCACATGCCAGGCAAGGAATCATCACATTCTGCATGTGGCAGTGGAATGAATGATTGTAGTTTGGGTTGAATTATTTGAACACGGCACAGCAGCTTCAGCCACTGACTTGTTACTGATAATGTTAAAAGCTGTCCATGTGAAATGGGTGACAAATTGGGGGGGGGGGGGGGAGGGGGGGAAAAAAATGGGGGGGGTTTTAAAAAGGG
>Ga0131853_10026269_pt1 | contig 10476 bp, 6 predicted proteins | sample TergutLab28metaG_FD_92764 | JGI IMG/M metagenome (GOLD analysis project Ga0131853, IMG submission 92764) | Labiotermes labralis P1 segment gut microbial communities from Petit-Saut dam, French Guiana - Lab288 P1 (version 2) (version 2) | ecosystem: Host-associated > Arthropoda: Insects >... | reverse complement strand
TTCAGAGTATGATTATTACACCCCCCCCCCCCCCCCCCCCCCAAAAAAAACAAAAAAAACCCCCACCCTCTCCCCCACCCCCAGGCATAAAAAGGAAAAGAAGAAAATAAATATAAATTTTTTTTTATTTTTATTGAAGATTAAACAACAATAAAAAGTGAAATATTTATTTTTTATCCTTTCAGTCCAAAAAAAATATTAGAACTTCCCCCCCCCCCCCCCCCCCGAATAAAGAAACGTATACATTTATGTTATTTCACATTTTTACACATCAACAGAAATGGTGTGTTTTATAGTGATGGGAACTGTTGTAGATGTATAGAGAAGACTGTTGGAATTATTTAAAATGCTTTAGAAATCAAGTGCAATGGAAGACGGTTGAAATGTCACTATTACAGGGAACAAGACTTACACAGCATGTGCAGGTAAATGAATGAGTATGGCACATCATGTGTCTACAGTGATGATGTTCATTGCATCTTCTATAGAATGCAGCACCATTTTATGGACTCACCTAGAGGAGAAAGCATTCCATGACATGCCATTTCACTTAGGAGATGACAATGAATGAACTGGTATGGACAGGTTGATGACTTTCTGTATCAATAATAAAATCACACAATAAATAGCTTCACAAGTAATTTCCGTATGATAGATACATATAGAAGATGCAGGTTTTCTGGTATGTTATGCCATGTCACGGGCCAAATAGTTCCCAATGTTTTGAAGGGGCATAGTGCATTGGCAAGGTCAGTCTTCTTGGACTGCATCCTCCAGTCCAGGAAGATTGTTTGACCCTCAAGATAAATGCAATATTATCTTTTGAAACTATGGAACTACTCTTATCCAACAACAATAACAACTACAACAACAACATGGTGGAACAACCCAGAATACTTAATCATCAGGTATGCTGCTGCAAGAATCTTAGTCTGGCAAGCTACATACAAGTTCTTGGCCAAGTATATTTCACTTAGCATTGTTCAACGTCATACAAAGTACCCAAATTATTGACTACAAAAATTCTGGTAAGCAGTTCAAATACACATACTAAGTTTCTAAAGTGGATAGATTAACAACATGCACCAAGCACTGCTGTTATCTAGAGGCCTTTCTTCAGTAAAGACAGACACTATAACACTGGCTCAAGAATACTGCCCAATGTTGGCATATCAGTGCCATCTCTGCCTTAATAACTAAAATCTAAAAGATTAATGTTTGTTTATTCACAACCAGAGAAATAAGATTTTTGTAACTACATTCCACTGTCCTCTACTGTGAAATTATTATTCTGAAATATATTTAAAAAAACATAAAATTGATATAGAAAGTCACTCATTACTGTGCTCTTTCTTCCCTGTAATTTAGGCAAAAATTATAGAAATTGTTTATAAAAATGTCTCTTTCCAGAAATATTGTAGTGCTTGTACAGAATATTTGTAAATGCTGATATTTTACTATAATCTAAGAATTGTAATGCCTTTCTAAAAAAAATCCTGGACTCAACTTCAAAATCTTACACATCTTACAGAAAACGCTTATTTACACTGCAGGGTATCATCATACATTTATCCAACTCTAAATTTTAGAGTTTCTGTAACATAAAGTCTTTCCTTTTCATTGCACCACATTGTCACTGCATACACTATTGCGTACATTCACTGGTGATATAATACATGAAATCAAGACTGAATATTTCAGACTGGATTATTAAAATCCAAATTCCATTTTAAACCATCAATGTATTCTTTCAAATTCAGAAGTGATGATATGAAAATGTAATGTATTTGATAACACCGTACAACACAATGAACAGTTTTTATCATGTGCTGCCTTGAATTTATCCAGGTGAACCGCAGACCTGTTATTCTGTTTTTCCTTCACATTCATCACAGAAGTGTGGGTAAATGCGCAGATTATGGTATATGAGCACTGAATACAACCCAAGCAGAAGGTTATGACAGCTCTGAAATTGCTCCAGCACATATCATAGAACTACCATAGTGAAATCTGAACTCTGCCAATTTGTAATCAAGTTATAACTCTAGAAAAAGCACATGCATAGCTTATTTTAACATGGTGTTCTGCATTTTAATTAAACAAACATATGAATAAAATTTCTGCATGTTACCTTGAATTTGGGTCTTCTGATTAAAAGGCAAGCTCATAGCCTGTTTTCACACTCATGTCATATGCACAGGTATCCATGCTACAGGGCTTTAATTACAATTCTGTATTCAACATGACAAACTACATTTGAATGATATGAGAAATAAACTCATCATGTTACTATGTCCAAGTGATTCAGTGCATTCTGGTAGCAAATGATAAAACACAATGCATGAACACTGTTTACAATAATGCATGCACGCACACACACATGCACATTTATTAAACACCTATATCTATATATAAATATATACTTGCTGTTCATAATTGTTATATTAATAGATGTTCTAAATATCATTATCTGTTAACATAAAGAATTTGTGTGTCACCATCAAAGTTTTTGATTTGGATATACTGTACAATGTATAACAACTATTCATGTTATGAGAAAGGTCTACATTGTAATGACTTGTTTCTTGTACTGTGAAACACATAGCATTATAAAATGAAGGCACAGGAATTTCTAAATTCCTGCTGGCTTTACCACTTCACTCTGTACAAATATAAAAATATTCCTGTGGATGAAAATATTTTAACCCTTTAGGTGGATACTATTTATACCACCTAATTAAACATCAGAGACTTTGAATTTTGCCCACTCAGTATGTTTATATGTTTAGTGTGATACAAAAAGCAGTGACTATTTTCCCCAGCACATTAACTGATTGGTCTTTGTAATGGAAATGCATTGTACTGACTCAGGTAGGAATTGAATTGCTCCATATATTTTGAAATGAAATTTATGCCTCCAAGGGATAATGAAGTTTGGTGAGGCATATCATAAAATTGCAGGATCATTGCCCCTGTAAATGACTTGTAACTTCTCATACAAGTCAAATGTGATACCATTGCTGCACTGTGACAACTGAGTAGCACCCCATGCTGTGTGCAAAAGGGGCACAAGGTCTGCATTTTAACTTATATTGAGACATAAATTTACACAGTGACCTAAGACAGTTTAGATATGTATTAATATATACTGAGAAATTAAAAGAAATTGTTAACTTGTTAACCCTGAACTCTCTCATTGCCTATTTGGTGTGTGTGTGTGTGTGGCACGAAACATGAATTTTTTTCTACAAACCAACTTGAATGCTTTTTGGTTTAGTGTATTCTTGAATATTAACAACAATAAAATACGTTACTTAAAAATATAGCAAACTTCTTTCTGAAATAAAGAGAATCCTTCCACAGGGAATGTCTGAACTCTGAATATTAATGTTTTGAACACAAATCTGGCTGATTGGATAAGTGAGTGCTGGGGAACATAGCACTGGAAAAAAAAAAAAGTTATATAAACCCGTGCTTAATATTTACTGTGTTAGGATAATAAACAAGATTCTTATTTACTGGGTTTTAAGTTCAATTCCTGGTCAGATCTTGGTGCAGATGTTTTCTGTAGGCAGATTAAAGCCTTCACCACTTTGGTGTATCTACTATTAAGAAGAGCTTATGGCATATTATGTGATGTTACATCCACTTGTAAGAATCAAATTTTACTTTCTTCTTTCCTTTTTGCATAGCAGTATAGTTACATATTTTCTATAACATGGTACCAGTAGCAGTTCATAGTTCAATTGATTTGAGGAGTTATGTATGCTCTTAAATCATGTGTTCTCTCTGTTGATCTTCTGACTCCCAACATATGAACTTTTCCCTATATTGCCCAATTTATTGCAGCACATTACCAGTATATTATGATGTGACAAATTGTAAACAATATCATTTTTCTGTAATGTAATGTTGAAGCAAAATGTATGCTACTTTTGCAAAACATACAAGTGGACAATTTCTTAGAACCATTGTGGACAGCACTTATCTCAATCACTATGCATGCCAGTGAATAATAGTTGTGTACCAACAGATGTCATTTTTTTTTTATTTTAATACAAGTATCATGCATCTTTACTATTTTTTTTTATTATAGGCTACAAATGCACAATTATATCATAGAAGTATATATAACAACAGTCTCTCTGTGTAATCTACACTGCCACATGTTTTGACACTTTCGTGTCATCATCAGACAGTTTACAGCCAATGCCTTGCTAAGTTACACACGTTCTTCAAATTGCAGCTGTTGATAATATAATTTATAACATTAAGATGTTTCACCTCAACCTTATATAAGTTTTTAATATACATGGGTCCGTGCATCATGAATCGAATTTAATAATTTTCCAACAAGATGCGACTTATTCAGTTTATTACATTTCTGTATGCAGCTCTACATGTTTCGGGTGTTGACACTCACCATCAGGAGCTGGTACAACTGTAAATACAGCTTCTGGTATTGATTAACTGGATCTACTACCATCCGCTGTCGTTGTTGAGTTGTAACTGATTCATGATTACACATGAATCAGTTACAACTCAACAATGAGAGCGGATGATAGTTGATCCAGTTAATCAATACCAGAAGCTGTATTTACAGCTGTACCAGCTCCTGATGATGGGTGTCAACACCCGAAACATGTAGAGCTGCCTACAGAAATGTAATAAACTGAATAAGTTGCATCTTGTTGGAAAATTATTAAATTCTTATATACGTTCTTAGATTGTAGCTGTTGAAATCACAATTTTATAATTTATTAACATGTTAAAATATTGTTGTTTTTACAATAAAACAGAATAAAATCTTTTCAGTGTTACAATACTCTCGCGCAATCAGTATGTGCTTGTAGCTGCACATACAATTCCTTTGTCAGTGTCACTGTTTTGCTGGTCTGGCATGTACAGTACAGTACTTTTATGATATAACTGTGCATTTGTTGGTTATAATAAAAAATTAAAAAAATAAAGAGATTTGTCAGAGTTTAATATCTGTTGATGTGAAGTTTTCCTTGTGCCAACCATGAAGGCATGTGAGGGACTGGAGGTTATAGCCCCACTCATTCTTAACCTCAACTCTAGATGGAGGCCTGATTTGCACAAAACCATTCGAATACCTGTGAATGAATGTGTTCCAGGAAACAGGACAACCATACAAGAAGTCTAACTGAACACATAAAACATTTCTTCCACAAGGTAGCCTTTTCAAGGCATGATGCACTTCTCCACATGTTTTAGACCATGTATATTCTGTTCTACATTGCATTGCTGTTGCCACTGAGAGCAGCAGTATGTTCTCAATGCTGTACAGATCATGCCTTGCAATTGGAAAATACAGAGAACAAAGACACACACTGTTGGTTGAAGCTCATATTAAGTTACTGGCCCATTCTTGTGGCGGTTTATTGCCTTCAATTTGTAATCATGAGCAGTGAAACATGACAAGATCAGTAACACCATTACTGGAAGCACTTGCCATAAATTTTCTTCATATAATATATTTTCAAGATACTGCCAATCAAACACTACAGTGGTCAAATATTTCTACAATATAGTTGTGATATGCTGTGCTGTAAATGAGAATTGTATAACTTGCAGTTTATACACTTATAGAAATACTTTAAGTGTTTATTTCATTCACTGTAAAAGAAAGAGGGGAAACAAGTGAAAACTAATGTACTGTTAACCAAGTCATCATGTTTTATCAAGTTTTACAACCAGAGAAATGAAGCACACTCCACTCTATACAGTATAGTTGTATCAAGCAGCATGTGTTCAACCTTCCAGTCATATACAAAGAAAACTGAAAGTGTGAAAAGAAAATACATTTTATTTATATTAAAATTTTTGGGATTTGGTGCTCTGTTGATTTGTATCAGAAGAATACCTTTCCAAATATATATTGTAAAAAAAATGTGTAATGAAGAAAACTAGAAAACACAGACTAACCTACTGTTTTAAAAAGTTTAAAAACAACAACAACAACAACAACTTTTTTCTTGATATGAGTGCATCCCAACAGCCAATACTGTATAACAGGTAAACACTATAAATGTATACAAAATCAAAAATGAAAAATTGTTAAAGTTAGACATTGGGCAGCAGCAGTTAGTAGTAACAGAACTCACGATAACAACAATAAATCTGTAATTCTGAGGAGAAAAATGTTCCTTGCTGATGGTTAGCTGATTAACTGCAAGCACACCTGTGTGGTTTTTTCTAGGAAATTAATAGCAATCACTGTAGTTTGATTCATACCAGAATTACATTTATCTTATTAACGTATCACATGCTTGCACAAACTTTGGAAGTGCCATTTCACTGGTTGACGCTGAATTCATTGCTATTCAATCAGTACATGAGGAGGAAACTGAAAGTTTTGAAAGCTGCAAACTGGTAAATAAATTTGTAGAATCAGATTCATGCATAAAGTAAATTACTGTGTTTTCATGTTAACAGTGTACAATATATTAATAATATTAATAAATTACAAAACACATTATTTCTTAGTCTCGTTGCAGATTCCAATTAAAATATCTTTCGTAGATTCTAAAAGATGGTGGCACCAAGTGGTGTATCAGAACTAATTATAGTTGTCATATATTATTATACAAGAGTCACTGGCAGCAGCTTTCAACTAAAATTATCACCCTCAGGCACTGTGACTTGCAATCAAGAAATTACAGGAGTGTGCATTATTACTTGAAAATGCTAGCAGATAAAAGAAATAATTCATTGAAATATGATAAACTGTACAGAGATGATGAGGCATTGGCATAGGTTCGAAGTTCAATACTGTATGATACATGGCTGGCAACACTGATTACATGTTTTGTCTATATTAACATATAGTATCACTTAATAAATCAGAATGCACATCATAATCCTTCGTCATAACATACACTTCTTGTTACTTTTTGTGTTCACCCTGCATGCCACGAAGTATTGTTACCCACAGAAAAAATGTACAAGAAGAAACAATGCTGAGTACTTTCAAATGTGAAATACATAAAGTGAAATTTAAGAAGTTCTTTCACTAATAAATTCAGTGCAGGAGGTGTCACTCTCAAAACTGACTCACTGACTGGCTGAATTATGGACTCCATGCAGTGAAGTCATTCTTGATAAGCTAACAGTTCTGTAGCTAGTTAAGACAATCCCCACATTTTATGGAACCCAAAGGTTCATCACCACATACACAACAGCCTCCTACCTGTCAGTATCCTGCGCCATAGCAATTCAGTCCACACATCTCCCTACCGATTTCCTGAGGACCATTTTTAATATTATTATTCCATATATGTCTGGGTCTTCCAAGTGGTCTCTTTCCCTTGCATTGGCACACCAAAACCCTGTTTGAACCTCTCTCTGCCCCACACATGCTACATGTCCCACCCATCTCATTATTCTTGATTTGATAAGCTGGATATAATGTGGTGAGGAGTACAGATCATGAACCTTGTCACTGTGCACATTCCTCCAATCCTTTGTTTCCTCATCCCTCTTAGGCCCAAAGATATTCCTCAGCACCCTATTCTCAAAAAACCTCCCTCAATGTGTCAGACCATACTTCACATGCACATAAAACAACAGGCAAAAGTTACAGTTGTGTTTATTTTAATCTGTACATTTTTTGGATAGTAAACTGGAAGACAAAAAGATCTGGACCGAATAATAGCAAGCACTCCCTCAGTTAACTCTGCTCTTATTTTCTTCATAAATGCAGTTTTTGTCGGGGTTGCTCCAAAATATTTTAACTTTGCCACATAGTCAAATATTACCTAAAAACCACATACAGGCTCAGAAATGACGAACTGTCTTAACAAATACGAAGCAGCATCTATCACATGAAGGCATCTACTTTGTACTTCTGAAAAAGAAAAGTAGGCTGGCCCCACTTATTATAAGTGCCTTCAGATGTAAATCTGGCATCAGACAGGAAAATGGTTTTCCATCATGGTTATATGGAAATAAATACAGTAATGTACTTCTGGGTATCACAAAAGATGGTGGGGAATTTCGTGGCTGTTGGCTTCACAGCAGCAGTGCGCACACCACTGTCCATCATGCCCAACAACAGAACAAGTATGGATCTCTGTATACATCACATTTTCTCAAAAGAGTTTCAAAAACAAGTAATTTACTACAAGTTTAATTTTCTGTTTTGAAACAGGTTCTGTAGACAAAGATTAGAAATATAATCACTTGATGGGTGAAGTGACAGTGGTAGAACATGATGACATAAGTCAAAACACATCAATGGGACTTCTCATAATTATCTTTGTAATGTTAGATTGCTAAGGCCTTTCATATGAATCTCAAGATGGGTTTAGTTATCATAGGGCTCTGATTCCCCTCTCTCATTAACAGAACACCAGTCATGCAAGGTGGACTCTCTCCATTCTTTCCAGATGTATTTAATTTTGTTCATAACCTTGCATCTATATTTCCACCTTTTATAAATGGAATTATAATGGTGGTAATTTTAATTACAGTGTCTACCACCACTGCTCAGGAACACAAAGAATGCTGTCTTGTAGACTGGAAGAAATCTTTCTTTGTTTCTGAGTAACCTGCTGCCTGTGGAAGACAGACAAAAATTGTACTAGCCAGAAAAAAACCCACCTCTATACCACTTCATTTGACACAAAATCCCAAATGAACCTTGAAAGCGTAATATTTTGCAAAAACCTGCAATAAGATACCTTTGGCATGTGAGGTTATTAAACTGACAAGTGTAAGTTTTGTTTGCCTCCATGAATTTATCCCTCTTTCCAATGTTTTGTATTCTCCCTGTCCTCAACCACACAAACTCCTCATCATTCAATTTACTTAAAGTAATACCACTGTTGAAATTACTGGAGGAAATTTGAACATGGGAAGGGATCATAATAACATCACTGCAGGACACTAGGAGAGCAGGACTGGAGAGTAAAATGGTAGGAATGAATCACATTCAACCTTGAAGTACATTTCTCATGGGAATTTGAATTCGTTAATCTGCCATTTATGAAGTCTGGGAAGAATAGTTCTTCCTAGTTCAACAGTCATGATAAAACTGAATTCCGACTACTATTATTATTTTTTTTCTTTGTGGCAGTATCAATGGCTAAAAACCCAGGCAATTTCGCTCTTCAAAAAATCTGCCCGGACATATATTTTACGTCCCAAAAAGAGGACATGTCCAGGAACAAGGCGACATACAGTATGGTAACCTGTGGTTGGTGCAGAAAAGTGGTGGAAGGAACAAACTAATCTGTGTTAAATAAACTGGAGGGCAACGCACTGAATTTGTACATAGTACATTATTAACTTCATTCTTCGTTTCTTAATAGTCTTCCTCTTTGTCAGTTATACAGTATCCAACATGAAGAGGTGACTGAATTGTGAAAGTGGGAAAGGTGGTTATGGCACTAAGATAATATCCAAACACATGCTTGGTTAGACTCAGGAAACTCAGTCCCCAGTCTGATAATCGAACCAGGAACCAGCCAAATATGAAGCTGTATTCCCCATCATGACATCTCCACGTTTGATTAGAATATTTGTGTTAGATATACAGTAACTGTAATTATCTGAACTAATGTACAGATGAGTTAACTAAATTGTAATTGTTTAGACACACTGAACATAATGATAGATTAAGGACCGTCTTTGATAAAAACATTGCAGATTTTCGCCCCTTTAAGCCATTTTCCTGAGGTTATACAACGTACAACTTAACTAACTATATCAATACCTGGACTTTACCACCTACTGGAAACCATTTTGAAGATGTTGCCATAGCAATACGATGTTTGTCACTCTAACTAAAGGGGCGCTGTTGTAGGTCAGTTTCGAATATGTGTATCTGTCCCGTATTAAACATTTGAATTTTTGTGTTTTACAATATAAAAGTTGTTAGTGGTGCTGTCCACCCATGTAATTAATGTATCGCGCATTTAAGTGAGTGAGAAACGTGAAGTGTAAGTCTGTTTTTACGTAGTGATGTTTAGCTACATGTACAGTAATTCGGTTGGAAGGCTTTAGCTGGTTAGACAACGGCCTAATTGCAATACAGAATTGCATGTTCTAACCTGTTCGAATTCGTTGCAACCTTTCTTACACATTAAACGTTAGAATATGATACATAATCTATATTTTTTAAATTGTTGTCTGGGACCCATATTAAATTGTTTATAATAAGTGAATAACATAGATTTTTGGAAAATAATGCGGTCGTATGCCAGAAGCAAGTTGCCGTAGTAGTGTAAAAGTCCTGTTGAAGGTAAGTGGTCTGGAATGTTACGCCGTGTCGACTTAGTACTTTGCCAGTTTACCCGGCGTAACATTCGAGCAGACTTGATCTTCAACATCGCCTCTTCTAGAACAAAAAAAAAAAAAACTGTTATCCTTCTCCCCCGGAAGGGAAATAAAAAAAGTAAATTGCCTCCATGGGGCCTTGCGCAGGGTTTTTCCGAAACACCATTAATCTTT
>Ga0131853_10026268_pt1 | contig 10477 bp, 10 predicted proteins | sample TergutLab28metaG_FD_92764 | JGI IMG/M metagenome (GOLD analysis project Ga0131853, IMG submission 92764) | Labiotermes labralis P1 segment gut microbial communities from Petit-Saut dam, French Guiana - Lab288 P1 (version 2) (version 2) | ecosystem: Host-associated > Arthropoda: Insects >... | reverse complement strand
TTCGGGAGCGCGGTGCGGGACGTTCAATTAAATTTATAGTGGAATTCCTTTGAAATAGTATCGGAAATTTAGCTTGATAAATTTCTGATACCTGTTTCAAAGGTAGGCTACGGGCGCGTTAGCAGCCCGGCCTAGTTCTACAAAATACTTACATATGTAACTATTTTGTAGAACTTCCACTATAAAAACCACAACGCAAGCTTTGCAGTTTTAAATTCATTTCACTATACCATATAAAAAGAAAAAATCAAAAGAGCCTCCGTAGAAGCTCTTTTGTGAATATATAGTGAATTAAGTTTAAAACGGGCCAATCGAGCTTTCTCGATTTGGGCAGATTAAACTTAATGAACGCCCCGTACATGAGCATTTTTGCATCAGCAAAAGTGCGAATGAGGGGTGTCGTTTAAGACCATTTTGGTCTTAAACGACTATATATATAATTTCTTTCATAAGAATAGTAAATTATAGCTTGTTGTTATTGAAAGTTAGCGGTGCTGCACCAGCGGCGCTGCTAATTCCCCATTTTCAATTTTTTCAGCGCTTCTGTAAGCTTTGGCACAACAACTGTTGCATCACCCACAATCCCCACATCTGCCGCATCGAAAATAGGAGCCGTAGGGTTTTTGTTAATTGCAATAATAAGCTCAGCCGATTCCATACCGACTAAATGCTGTACCGCGCCGGAAATGCCGCAGGCAATGTACAAATCCGGGCGAACAGTCTTACCTGTTTGCCCTACTTGACGGTCTTTACCCACCCAGCCGGAATCCACCGCTGCACGGGACGACGATACATCACCTCGTAGCTCATCGGCTAAGTCTTGCAGCATTTCAAAATTATCTGTACTGCCCATACCGCGGCCACCGGAGACCAGCACCTTTGCTTCGGTAATATCCACTTTTTTCTTTGTTTCTTTTACAACTTTCAGTATTCTAACATTCATGTCAGCGGCTTCAAACGGTACTGAAACCACTTGCACATCTCCCTTACGAGAGGAGTCTTTCGTAATAGCTTTCATAACACCCGGACGCACTGTAGCCATTTGCGGCCTGTGTTTAGCACATATAATAGTGGCCATAATATTGCCGCCAAAGGCTGGGCGCGTCATAAGCAGATTGTTAGTTTCTTCACAAATTTCCAGGCCGGTACAGTCTGCCGTCAAGCCTGTCTGTATCCTGGCGGCAACTCTTGGGGCCAAATCCCTCCCTATAGATGTGGCGCCTATTAAAAAAATTTCAGGCTCATTTTCATTAATAATTTGAGCCAGCGCCTTTGCATAAGGCTCTGTTACATACTCAGCCAATATTTCATGGTCTGCAATAACAACCTTATCTGCACCAAGCTCTACTAAGCCTTGGGCCTGCTCACTAACTTTATGCCCAAGCAAAACTGCTGTTACATGCTGGCCAAGCGTGCCCGCCAGTTCACAGCCTTTACCCAGCAGTTCGTAACTTACTTTTTGAATAACACCGTCTCTTTGCTCTATAAATACAAAAACATCCTGAGCCATGTTAGCCTCCTTAGGAAATAATATACTTTTCAGTTAACTTATCAACAATAATCTGCACTGCTTCGTCAGCGGATACTTCATGCAGCTGTCCTTTTGCCTTGGCACTTTTAGTAAAGGATTTTTTAACCTGTGTAGGCGAACCTTTAAGCCCGAGATTTGCAACATCAACTGTAGCCTTTATTGTTTCGTAGTTCCACAGCTTAACTTCCTTCTCTCTGTAAGCATCAAAAACACCGCCGACAGACATATAACGAGGTTTTGCAAGCTCTGTCAGAGCAGTAAGCAAAAACGGCGGCTTAACTTCGATTAGGTGATAACGGTCTTCATACTGGCGCTTGATAATAAACGCATCACCTTCAATATTTATGTCTTCTACATAACTAATCTGTGGTATGTTTAAATGTTCCGCAAGTTGAGGGCCTACTTGGGCTGTGTCACCATCTATAGCCTGCCGGCCCGTGATGATAACATCATACTCCATTTTTTTAATAGCCGCTGCAAGTGTTGCAGATGTGGCCCATGTATCTGCTCCTGCAAATAGCCTGTCAGACAGTAAAATTGCTTCATCCGCACCCATGGCCAAAGCCTCACGAAGTGCTGCATCTGCCTGCGGCGGCCCCATTGTAAGTATTGTTACCTTTCCGCCCAGCCTCTCGCGAAGGTTAAGAGCGGCTTCAATGCCTGACATATCGTCAGGATTAATAATACTGGGCACACCCTCTCGTAAAAGTACGCCTGTATCAGGGTCTAAGCGCACTTCATTTGTGTCCGGCACTTGTTTTATACATACTATTATATTCAATCAAAACTACTCCTTTAGCTGCAAGATTATTTTACTCCCATACCGGCCGCTATAACCATTTTCTGCACTTCCGAAGTTCCTTCATAAATCTCTGTAATTTTTGCATCCCTCATCATACGCTCAACAGGATAATCACGGATATAACCATAACCTCCAAAGAGCTGCACGCAGCGGCACGTAATATCACTTGCCGCCTCAGAAGCATACAATTTAGCCATTGCTGCAAGATTAGAATAGGATTTTTTGTTCTCTTTAGCCCAGGCAGCGTTATAGACTAAAAGCCTCGCCGCTTTTGTTTTAACATGCATATCAGCAAGTTCAAACTGAGTGTTTTGGAAAGCGGAAATAGATTTGCCGAATTGTTTGCGCTCTTTTGTGTATTTTACAGTTTCCTCTACTGCCCCTTCCGCAATGCCGAGAGCTTGAGCCGCAACGCCGATACGCCCGCCATCTAAAGTAATCATGGCAATTTTAAAGCCCTGCCCTTCTTTGCCCAGCAGATTTTCTTTTGGCACCACGCAATTTTCCATAACCAGTTCGCAGGCTGTTGAACCGCGTATACCCATTTTCTTCTCTTTAGTACCAATGCGAAAACCGGGAAAATTCTTTTCAACAATAAAAGCAGAAAGACCCCTCGTGCCTTTTGATTTATCCGTCATAGCAATGATAACATACACACCTGCATAACCTGCATTAGTAATCATGACTTTTGTGCCATTTAGTATATAATTGTCACCCTCTAAAACGGCACGTGTTTGCTGTCTGGATGCATCTGTTCCCGCGTCAGGCTCTGTAAGGCCAAAAGCACCAAGCAACTCGCCCTTTGCCAGCGGTACAAGATACTTCATTTTTTGTGCCTCGGAGCCAAAGGTATAAATAGGCTCAGCACAAAGAGAAGTGTGGGCAGACACAATAATTCCTGTTGAGGCACAGGCTTTTGACAAATATTCTACTGCCATAGCGTAGCCGATAGCATCCCCGCCTTGACCTCCATACTTTTTAGGAAAGGGTATACCTAAAAAACCATACCGGGCCAATTTCTCCACCGTTTCTAAGGGGAAGCGCTCCTGCTCGTCTAATTCCTTCGCTAAGGGAGCCACTTCATTTTCTACAAATTTTCTGTACAAGTCTGCGAGCAGCGTATGCTCTTTTGATAGTCCAAAATCCATATACAGCTTCCTTTCTGTATTTTATAAAATAATAGTAGCATTTATAGATAAAATTTACAAGCGATTTTGTTAAAAAAATAACAATTTTATGAATTTATAAATAATTTTAAGGCAGCCGCCATACCCTGCATCAAAACTTACAGCAAACCTTTTGTAGTATTACAATTTTCTATTGACATTACACAATAATATTTATTATATTTAAATCATAGTAGTGCAAGTTTACTCTTAAAAAAACTGCAAAGGAGATTTCAGCCCTTGTTTGAAAACTTTTCTGCTCTTAAAAATTATGCCCTTAGTAAAACCCCTAAAACAATTGCAGTAGCCGCCGCTGAGGATGTTCACTCTCTTGAGGCCATACGTGATGCGGTTTCTAAGTTACGTATAAACTACAAACTTGTTGGTGATTTTCAAAAAATCGTACAAATTTCTAAGGAAATTGGCTTTGATGTAGATACTGAGGCAATAGTCCCCACAGACTCAGACGAACAGGCAGCAATAAAAGCTGTAGCGCTGATACGAGAAAACAGTGCAGAAGTATTAATGAAGGGCAAGCTGCAAACAAGCACCCTGCTAAAAGCCGTTCTTAGCAAAGAAAGCGGTATCTGCAGCGGAGGGCTTTTATCTCACTTAGCTGTGCTTGAGGTGCCGACTTATCCAAAACTTATGTTTATTACAGATGGTGGTATGAATATATCACCTGACCTAACCCAGAAAAAAGAAATTGTAGATAATTCTGTAAATTTTTTGAAAAAGATTGGGTATAACTGCCCCTATGTAGCTGCTTTAGCAGCTGTAGAAACTGTAAATGATAAGATGCCGGAAACTCTTGATGCTCATGAGCTTGTTCTAATGAACAAAAAAGGAGATATTAAAGACTGCTTAATTGAAGGGCCTCTGTCTTTTGATTTGGCACTTAGCCCTGAATCTGCCGCAATAAAAGGCTTCGATTCTAAAGTATCCGGTGAAGTTGATTTATTTTTAGTTCCAAATATTTCTACAGGCAATATTATGAGTAAAGCGCTTATTTATCTTGCAAGGGCTAAAATGGCCGGCTGTATTTTAGGCGCTTCTGCCCCTATTGTTCTTGTTTCAAGAGGTGCCAGTGCTGAGGAAAAGTTACTGTCAATACTTTTGACACTTTAGAACTTACATTTTATAATAAGGAAACTGTTAATGATAGAGATAAAAGCAAGGGCTTTTGCCGGTGCCTTTTTGCGATGGCAAAACGAAATACTGCTTATAAAAAGAGGTACACACAAACAAATATCACCCGGACTGTGGGCGGGTGTTGGCGGTCGTATTGAAGAGGCAGAAATGGAATCGCCTGTTAGCGCATGTATCCGTGAAATAAAAGAAGAAACCGGTATAACTCCTACACAAATAGACAAATTACAGCTAAAGTATTTTGCTCTATGTAAAACAGAAAACACCTTAGACAACATTTATTATTTTTCAGGTTTATTGAAAGAAAAACCCCGCCTATATGAAACTTCCGAGGGAAAGCTGCACTGGATAAAGCTTACAGATGGGGTTAACTTACAAATGGCAACTCATATCAAGGCGTTTTATCTTCACTATATAAATAATTTGTTTTGTGAAAATATACACTATTTTTTCAGCTCTGAAATTCAGAAAAGGTCTATTTAAATAACAAGGAGGCTAAAATATGAAAATCCTTTTAACCGGGGACGAGGCTTTGGCCCGCGGTGCTTATGAGGCCGGCGTGACCTTTGCCAGTGCCTATCCGGGTACACCAAGTACGGAAATTTTGCAAAATATTACTACATATGAAGAAATAATTGCTGAATGGGCACCTAATGAAAAAGTCGCCCTTGAAGCAGCCATAGGCGCCTCCATTGCCGGGGCCAGGTCTATTGCTTCTATGAAGCATGTGGGCGTAAACGTAGCGGCTGACCCCTTGTTTACCTTTGTTTACACAGGGGTAAACGCAGGCATGGTGCTAATCTCTGCTGATGAACCGGGCCAGCACTCTTCTCAAAACGAGCAGGATAACCGTCATTATGCTGTGGCCGCTAAAATTCCTATGATGGAACCCTCTGACTCTCAAGAATGTATAGATATGATTAAAGCCGCCTATGAGCTTAGTGAAAACTACGACACTCCTGTCATGCTTCGCATTACAACCCGCATTGCTCATTCAAAAAGCCCTGTAGCACTCAGTGAGCGTGTACCTGTGCCTTTTAAAGAATATCAAAAAGACCCTTCAAAGTATCTTATGGTTCCTGCCATGTCCATAAAAAGACGTGTTATTCTTGAAGAACGCTTGGAAAAACTTAAAGAGTTCACTGAAAGCACAAATTTAAATTACATAGAAAATGGCGGCAAAATAGGCGTTATAACCTCAGGCATGTGTGTGAATTTTGCTAAAGAAGTATTTGGAGATACAGCCACGTACTTAAAATTAGGCCTTACCTATCCTTTGCCCGACAAGCTGTTGGATGAGTTTATGAAACTTGTAGACAAAGTATACGTAATTGAAGAAAATGACCCCTATCTTGAACACTGGGTGCAGCGCCGAGGTTATAAGTGCATAGGCAAAGACATCATACCGGCTTATGGCGAAATGACACCGGATGTGCTTAGAAAAGCCATTTTCGCCAAAGAGCTTGAAGGGCTCTCTTACGACAAGTCACTTATTGCCCCTCGCCCCCCTGTTCTTTGCGCCGGTTGCCCTCACCGTGGTTTTTTCTATGAACTGGCTAAAAAGAAAGATACTCTGGTCGCCGGTGATATTGGCTGCTATACCTTAGGTTTTGCTCCGCCTTTTTCGGCTATGGATTATCTAATATGTATGGGTGCCGGCTTTAGCGCAGGCCACGGCTCTCAAACCGCACTGACTGCTGCCGGTAAAAACACACGCGTTGTAGGTGTTATGGGTGATTCTACATTTTTCCATATGGGTATACCGGGCCTTATAGAAATTCTTTATAACGAAAGCAAGACTATCAGCGTCATACTTGACAACAGAACTACAGGCATGACAGGCCACCAGGAACACCCGGGTACCGGCAGAAATGCCTATCTTAATGCCGCGCCTCAAATTGATATAGAGTCAGTAGCCCGTGCCCTTGGTGCGAAAAATGTAACTACTGTTAACCCTAATGATTTAAAAGCCGTACGTGAGGCTCTTAACGAAGCCTATTCCAAAGATGAGCCCTCTGTCATAATCACCCGCTGGCCTTGTGTGCTTAAACCGTTTTCAAGTACAGATTTTGAAGAATTTGGCCAAAATTTATTTAAAGAAAAATATGAAGTTAATTCAAAAGAGTGCATTGGCTGCAAAGCCTGCATACGAGTCGGCTGTCCGCCTATTTCCATAGAAGATGGCAAGGCACATATTAACGCCGAAATGTGCATGGGTTGCGGTGTCTGTGCTCAAATTTGCCCTAAATCTGCTATTAAACTTATGGGGGGTAAAGTTAATGACTAAAAGTATATTATTGGTGGGTGTTGGTGGCCAAGGCACAATTTTGGCCTCAAAGATTCTTTCCAGTGGGCTTCTTAAATCCGGCTTTGATGTAAAAATGAGCGAGATACATGGAATGAGCCAAAGAGGCGGCTCGGTTTCCACTCATGTTCGTTACGGTGATAAAGTTCATTCGCCCGTTATTGAGCGGGGCGGGGCAGATATTCTTGTTTCTTTCGAGCAGATGGAAGCGCTCAGGTGGCTGGAGTATGTTAAACCAAAGGGCAAAGCGATAGTAAACAGCCTTGTTTTAAACCCTATGTCTGTGCTTATAGGCCAGGCAGTTTATTCAGATAAAATTTTAAACGAGATAAGTAAAACAATAGAAACAACTGTTTTAGATGCCCACAATGAAGCTCTTAAGCTTGGAAACCCCCGAACTTTAAACATACTCCTCCTCGGTGCTACGGTAAAACTTATGGAGCTTACAAATATAGACTGGGATGAAATTATAGCTAAAAATGTGCGGCCGGCTTTTGCAGAAGTTAATCAAAAAGCTTTTGAACGCGGAATGGAGCTTGTTTAAAGAATCAAATCAGGAGGAAAACTATGCCGCATTTAATACTTGCTATTAACCCGGGCTCGACATCAACAAAAATCGGCCTCTTTAAAGATGATGAAGCAATTTTTACAGAAAACATAGAGCATGAGAGAGAAGAACTTTTGCAGTTTCCTGATTTAGTAAGCCAAAAACATTTTCGCCTGCAATTTATAATCAAAGCCCTTGAAAAACATGGCTATAAACCCGAACAGCTTTCTGCAACAGTTGGCCGCGGAGGTATGCTGCCCGTAATTGAAACCGGCGGCTATAAAGTTAATAAAAAAATGAAAGATTGGGTTGCACAGGGTTTAGGTGGTGTTCACGCTTCGAACCTAGGTTCTCTTTTGGCTGATTTGGTGGCGCAGGAGGCCGGGTGCAGTTCTTATATTTATGATGCGGTTTCTGCCGGGGTTTTGCCGGAAATTGCTGGTTTAACCGGCTTTCCTGAAATTAAGCGAAAAAGCCTTTCCCATGTTTTAAATTCCCGTGCACAGTCTATGCAGTATGCAAAAAAAATCGGCAAAAGCTTTAGAGACTTAAATCTAATAATTGCCCATTTAGGCGGCGGTATATCGTTATCGGCTTATGAAAAGGGAGAAATGGCCGATTCTATAGGGGATGACATAGGGCCCTTTTCTCCTGAGCGCTCAGGTGGAGCCCCATTATTAGATTTTTTGGATTTTTGTTTTGACACAGCCTTAAATAAAAAGGAACTTAAACAGCGCATTAGGGGCAGCGGCGGTATAGTGGCGCATATAGGCACTACTGATATCCGAAAAATTGAAGAAATTATAAGTCAGGGAGATAAAAGTGCTGAAACTTTGCTCCTGGCTATGTGTTACAACGTTGCTAAGGCTATAGGTTCACTTGCAACTGTGCTAAAAGGTAATGTTGATGCTATAATACTTACCGGAGGTATCGCAAAATCACAATTTATTACAGGGTGCATATCTGAGAGCGTAAGCTTTATCGCACCTGTTGAGATTATGCCGGGTGAATATGAGCTGGAAGCCTTAGCCGCCGGGTGTTTACGAATAATCACAGGTCAAGAGGCGGCAAGAGAATTATAAGGTTTAAGGAGGCGTATATTGTTACAAAAACAATTTTTGAAAAGGCTTCTGCTTTATATTTTCGGGCTGTTTCTGTGGGCCTTTGGTGTTGCATTCGCGGTTAATTCTGAGCTTGGCATCTCCCCTATCAACTTGGTACCATTTATAGCAAGCGAAATTACAGGCATTGATATGGGAGTATGTGTAACTGTTTTGCTGCTTATTTTTATGCTACTGCAAATTATATTGTTGCGAAAAGAATACAAGGTTATTAACCTTGCCCAAATAATTTTCGCTACTATATTTGGCTACTTTGTCTCTGCTGCAAGGTTTATAATGGGTGATTTTCAAATTCCTACATACGCGGGTCAGCTTCTTATGATGGCTATTGGTATAATGCTTATTTCAGGCGGTGTTACGCTCTATATGGAAGCACGGGTTTTGAACCTGCCTTCAGAAGGTCTATGTGAGGCCCTTGTATACAGAATACCAAACTCTAAATTTCACCGCGTTAAAATGGTTATGGACTCTACCCTTGTAGTTATAGGTATTGTGCTTTCACTTATGTTTTTAAGCGGCTTGCATGGCATTCGTGAAGGCACTGTTGTCTCTGCTATACTAATCGGTAAGCTTATGCCCTTTTTTAGAAAAATAACCGCGCCTGTGCTTCGTAAAGCAGGTATTATTCAAGACTCTACGGTTAATCTTTCTGAAGAGGTAATTGCGTGTGAAGAAACTCCGTAAGAAATAAGGCATAAAAGCTATAATGTGTAAACTATTCAAATACAAGAGAGTGCCTGCTTTTTTCAGTACAAAATTTCAACAACTTGTACATTTTGATTAATAGGCTTCCATAAAAAATGGCACAGCTCCAAAGCCATGCCATTCTACTAAAGCACATCCAGTTCCCATCAAACTTTTTCTTTAAAAAAATCTCCCGCCTCTGTGCATAGACAGTGCAAGCATAAGCCCAAGCATAGAGTTAGCATTTGATTCATGCGCTCCCGCTGAACTTGCCTCATATCTTCCTGATGCACTTGCCGCTCGTGTATTCATGTTAATTGCATTACGGACAGACACAATGTAGTTCCAGGTAATGGGTCCAATTATCCCATTGGCTGTAATTCTCATAAGGTTTTGGAAAGCCGTAACAGCATTCTGAGTTATAGGTCCAAAAGCTCCATCTGTTGCAAGGGTTGGTATAGATGGAAAACGGCTTCTTATGGTATTTAGATAATTTTGCATAATAGATACGCTGGGCCCTCTTGAACCGTTTGACATTAAAACACCGGGGTACTCAGGGTTGGCTATATTAGGCAAATTACTTGATACACTCATTAAGCGTTCCCAGGTAACAGGGCCTACTATACCAGAAGACGTGTATTATGCGCAAACTTTCTCTATTGCTGCAAACCGGAAGTTGACAGCAATAGACCTCTTGCGAAATTGGTTCAACATTTGGTTTCACAAGAGGTCTAATAGAGCAAGTACCCATGACTTATAATTCGAAAAGTCAATAATTATTAAATTAACCGGCGAGTATAAGGGCTTGATGAAATTAGTCAACGCCGCCCGTTGGTCTGCCGCGAAGCGGCGTAGAAATAGTAGGTTTTGGTTAAGTAAAGCTTTTAATTGTTTTTTGGAGCTAAAGGTATATCGTCTATATAGCAAACGACATTTAAAAAGGTTCAAGCTACGCGGCAAAACCGCCCCTAAAATACTTCATCTGCTAGTCAGTGAGAGTTTACGGCAGGGTTCAATGCCGTAAACTCAAACGATTTTTGCCGTAGGCGCTGTCAATGAGAGCCTTTGTGCCGGGGTTCAATACTAATCCTGATTAAAATACAATACCTCTTCACGGCTAAAACCACTCCAAAAGTCCTTTACCTCGGACTTTTGGAGCGCCGTTCAAACTA
>Ga0131853_10026266_pt1 | contig 10477 bp, 10 predicted proteins | sample TergutLab28metaG_FD_92764 | JGI IMG/M metagenome (GOLD analysis project Ga0131853, IMG submission 92764) | Labiotermes labralis P1 segment gut microbial communities from Petit-Saut dam, French Guiana - Lab288 P1 (version 2) (version 2) | ecosystem: Host-associated > Arthropoda: Insects >... | reverse complement strand
TTACTTACTTACTCCATGGTGCAGAGTCCTTCTTGAGAAGCTAACTGGTTTGCAGCTAGTCAAGAAACTCCCCGCATTTCACGGAACCCGAAGGTTCATTACCGCACTCACAAGCGTCCACCATCTGTCCCTATCCTGGGCCAACCCAATACAGTCCACATACCCACATCCCACCTCCTAGAGATCCATCCTAATATTATCCACCCATCTACGCCTAGCACCGGCCGCCTTTACCCCACAGAAAATATTCCTGGTACTGATTTCTGTTAGAGGATGAGACAACCCCAGGGCCATAGTACGGCCGGAAGGATTATATCAATGAAAAATTCCAGTGACACCATCAGGAACCGAACCCGCGACCTTCAGGCTTGTAGCGCAGTGCCTCAACCAACTGCGCCACCGCGTTCCACAGCAATATGGAAAGTACTGCTATAAATTAAGTTACGGCCTAAGTAAAATGTGCCTTTCACTGCGTCGATTTTCATGAGTCTCGCTAACACTGGAATGCTTACACACAGCGCAGGAAATTACATTAAATAATACAAATCAGTAGATAAGCAACGCAATTCCGGGATTGACGAGAATAATGCCTAGCCTATCCGCTTCTCACGCCGAAGTTAATAAATTTGTTTTCCAACCGCATGCCTTCTACACACAATCTCAGAAACGCTTTCATTTGTAAATGCATATTGCCCTGCATTGTTTTATAATAAATGGAAATTTCACGAATCTTTCCTGTTCCACTATCATCTGCCAAGGACTTCCATCATCAGCGGAAAGGTCAGCGTGCATATCAGAACGATAAGATTAGAAGTATGTCCGAATTTGATCTGTTTATTGGACGGACGTTTATACTGTACAGTTTCAGTTACAGTCATTGAAACATTCTAACACGGGAATGCAGGGACCCACCAAGTCTATTTCACATGTAAATAATTCGTTTCCGATAATTTACCGGTGCTTGTGCCGCAGCGTGAAAATAACCACTTGCCTCTATACAGAGACAAACTTTGCCTTCATATTAGCAGAATATGAAGTGCGAAGTCTGCAAGAAAAATCATCCGAAGTTTTGCAAAAAAAAAATCTGTTGCAGCAAAGAGACCAGTTGCTCGGTTTCAAACGGCGAAAAACACATGTAGCAAGACCGATATAAAAAGGTAAAGTTAACCATAGAGCAGGTGACGAAAACCCGGAGGGGGAGTAGAGGTATAGTTCCACTCTTTCTTTAACCTCGGCGCTAGATGGGGTGGGTGGCCAACGCCACGCCCCGGCCGCCCCACCTTCGGGAAAGAGACCCGGTACGCATTGTACAGGAGGCTAGGTGGGCCCCAGGACCAGTCTGGACGGGTATGGAAAATCTCGCCCCCCAATGGGATTCGATCCCCGGACATTCCATGCCGTAGCGAGTCGCTATACCAACTGAGCTATCCCAACCCACAGCAAGACCTTCATAAGATTAATGAATGGCAAAGTCGGCATAGCATATTATTTAACGTTCGATGGGATGAGAGGAGGCCTGGCCAGATTCCGGGTAATATACGCATTCGGTAACAGAAACGGAAGAAAACAAAAGACTTGGAAAATATACACAAAAATCTGAATAACGCGGTATTGTGGACATTCCGGTAACGGAGTGAGATGATTTAATGAGGTCACTCACAACCGACAAAAATTCAGACGGCAATACATTTCCCGCAATGACTGACTGACCAGCCTCCTGCAGGACAGATTGCTAAAGTGCACAAAAAGCATCAATAAAATAACTTCATAAACATCAGATGCAGCAGACCTCATAAAACAGCTAAGTGTCCCGTTGAAAGAAAACATCCATTAGGAAAAAGCGTAAAGTTTCCTTCTCCTTGTCATGAAGGCAAATAGTGACATTGGAGATACAGCACCGTTCATTAACCTCAGTAACAAATGAAATAAAAATATCGGTCTGAGCACCTCTGCAACTTCTAAACGAAAGTGGCAACAAATGAAACCGAAAACGTTTCAACGCGCTACGTGGTACAGACACAATATTCCATAACCTGCTACCAGTCTGGTTAACCTTGACTACAGTAACATCTTAAGTTTTAAATTTACAGTGCGGTTCTCCTCCAAACACGTGATGATGCCATACAGTTTTTTGAATGATATCTAGGAGTATGGGCAATAATAGCAAGGACCACAATGAAACATTCATTGTAAACCGATTTTAAAAACAGAAATGAAATCTAAATTTGTCTCCTGGAGCATCGTTTTTAAACCACTGTCCATACGTCACTATCGTTCACTGATGTAGAAAACAAGGAAGGAACATCCGCTTAAATATTTTTAAATTACTTACCGCAGACTTTTTCTGAGATTTCTCTAACATAGACATGAAGCCTATTTCTTTAACTTTAATGCAACAGAAATTATTTATGTACTGCTAATAAGTGGAAAAAGTGTACAAAGAAAATCTCACTGGCTGTAGCCTAAGTAACTCGTTTAAGACATCTTAGTAATTCACCAACTTAATGCACAAATTCTTGTTTTATAATAAGTTTATTATATGCCTCTACATGTTTCGAGCACATAGTGCTCGAAACATGTAGAGGCATATAATAAACTTATTATAAAACAAGAATTTGTGCATTGAGTTGGTTAATTACTAAGATTATACTGAGATGCACGGTCAGCAACACATTAAAATTCGTTTAAGACATAATCACCTTTTTATGCAAGGATTTTCGTTGACACAGTTCGCCTCGAGAACACATATCAGAATCTGTAACACTCCAAAACATTTCTCGGTGAGGTTTAGGCCTATTTTTGACGCAGCGGCAAGCCGTGCCTTATAAATATATTATGATCAGAAAGAGAACGGAAGACACGATATTCCGCTAAACTGCAAAAAGGCCTTCCGTATGTATGTATGTATGTATTATGTATGTATGTATGTATATATGGGTTTCAAAACGTCGTTCTACGTTGTCCGACACCTACACTCCATTGCTTCCTATCTCCCCCCTGGCCTTCCACGAACAGAAAATAAGAGGAGGATGCCGAGTGCTGCGAGACTAATTGGTATATCAACATTACTTACTTAATTCAGGTGCAGAGTCCTACTTGAGCAGCTAACTGGTTTGCAGCTAGTCAAGAAATACCCCGCATTTTACGGAACCCGGAGGTTCATTACCGCACTCACAAGCGTCCGCCACCTGTCTCTATCCTGGGCCAGCCCAATCCAGTCCATATACCCACATCTCCAACTCCTGGAGACCCATCCTAATATTATCCACCCATCTACGCCTAGGTCTCCCCAGTGGTCTGGTATATCAACATTAGCCTTATAAAATATTTCCATAGTGAAACCCTCTGTATACCAAACAATTCTAGTTCTGTTCCGGGACAGTTTTTAGGCGCGTTTGCAAAATTACGAAAAACGACTATTAGCTTCGTCATGTCTGTCTGTCCGACCGCACGGAACATCTCGGCTCCCTCTTGACGGATTCGCACGAAATTTGATATTGAGTACAATAAGGAGAGGGGTTTAAATGAGTCAAAACACAACTAAGTTTTTTAAATGTTGTTATTTTAAACTGACGACATGTTTCGGCCCCTGCTCTGGGCCATATTCAGGTCACAAAAGTATTTATTCGAGGAACTATACAGTGTAAGTCCTAAAATATATCAATTTAAAACTCAATGAGATCTCGTTGTTGTTCAGTATTCTAATGCTGTTCATGACTAGGTTAAGATCTGGATATATCATAAACCTAACAACATAACAGTCATTATTTACAGTAGGTATTTTAAAAAAACTGGAGTAATAGATTAGTAAAACCATTGTCACTGTAGCTTCAGGATGTGCATGATTTTCGGAATACTTTTTATACCCAAACATTTTGGGGGCTCATCTCTTTTGAAGAGTGTGATTTAGTAAACACAAGTTTACCCTCACACTTGGACAGATTACAAACAAATGCACAAATTGAAAAGGAGTTAAAAATAACACAAATTTTGGACAAATTACTGGAATACAAGAGAAGCTGGATACAACATGTAAATAGAATGCCTCAAAATAGGTTACCCAGGGTAATGAAACACTACTCCCCAACTGGCAGAAGGAAGAGACTTCTGAATACGTGAGACCGGAACGGGTCAACAAATGGCCCAACTCCATGAGAGATATACGACGATGATTGAGTTTAACCTATCCTTATTGTATTATTAAACACAACGGGGATGACGCATCTAAAGATTGATGTTGGAGTATTATTAAAAAATCTGTAAAGAAAATTCGAGTTTCATTAAAATCTGAGAGGAATAACAGGTACTTTACATTATAACAAATACACATTTTTGACCATATCTCGCTCATTTCTTCTTAGAATGACTATGTTTCGGACCAAAGTTGTAAAGAAAATCAAAACACACATTTTGTGTTCAATATATATTTTTTCCCGAAAGTCGTGCCGTTAATGAGAAATGCGGAAAAATATTGTACAGCCGCGCAGGCCACAGATGACAATGTGGCGCATGCGCATTGCATGCTGGATACCTAAGGCTACAAACACACACACACACACACTCAGGATAAGTAATACCTATTGCTCTTCCACTGCAACAACGGAGCACGAACGCGCCTCATTGTTACGTTATACGTAAATTGCGTGTCTTGTTTAAAGTCAGTCTCATTTGTGAGGTAGAAATCGTGAATGTACTGACGCGAAGATATAGCTGTGCGCTTCTGTTCATTACTTCGCCATGTGTGTTTGCACGTGTCTTTGATATGTTATGTTACGAATGTGAATAAATATGTTGAATATCAAACTGATTTTGTTTAACGTCCAGAATCTTCGATTTCAGTTAGAGCAGCTGTAACTCCGCCCCCCCCCCCCCCATCCCACATAAAAAAATACTAAAGGCGCGCACAGAGACAAGTTTACCTTTACTTTACGGGTCCTAAACGACATGGGTTCATTTCAGACAGTAAGGAAACAATATGAGCAAACGACATAGGAATTTTTAGTCGTCTCTTTATAGGCACGCTAAAGTAATTGTCCTGGAATGAGAAAATGGGTGAAATACGACCACAAAAAAAAATAATTTTGCATTAGGCACCAAGTACCGGGGTGCTGGTAAGTCCTTAGCCCGACCAGGAAGGAAAGAGGCTCGGAAGTATGTCAGGGACGCTCGCTATTTCAACAACATCGAGACGCGAGCTGTCATCAAGTATTTTTCCTACAAGGCGCAAGGCGCCGAAGAAAATTGACGCCATTCTGACAGAAACATTAGCATGTTTCCTTCCTGGTCGGGCTAAGGACTTATCAGCACCCCCGTATTCTGACTATAGAAGGAACTGGTTCATGGAATGACAAAGTTGGAGAATTAATGGAACAAGAAGTCGTCATACTAACAACGTATTTACTGAACTATCTGCAGTTCTCTCCATAATACTTATTTTTCATTCCTGCCACCCACCACCTTTGATCACAATATGCAAATAAACAGCTACGCCATACGAATGAAAATTAACTTTGTAAACCACAAAAAGGGACGGTAAGTAATTTCTGGATGGTGAAAGTCGAGGGACGTGGAGCAGAATGCTGTGACAGTGACGCGAGACAACCTGTTTGCTTGCACATTCATAAATACTTCAACTCGTTCAGCCATGTTACGCAATTACAAAGCCTGTCTGCTTGGCCAAGTCCGTTACTTTGTTATTTTAAACACAAATATATGTCTTAGTTAAGCAACGTGTATTCATTTATTCACATTATCTGAAGGCTGTGAGTACATCACAACGGTCAGAACAGTTTAGCACAACTAAGCGGGCAGGATCACTACAATGACGTGATTTTCTGACGCGCTCTCCAACAAGTCGGGGAAGTTCCGAAATAAACTACGCAAGCAACACTGCCAAGAATTTCTAGTTCCATAAATCTTTATTTTCGGAACACAAAAATTATTTTTGGAACACAAATATTAACGGAAGTCTCGCCTATCTTCGAAGACACATCAACACCGGAATTTCAAGATCTAGAGAAAAACATAACTAAAGTTGCTGCTATCTGCGAGGCACAATGAGGCAGTCACCATATTAAACCCCATGGCTCAAAATAAGATTAAGAAGTGTGGGAAATAAGTAAAAAAGGAATAAAGGGACGACAAAAATAAGAGAATACAGGGATGACAAAAAAAACAGAAAAGAAAAGAAACAAACAAACAGACGAAGAGCTACAGATAGAACTAAACATTTCCTGAATTTCCCAGACACTGAAGATGGTTGCAGCAACCTTTTCCCAAGCGTCGGTAACTATTTACCTATCTATGGACGAAATATAACAGAAAACCCAAATCTTCATCGACGGCGTTGTAAGTACGTAAAATATCGCAAGCGAAGTCCTAAATGAATGATTTCGTGGTTCTCTGTCATCTCTTCACGAAGAATGCAACAGCAATTCCCTGCGAGCCTACAAATGTTTCTTCCCGCACTTGTTCTTCGTATTCACAAACATAATATTGTTCCACTGTATATTATGCAGATGACGAATAAGGAAGGCAGGCCGGGTAGCTCAGTCGGTATAGCGGCTGAGTACGGGCTGGACGGTCCAGGATCGAATCCCGGTGGGGACGAGACTTTCCGCCCCTACAGACCGGCCCTGGGGCCCACCCAGCCTCCTGTACAATGGGTACCGGGTCCTTCCCGGGGGTAGAGGCGGCCGGGGCGTGGGGCTGACCACCCACCCCCATCTAGAGTGCCTAGGTCCTAGAAGGACTACAGCTATAGTTCTACTCACCCTAAGGGTCTTCGTGGCCTATAAAAAGGGTGAAAACCTACATACGAATACGGAAGTAAAAAAATAAACCAACAACTAACCAGGGCATAATTCGTAATAGGAAACAAAAATTCCAGCTAGCTGGATGGCTTCTTTTCTTTCTTTTTATTTTCTTCCTTCTCTTAATTTGCACGCTAAGTAAAGACATTTACCTTTAGTGTCACACCCGAAGTATTGCTATAAGCTTGGAGCATCAACTCGTGTGTTATAGAGGCACGACAGCTCACCAAGTGACGCTAACAACAGTCCATATACGTATAACAATATCAGCACACACGACTTCTAATTCATTATTTGTAATTCTATATACCTCATTGTTCTTTGTTTTCACTTGCTGAAGATACGGCCTAAGCTTACGACGATGCAGGTACAAAGTAATACGCTCCATATGTTAGTGGTAATATGAATATGTTAATAACATCTATTACTTTCTGTCCTGTTTAACATATGGGAATTTTTCAAGCAAATGATACAAGACTACATCCTGATTCGCCCAGCATTTCACAGCACACATTTTTTGGTCAGGTGTGGTATTTTTTAGAAAACTGATCTAATTTCGATTTAAGGGTCGTCTTAATTGGGATATATATTTGACAGACAAACGTAAGGTTGTCGCAGTCCACGCCACGATGGCATGTAGGAGGCGTAGAAATAAAGCTCCACACAGTCTTGAACTCGGCGCCACATGAACGATTCAACGTCATGACCCGGCCAATTTACCCCTTGGAATCAGCCCCGGTACCCGTTGAATAGGAGGCTGGGTGAGCCCCAGAAACGGTGTGGACATTCTGGAGGACAGAAAAATCTTTGGTCCTTGCCGGAATTCAATCCTCGGACCCCCAGTCCGTAGCCTAGTTGTCATACCGACTACGCTATCCCGGTTCCCATACTTGCAGAAAAGAAGCCTATCTCCCAGAGCACATCCACACAGGTCCATCACTTATCAAACAAATGTTTTGAGCGGTTCCACGGCCGAAACATATTGACAAAGACAGGAAAATATGAAAATTCTCCATAAAGAGTTCAAGTCCCGAACTTCGTACCAAAAAAAAGACCATCTCGCATCGCCGTTCAACAGACAATGCGTCAAAAATGGAAATCTGGCGCACCAGACTCTTCGAACTTTGCCCGTTCTCCAGCAGCGGGTTTTCTCCGAACATGATTTGGAATTTCCTACAAAGGGTCCCCCCCCCTCCCCGATCAATGGATTCCCCCTGAAGCGGTCGGTACATGGTCCCGAAATTCTGCAAATAACACAACATTGCCTTACAGAAATTTGTGCGTTAAAATATTTTCTCGGTTCACCACGAACTGCTCAGCCTTCAGTCGAAAGTACTCAAGCTGACTGAAGCATACGAAGGCATACAGAAACGGCACTGTTCCATTGGCGAGAAAAATGAAAGTTGTGCAGCGAATCTAGGTTAGGAAGAAGACGTTTAAAGCTACCAGATTGCACTTGATGCAGTTCCAGTGTAGCCTCTTCCTTCGTAGGTCACTGCCATTATTTTCCAGTACAAAATCTTATTAAGAGTTACCGTATCTCCTTAAAACTCAGATAACACAGTAATTCCGGCTTCTATATTAGGGCCCAATCTAAAATAACCAGTATTATTCATGGTTTTATATGCATAACAAAACTTGGGTCATTCTGAATACACTCGAATGAAGAGTTCAGTCCCAAGTAGAACGTTTAGACGTAAGTCAAATAAAGAAAAAAAAAACGATTGAAGTTACATTTACAATTCGCACTCCACATCTAATGTTTGGCAGGGCGTGTAACTTAACCGTTATCCGCAGTCAGCATGTTATGGGCGTAAAACAACAAAGGGAAGAAATCAGAATACACACACAGACATCCAAATTACGACAATATACTGAAAACCTATTTTAATATCATCCTCCCATCCACGCTCAGGTCTCGCAAATAACCTTTTAACTAGGATTTTCCTACAAGAATTGCTCCTTCTCTTCCTCCCACAACAACAACAACAACAACAACAACAACAACTACCACCATCACCACTACTACTACTACTACTACTACTACTACTACTACTACTACTACTATCACCACAACCAGAACCACAGTAGCACTACAGCCACCATTCGCACTACCCCCCCCCCCCCCCCCCCCCACACACAAACAAACACCCCTCTTTTTTTCCCCCCCCCCCCACATTATAAACCTTTCATTTTCAGCACACCTTCCCCCCATCCCCCTCCCCCCCCCCCCCCCGCAATACATAACGTTACAAATTCCTCTTGTTCTGCTGCCCCACCGAAAGTTGTATACACTTTCATTATCGTAAAATGTCCCACCTATCACAAATGTGTCTAGTACTGCTTTCTACAGCTCAACACTCATACAAATTTTCGTCCTACACAATAAAGGCCTTCAGTGTTCCTGGTCTGGTATTTCCGATGTACTTGGGGGTTTTTTTTTTTTTATATTCGAAGCTTATTAAATGACCCTGTTTCAGTTGACAGGTGATGTACAACGTAAAACGAAATCAGAATATTATTGGGAAAGGCGAGTTAGTGAAGCATTTAGAAGGCAGCTACCATCTATTCGCCTGGAGGCTGAGGAAGACCACAACAAACATCAATAAGTGTATCCACCCGACATTTCCCGAATTTGATCCTTCCTTCCTGCTTCGTATTCGGGAAATGTCGGATGCACATTTATACCAGGACATCTGTCACTACACACGTGTTCGTGTTTTCCCTCAGTCACTCCAATAAAATGCTGGAATGAAACTGAAGTGGGTTACGACAAGTACCGCACCCTTCCCAACTCATTACTCACTGAACACCTTACCAGATCACGAAACAAGCCTACAGTCTAAGCTACACACAGTGCATTGTAATGTATCATAAACAAAGAAATAAATACATGAAACCTGGTCTCTTACTTGGGTCTCTCGTAACTTGATCCGAGTATTTCCACTCCGATTATACAGAATGTCCCGCATGAAACGCAACCCAATACTGTAAACTATATATTGTTATTTTTATTCTTTTGAAGGTAACAAAAATGTGATAATAAGATAAACAAGCTGAAATGTGTAATTACATCACATGCTGAGTATTCCGTAAGACTTCGTGAAGACATTCACCCATTTCCTTTGGAAGAGTCCATTACAGCGGGAGGGGGCGGGGGGGACGCATTCTTGGAAAAGTCCATTACTTCGACAGGGCAGCTTCTTATACCCTTGTTTCAGGACATACGTACGTATATATGTCTTCCCTCTGGGTTGCGGCTTGCACGGGACACACTGTACTTTGATTCAGGATTTCTCGAACTCGGGTACAACGTCATGAATGGGACTGAATATTTTGTGTCGTTATAACCGAGGAGTATCATGTTATGGTTAACAGTGAGGAATTAATTGGCACCACAGAAAATCTGACTCTATAGGCGAGGTCTCGTATAAACCGATGTCGTTATAACCGGGTTCGACTGTACTACGATATCAAACATTTCGTCTAAGTTGGTTTGTTGATCGGGAATAACTACACGCCGGCAGCAGCAGCCTAGTGAAGTGAAAAGTTATCTAACGTAGAGGGTAGCGAAGTGCAATAAAGTGAAGTGAAGTGAACGAAGCAAAGTAAAGTGGAATGAGGCGAAGTGAAGTGCGCAGTATAGGGAAGGGGGGGGGGGACGA
>Ga0131853_10026264_pt1 | contig 10477 bp, 8 predicted proteins | sample TergutLab28metaG_FD_92764 | JGI IMG/M metagenome (GOLD analysis project Ga0131853, IMG submission 92764) | Labiotermes labralis P1 segment gut microbial communities from Petit-Saut dam, French Guiana - Lab288 P1 (version 2) (version 2) | ecosystem: Host-associated > Arthropoda: Insects >... | reverse complement strand
TATGTTACTTACTTACTTACTCCATGGTGCAGAGTCCTTCTTGAGAAGCTAACTGGTTTGCAGCTAGTCAAGAAATTCCCGCATTTCACGGAACCCGAAGGTTCATTACCGTACTCACAAGCGTCCGCCACCTGTCCCTATCCTGGGCCAGGCCAATCCAGTCCATATACCCACATCCCACCTCCTGGAGATCCATCCTAATATTATCCACCCATCCATGCCTAGGCCTCCCCAGTGGTCTCTTTCCCTCCGGCTTCCCCACCAAGACCCTATACACCCCCCTCTCCTCACCCATATGTGCCACATGCCCAGCCCATCTCATTTTATAATATGTTACTACTTAAAATTAATTAATAGGTCAACAAATCTCAAGATGAAACTTAGAACAAAAAATAGCTAAATAATAGTAAATGTTTTAAATCCTATTACAGCTAAAATATTCATCCAAGGTATAAAATGAATTAAATACAAGAAATGTTTCAGTAATTCCAGCTGTGAAGTTAAGAAAACATGTAAACTTATTATTCTGACATGAAAGTGAAACATACATTAGAGAAAAAAATAATTTTAACGTGCACTGCTGTTGCTGATATCAGAAGATTATAATATATCAGACTGGTGATATTATTTCTAGTTACTTAGGTAGCAAAAGTTATTTAAATATTGCTTTTAAACTGTTTCAGTAACATGGTCTGTCTATTTCAGGATACCAGTCATACCAGCAGATGGACAGGAACTGGTAGTGTGTCCCATGCTCAGGCTGCTTACAGTGGCCTAGTGGATGCTTCTAATCTGACATCGATGATGCATTTAATGAGGAATAACACTTTCTTGCTGAATTCCCACCTTGTTCCTCCTAACAATAATTCCTCCTCCTCTCTTAACCTTCCTCCCATGGGCACCATAGATTCTAAGATCTTAATGGTTTCTCCATTCCAGAAAATAGTGTTACAAGTTTTATCTGGACCATTAATCACTTATGCTCAAAACAACAAAAATAACACTTCCGAAAATATCGGGTTCCAAGATGCTCCTTTCCAGTGGTCAAAGAGTCAGTTTGCTAATAAGACTCATATAGGTCTTCCTGATTGCTGGCAATTTGAAGCAGTTCAGCCTGAATGGTTTTGGGTATAAAATAATCTGTCAAACCTCTTCATGTTATCAAATCCTACTTTGATATTTACCAGTCTGATCAGCTTGAAAAATGGATCATGGAAAGAATATGTGTTGTAGGTAAGTTGGGTAAATATTTGACACAGATTATGACAATATTTCTATGTAACATCGTCTGTGAATTCTGCAGTAGTAAAGGTGATTTACTGGGTGAGCACATTTAAAATTGCTGCCAATTATTTAAATAAAAGTTCTTCTTCCATCTGTAGACTGTTGTAATGCTTTTCATTTCTGTGATGAAAGTGAAAAGAAGACACAGAAAAATGCACCAATGGCACAGTGAATTGTGTCTTAATAGTTTGACAGAACAGCAAAAGTGATCATCATGAATTACTGTAGGGAAACCTGCAAGCCACAGCTTCCTGTTGTACAAATTGACTCTTGCATGGCTCCTCATTCAACTACATTTGTTACTGTCATGCACAACTTTTGATAATAGAATCCGATCAGCATTAACAATACTCTGCAATTCTTAAATATTTTAAACAAGAATGTGTGCATTTTTTTCTAAGAGTGTTGATTTTAGACTTGATGTCTTCATATACACCATGAAGACAGAGTTTTGTAGCCTGCGTTGTCACTCTGTCACTGTCAGCTTTTCATGTCTACAACTGAACTTGAAACACAATTACACAATACTGTAAAATTGAATCTGCTGCCACCCAGACTGCAGAAGAAATGACATGACTCCAGTATAATCCAAGTATTGACACCTCGCATAGAAGGAGAAAACAAAAAAAAAATTTTACTGTGTCTTATAACTGATGCTGTCAAACTGCCTTAAAAGAGAGTTGTAAGTAACTAATGACAACACTGCAAGAGAAACCCTTATCTATAAGGGGTACACTGCCTGCCCTTGCAGGTACTTGAAATGACAGCAAGGTTCTTCAGTTACAGTGTTACATTACTTTTAAATATTTGTTATGTATGAATGAACAAAATATATTCCTTGTCCAGAGAAATGCAAATTAGCATATGGCTGACATCTCTTGATGATGAAATAAAATACTGCACAGTATAAACTTAACATTTTGAGAGACAAAGTATGGCTGTCCATACAGAGAGGTCACACATGTCTCAGAGCTTTGTTAGCCTGCAATCAGTTGATAAAGAATGGATTATGGCTGGTGAAATACATTAGTTCTGCAATTGGAAATTCCTGTTTTGTGCCTTTCAACAAAGAGAATTTGAAAATTTGCATATGGTCAGCATGCAGCTGCTTGTTTTATTGAAAGTCTTTTAAATCTGAAGGTTTCACATATGTCAAGAGACCAGATGGTGAGGACTTCCTACATTTTTCCTTAAAAACGTGCCTTTTGTCCAGAACATTTGATAAAACATTTTGAAATTTTTATGTAATGCAGATACACAAAAAAACTTCGGTGTGTCTTTGTCGAAGTATGTTATGTATAGATTGTTGTGACATTGATTATACAAATTGACAGCAATATAAAGTAAATTCAAATATATACTGCATTTTTTTATTGTCCTACTCCCACTTATTTTAAATAAGTGTTTCTGTTACAGTACACATGAATATTATTTTTAACATTGTCCATCATGATGGGTTTTTCACATTTCAGAAATTGGATCTAATTCTGAAACTTGTTTTAGAAGTATGGAGAATGGCCAAAGTAACAGCATTATTTACTTCTTATTTCTATGTGCCATGATATGCATTTGTAATTTACTGACATCAGTGTGTTTTGTAAAATGAACTTACAGAGTAATATAATTAGGCAACATCTGCATTTGTCAACAGCACTGTTTTATGTGCTGCTACCAGATACAGTAACAGAATTGTATATACTGTAACAGTTTTCACCATATGTGCATATATCGAAAATAAGATTTTATTACTTTCTTCGCTTAAACATAGATTATACAATTTTATATGTTCCATATCCATGCATTAATACCTAGTATAAATAGATAGCAAAAATATTTTCTTTCTCTCTCTCTCTCCCTGGACAAATCTGAACACTGGAGACATTCCAACAAATATAAGGACATTGCATGTATTCTGTACCACATGAGACCACAACTGTGGCTAAATTCATGGCAGAAGAGAAAGAAGTAAGACTGTGGGTGCATTCATCTTTGCTGCCAGATGGACTGCTGACTGTGCAAGACACACATTATTTGTGGATTAGAAACAGCACAGGAATCCTCAGAACTTGACTGCACCCACAGAGAGATTATGTCTCACCTGTTGTCAGGCATCAATCTTCTGCCTTATTACTGGACGACTCACCTGCTTGCCTGCCTACCCTTGTCCTACTAGAGATGCTAGACTCATCATATATGGCAACACATAAAACAGAGAGGCAGTATATGATGCCAAAATAATATATTATGGAATAATTTTATTTCATTTTTATTTCTGGCAAACCAAGCAGCTTAGCTTACTTGTTTTCAAGGAAAGGCAAAAACCAAACAGCGTAGATTATGAAGGTAACCTTAGTACCCTTAAGAAAAGCTGCAAGTGCCTCCAAAATGTTGGTAGGGCCATCAGGCAGAAGACAATTATATTCATCATGAATACTGTAAGAACCTCAAATTTGACTGGATCCTGACACTAAACAAGCAGGTAACTACCATGTCAGGATGTAAAGAATTTAATAAACTGAAAGTAATTAACAGCTTTAAAAGTGTTTTTAAGTAACACTGAGTTGAGAGTGTAATTACTTTTAAAGCAATACACAGATATCCATAACACAAACTGGCCAAATTTGAATATTTCAGGTTCGTGTTTTTCATCACACATTATTTGGGTGATTAAATCAAGAAGGATGACATGGGCGGGGCATGTGGCACAAGGTCTAAAATGAGCCATCCCCATTGTGTGTATATAAACAATAGATGTGGGATCAGTCAATAACACAACAATAGATATTGTTGTGTTATTGACTGATCCCACACCTATTGCACACATAGGAGATACCACATGTAGTGTTTTGGTGAGAAAATTTAAAGCCAAGAGACTACTTGAAAGCTTCATACATGGTTGAGTATGATATTAAAATATGTCTTAAACAATAGTATAAAAAAAACATGGACTCCATTTATCTGGCTGAGGACATGTAACTTGACAGACTCATGTGAAGAAAGTAAAAAATCTTGGTTTGTGTAAAATGTGGGGGAATTTCCTGACTGAGGAACTAATGACATCTCGTAGAGTAAGAAGGTTAAATGTCATTTAGTGCCTCTGCCAATATCTTACGTGGGAAAATAATGTTTCATGGTTAGTGCAAGTATGCTTTTTTATTTGTGGTAAGGAATTCTGTGGACCAAGGAAAGTGGGTACATTCTGGCTACACGCAGCGGACCTGAGCAACTACCACTTTCTCAAAAAACATTTTTCTTCCTTGATTAAGACATGGTAAGGAGCTTGGTGCATTAATACTTAGTCGAAACACAACTATATTTGCCTCTAGTAATACAGGAGGATTATAACAACGATATATTTCGGCCCTATATGTGGACCATGGTACCCACTGTTATAATGAGATCTCGACCCGCCCCCCTCCCCCAGAACTCCCCTAGGACGCTCCATGTATTCCTGTATAACTGATCCGAAAGTCCAGTCACAACCTGAAGATGGCCCACATAGAGGGCCGAAACATATCGTTATAATCCTCCTGTAATACTGGAGGCAAATACAGTTGTGTTTCGACTCTAAGTATTAATACACCAAGCTCCTTACTACTAACACAACGGGGATGACGCACATCAGAATTGAGACATGGTGTATGTGAAGTGGGATAAGTCCAAGGACTACAAATTCCGCACTGAAAGGACAGGTGTACAATCTCTGCCTACTTCATGTGAAGTACAGTATCGCCTGCGACAGTATTTTATTTCCAGAAGAGTCTCTTATCCACCAGAATGCTCACATCTATGCATGAAAACATACCATAATGCATATACAATTGTCTCCCTGAGGATGAAACCAAGAGGTTCGAAACATGTAGGAGACAACAGAAATTAAAAATTAAATATTCATTTAGAAAATTGTACATTTCGTTTTTTTATGCTGTATAATTTTATAAGGTGAATGTAATGTGCATTCGCTCTAAGTGAAGGCTAAATCTGGAGATAATCGTCTGTGAAAAGCACGTTGATCACACAGAATATATCCTGACCTCCAGCACCGCTAACAAGTTGCAGAATTATCGGTGGGGAGTTAAACTGCGAGCTGTGTGCATGTAAATTGGTGCCTTCGCTCAGGCTGTGCATCATGAGAATGTGTGAGAGCACACATTCTTAAAACTCGGCGCTAGATGAAGGTGAGAGATCAGCTTCGCTCCTTCCGGTACCGTTGGATAGGAGATTGGGAGAGATCCAGAGCCGGCCTGGACGCTGTGGGCAGAGGCGTATCTAGAGTAGGGCTACCTGATGCTAGCCTGGCCAGGTTAGCAGCAGGTAGCAGTATTGGTCTGACAAATACCTGACGCTGTATGTGCAGTTTTGAGCTCCTGATGATGGACGGAAAAACCGTCTGAAACGTGTAGATCGTCTTACAGAAATAAATAAACTGTAAAACTTTGCTTCTTGTTGGTTGTAATCTGCGAATATATTAGCGATTCACGGACCTATGAATGTTAAATTTATTTGCAGACAGTAGTTACACGTCTACTTAATACCAAGAATGTTTATTTCACAGTTTAATGCTGTTTGAAAGGTGGCATACTTACGTAAACTATATAAACCTATAGAGGCACAGGTAATCTACTTGATAGTGGGAGGTTAGTGAGCGATGCGGAGTGATATGTCTTCATGATAGACTATTTCACTCGTAGTATTAATGCGTGAGAAGTTGGTGGTGTTTGTTGCATTCTGCAGTTAAATTGGTTACTTTTTCGTGCACAGTAGTGCAGGTGTAATGTTTCATAGCAAGTCATTCTGCTGTGGACATTGTCATAACGAATTGCATTGAAGATGTACTAGACAATATGAGTTCGTCGGTGATAGAAATGCAGTGTGGGTCTGTGTTTGTGTGTCCAATAGGCAATATGTCTGTTAGTCAGGTTGTTTAGGAGATGTTAAAGATGGAACCCAACCATCTCGAACCACATGGTGAAGTGAATAATTTGTAATTTTTCGAAAATTATACCGCCGTTGTTAAGTGAAATTATTTCATTGTGTTAAGATGTGGTTTTTTATGTAAAGTTGTAGAGCAGCGACAAAATGTTTTCTTCGAAATGTCGCTAGTAAGGAGGAACAAACTCAACAACTCGACTAGGAACACGCAGTACGCGGGTGCGCTCTGCAATAGCTACTAATTTACCGAACTGTTATTCCCAACCAGGAGGAAATGACAAGAGATTTTGAACAAGTAAATAGCCTAAGCCACAAGATTTGAATTTTGCCGATATTTGAAATGTGTTGCCTGTTTGTCCCTACGCATTTTTGAAAGGCAAATACTAAGGAAGATATTTGGTCCTGTCAGTACTGACAATATATGGAGAACACGAAACAACATGGAGATTGATAAATTAATAGAAGGTGCAGATATAGTGAGATTCATCAAGGCACAAAGAACCAAATGGCTGGGACATATTCAAAGAATGGACCAAGCAAGACCAACTAGGAAACTACTAGATTGGAAACCTATGGGAATTAGACCAGTAAGAAGATCAAGACAACGATGGCAAGAGGATGTTATAGAAGATCTAAAAAAGCTGAAAGTTAAAAACTGGAAGGAAACAGCTAAGGATAGAAGAGCCTGGAGAGACTTGGCTGGGAAGGCGAAAACCCACAAAAGGTTGTAGTGCCAAATGATGATGATGATGATGATGATGATGATGTTGCCTGTATGTAATACCGGACAACACAAGTTACTGTGGTCAGCTTTAGAAATGACTACAAGCAGTCCGTGATTATAGTGGAATCTTTGTGCAAAATTAGAGCGTAGTTTTGTTGAATAGCATACATGATCCTAGACTTCCGAAGACTTTTTGTTTGTAATAGTTTATATGTTGTGGAAGTAAATTCGGGACTTAAAGATTCGTCAGTTTTTCGTAACAATGGTTGAAACGTTACACCCTTCGTTGTCCATTTTCTGAAGTACATTTAATATACACGTTTTCTCGAGAGTGGAATCAAATCCCAGAATATCGTGTATACTATTAAACATACCTCAGACCACAGGCGTAGCTGGAAGGGAGGGGGTGAGGACCGGTGATGTGGCCGCCTCCAGCGGCAGAGTCCAAGGGGCGGCAAAATGAATATTTAAATTTAAAAAAAAACCTTTTTTGTACTCATCAAATTTTAAATTATTGAGCCAAATAAAAAATAATTCAATATGTAACTGTAATTTTTTAAAAGTTTACCTTTTCTGGCGGGACGGCCATTGGATTTACTCGCCCCAGGCACCAAAAAATCTAACTACGCTCCTGGTCACTCACCATCTATTTTGTAACTGAAGAACGCGTGGAGTTGTACCTCCACCTTCCCATATTTCTTAATAGTGTGGACACGTTTATCTTAGATGTGGATTAGTACAGAGACAGACCAGTAGAATTAATTGTATTTGTTAAGACGTCTATGCTAGTCACGTGCATGAACTGGCAAAACCACAAGCTTCATTCTAAGTCTTGCAGGGATGAGCGTAAATAAATAATGAAATGATTAGAAACGTCTTAAGTGTGAATTCTCAGTCTTCGTATGAAGAAGGAAAAGTAGGTAGGTTTCACCCTTTTTATAGGCCACGAAGGCCTTTAGGGTGAGTAGAGGTATAGCTCTACTCTTTCTAGGACCTCGGCACTAGTTGGGGTGCGGGGTTCAGCCCCAAACCCCGGCCGCCTCTACCCTCGGGCAAGACCCGGTACCCATTGTACAGGAGGCTTGGTGGGCCCCAGGGCCGGTCTGGACAAGTGCGGAAAATCTCGCCTCCACTGGGATTCGATCCCGGACAGTCCAGGCCGTAGTCAGTCGCTATACCGACTCAGATGGATTTCTCTTTATTGGCACTTCTACTTGAACTGTCACAATTTCCACAATGAACATAGTATACAAGGTGGGCCGGGTAGCTCAGTCGGTATAACGACTGACTACGGGCTGGACGGTCCGGGATCGAATGCCGGTGGGGACGAGAGTTTCCGCCCGTCCAGACCGGCCCTGGGGCCCACCCAGCCTCCTGTACAATGGGTACCGGGTCTTGCCCGGGGGTAGAGGCGGCCGGGGCGTGGGGCTGACCCCCACACCCCCATCTAGTGCCGCAGGTCCTAGAAAGGGTAGAGCTATACCTCTACTCACCCTAAGGGCGTTCGTGGCCTGTACAAAGAGTGAAAACCTACCTACATATTATACAACTCTGTAAAAATCATATGACACGTACGTTCCTTACGCACTTTATTCTGACTAACGAGACGAGTCGAAACTGCAAGTGAGGATTTATACGAATCTGTGATATTTTTAATAGTTTAAACGCGTGAAATACAGCTTCTGGATTTTGAAATTTTCACAGAGAAGGAGATTCGCGTTGTGTGTACATGTTGTTTATAACAAGGTGTTATCTAATGCCTGGTTACAAACTTTTTGAAGTAGTGTTCATATCTTCAGGGCTGAATTTTGTAGCAACAGGTTCCTCGATAACGCTGATAAGCATCGAAGATTTTCCGCTGCACCAAAACTGACAAAACCGCAGTACAATCCACTCTGATCGGTGAATGTTCCGTAAGTTTCCTCCATCACACGTGTCCATAAAATAAATCCAGTAGTATGTCAATAAACGTCAAACAATTTGCAGCTATATACAGTTTATTTTATCTGTAAACTGCTCTACACGTTTCGGGTGGTTTCTCCACCCATCATCAGGAGCACAAATAACTGTATCTGCAGCGTCTGGTACTGGTCAAATGTTGTTGCTATCTGTCGCTAGCAACAACAGTTGATTTACCTTTTACTTTACTTAATGTGTTCCATACACTTTGTAGGATAAACAGTGAGTATTTCCTCAAGGAGCATCAACTGACTGGTTATATATAACGAACACAAACTGTATTATCTGTGAAGCAGGAATTGTACCAGATGCTGTAAATACAGTTGTTTGTGCTCCTGATGATGCGTGGAGAAACCACCCGAAACGTGTAGAGCAGTTTACCGATAAAATAAACTGTATATAGTTGCATCTTGTTGGACATTTATTGACATAGAATTGCGATGCACGGTCCCATGAACATAAAATAAATCCAGTAGGTTGATTCTTTAAAAACCAGTCGTAATATTATGTACCACGTACTGTAACATGCTGTACAAGCCGGAAAGTAGCGGGTTCGATTTCCGATGAGGTCAATGGGATTTTTTATTGACGTAATCCTTCCCACCACACTACGGCCTTGGGGTCGAATAAGACACTAACAGAACTGAGTGCCAGGGATATCTCTGGGGCGTAAAGGGGTCGGTTCGGAGGGCTGGTAACCTTACAACCTCCATGTGCCGAATATCAAGCTATTCTGGGAGTCTCATTCTCCTGAAACCTAAGGGACTGTCTAGGATAGTAATGGAATAGCTTCTACATTCTCTAACATTAAGAAATCTATATTTTAGCCACACACTTTATTTTATGTGAGGGACAGCGGTAGCACAGTGGTTAAGGTGCTGTGCTACAAATCGGAAGGTCGCTGGTTCGATTCCAGATGGTGTCATTGGAATTTTTCATTGACATAATCCTTCCGATCGCATTATGGCCCTGGGGTCGACCCAGCCTCTAACACAAATGAGTACCAGGTATTTTCTGGGGGTAAAAGCGGCCTGTGCGTAAGGCTGACAACCTTACCACCATTCTGGGCCATTGTCACGTAATCTGGAAACCTTAACTTCCCGGAACCCTCTGGGCACGTCGGGCCTGTAATGCGACTGATTTACCTTTTACTTTACTTTACTTTATGTGTTCCATACAATTTTTAGGATAAACAGTGAGTATTTCCTCAAGGAGCATCAACTGACTGCTTATAGCGAACACAAACTGTATTATCTGTGAAGCAGGAATTGTAATTTTATGGAGAGATTAGATAAACGTTAATCTTCGAAGGCTTAAAAATGTGGTGGTGAAACCCTAGACATGAATAAAGCTGATTAATATTCACTAACATTCATCTAGCCGCCAGCTTGACTACCGTTGTGACAGCTTTTTACCAACATTCCGTGCGTGAGCGGATGTTGAATATCTCATGTTGTGAATGACTTAAACGAAGAGAGTGCCTCCCCCCCCCCCAAAAAATTTAAACAAAGGTTTATTTCCCCCGCGGGGGGACGTAAAGGAATACTAAAAATATAAGTCATTTCAACCACTTTTTTA
>Ga0131853_10026263_pt1 | contig 10477 bp, 7 predicted proteins | sample TergutLab28metaG_FD_92764 | JGI IMG/M metagenome (GOLD analysis project Ga0131853, IMG submission 92764) | Labiotermes labralis P1 segment gut microbial communities from Petit-Saut dam, French Guiana - Lab288 P1 (version 2) (version 2) | ecosystem: Host-associated > Arthropoda: Insects >... | reverse complement strand
TTCCACCAACTAGTCTTCCATCCTCCCTCACTTCATCTTGCCCTCTCTTTCTTGGTCTACCTCCCACCTTTATTTCCAAATTCAAATAAAATGCCTTTTTATTGGGAATTCTATTGTCTTCCATTCTCTGTACCTACCCAAACCAATGCAATCTATTTAACCCTGCTGTCTCTACTATAGTGGGTTTTTTAACCAATGCACAAATTTCTTTATTGGTTACATTCTACAATTTCCTTTTTCATTCTCATATACTGGGACTAAAATTGTTCTAAACACTTTCCTTTCAAAAATGTTTATTTGCTTTCTCTCTCTCTTCGTTAGTATCCAGATTTCTGATGCAAATTTTTAAAGCTTTGTCTATTATTGCGTTCCTTATCCTTAATTTTGGTCACACAAATGTTATAAAACTGACAATATTAGAATTGAAAATGTTGTGAACAAACCTCAAATTCATACAATCATTCAGCACCCAGCCTCAAATTATATACAGAATGTACAGGAGTTTCTGTACTTCAGAAAAAATTGATATAAACTCTGGTATTTACAATTAACTTTGTACATGCCATACCAACACTTCCATTTACAGTAATTGTGCTGACAAAATACAGGACATAAACTGAGGGAAACCACTGCCACATTACAGTTATGAAGCAAACAAACCACCACCACAGGAGGAGACCAGACCATGTCTGCCCATGACCTAGTATCAGAAACTAAACCATTTCTCTGTTTTCCATTAAATTTAGTGTAGGTGTTCTTTACAAGCAGTTGTTAAGCACATGTCAGTTTCATGAAAAATGGCTCAGTGACAGTCACGGTTTACATGAGGGAGTAAATTAACTTCTACTTGTACTTGCAGTACTTCTTTACTGAGTCATGTGAAAACTGTATAGAACTCCATGTGATGACAATAAGAATTTGAGAGTTCACAAAAAATGATGCACTAAAGCCATAATTTATTTTAGGATGTGAACAAAAATTGGCCAAGTTTTATACATTTTCTATCTACAGCCATCACTCAGAATACTTGATTCTAACCAAAAATATTCCTGGTACAATCATTTCATGCAAAAATACTGAAAGCGACAATGATGTTTTAAAACAAAGAGCAGTGGTAACCTTCCCATACTGGCAATTCCCACTGCAGGTACAAACACACTTAAAAAATGTCACTCCTTGGCCAAGTCAGGAATAGAGGTGAGGATGGTGTGGGTGATGGAGGGATACTGAGTAGATGTCAATAGATGCACAAATGAAACTTCATACATTCCTGCAAGGAAAACATGGCCTTCACTTTGCAGCCTTCACGAAACTCACCAATGTTCATTAGCATTATTCTCAGATCGTTATAATGAATTTCACCTTCAGTGGACAATGAATGTGGAAAGTATAGAGGTACATTAATTTACACTCGTAAGTCAAATGTAGCTTTTGCAGTGCTGATTTTTTACATTTGCATCTGCTCTACACTGTTTTGTAAATACCTACTATACTTAATTTCATGTAAACACAAAACAGGGTTTAATCACTGGTGTTATGTCACATACAATCAGCATGTCCACATAAAACGCAATATTCACAAAGGTATTAAATAGTTATTAGTAATTTTTATAGATTTAAGTGGAACATGTGCATTACATTTTTTTGTTTTCCTGTGGTTCATCATTTTCCCCTCTGTTCTTTCAGAAACTAGACACTTCAATATATACTGAACCTGTGTGCAATTTGTAAAATTCCCCTTCAAGGGCAACAAGATTCTGTATCACAGACACTTTGATAAGAGGTTAATTATTCCCTCACTGTTATATACAGTTTCATCACTATACTCATTCTGTGCAAGGACTGTATCTCTACAGTTACTGTAATATGTATCTGCATGGACCCTCCATACTGTTACAGAACCAGTATTTAGATATAGCAACTTCAGATGTATAAAGGCAGACATCTCAATCTACTGAGTTTCCACTGTACTTCTGCAATTATTGCAAGACACTGTATTTTTTACAGTGTTCAATAAATAAGGTTCCCTACATCATAAGAACTGAATTAGAAGTCATCACACAGCATTTATTTCTCTGAAGTGTCACTATTTTTCCATGTGCATAATGATGCATTTTTCCAATGTGGCATGAGTGAAAATTATGTCAAAGTAGAAATATGGGTCTTGCATTCTCAGTTCACAAACAGCCATTTCCACTTGCATATTACTGTGCAAATGAAAACATTAAATGGTGCTTCAGTTTCCCAAAACCCGTTACTCCACTCATGCTGTGTTCACACCCATCCATCATGTGCTGAGCTGAACAGTGCGCAATCCAACATGCTGCACTCTCAATTCACTATCACCACACACCTCTATCAACTGTCAGTGTATTTAAATGGAGAAAACAAGGTTTGCCCTCAAGAACCAAATCACACTTCATACATCTTCATAGGTGTACACTTCCTACATCATCACTTCGCATCAACTTATCCCATTAACAGCATTCAACTGGCTCTCGTACCACCTGTCGAATGTTACTCCTACTGCAAGTGCTACCCACTATGGAAACACAAATGCTCGATTCACAAAAGTTACAAACTAGTGAATCTTATCTTCATGCGTGACATACTATTGTGTGTACAGTAAATACTTCCAGTTAATGCACACAGTCTGATAGTGCTTGATTACAGGAAAAACAAACTCTAATTTCCACAATAAAGCTACATATTTTGACCCACAGTGGGTAATAATGAGGCTATTCAGTAAGCAAGGAGGATTTTATGCAATTATAATAATTTTAATTGTCTTTTCAGAATGTGATACCTTACACCTATGTTAATAAATGTACAGAATTAAATAACGTATTACTGCTAATAGCCTTGCATTATAAAATTCTGTGGTTGTTTTTTTTTTTATGGTTTCTGGATGTGCTCTTACATGCCAGTTAATTGTATTTCTCATTAAATGAAGAGTTATTACCTCATATGTAGCTATTTTAAAAACCCATTTTACAAAATTAGTTTCTAATTCCTTATACAGATTTATGCAAGATATCTTTTGTTCCTTTTTTTCCTGTTTTATTTTCCTGTTACACTGTCCTTATGTCATACAGGAACTGTTACCTCTTGTATGGACAGTACAAGAAAGCACCCAAGCCAACCTAAAACTGAACATGCAACATTCAGCAGAACTAAAACAATGCCAAAATACTTCATTCGGACAACAGGATAGGAAATAAAACTAAAAGCACAAGAGAAAGAAAAAATATAAGGAAAATAGTTTCTTTACTGATAGCTGTACCAATAATCAGAAAAATGTTTAAAACAAGAAGCCTTTTTTACAGTATGTTTTTACAAAAATTTCTTACATAAAAACATAAAATCTTCACATTCTACAAGAAAAGTGATTAACCCTAATGTATGATGAGAATATCTGGAAGGAAAAAATGTAACAGCCACAAAATTTTATACCATAAGGCTAATGGCAATAATACAATTTAGTGAAATTTCAAATAGTGTGCAACAATATATGGTACCATACCCTACATAACATACGCAAAATGAACACTATGTATTTCTATTGTGAAAATGAAAGATATTTGTTTTTCCAATAGATCAAGCTGTGCTGACTGTGTACTTTAACTGGAAATAATTTGGAGAACCTTACTAACTGAACAAGCATTGTAATTGTAGTTTTATAGTACACAGACCTTCAATATGTGTTGCGGTGAGTAACATGGCTGCAATTCAAACCAAGCAGTGGTGTTTCTGAAGAAAACCATTTGTTCTGATCTTGGCAGGTGACAACAGATCTTGCTGAATACATCTTACAGCCTGCTGCAGTGTCCATGCTGCTTCATTTGTAAGTCTCCTGGCCTTCATCTTGATCCGTCATGGGAACAAGATTCTATACCTGTTCTGGTAATTCCTACAGTTGTAATGGTGTCAGGCTGCAACAACACATGCATCAGCATTACAAAACAATACTTTCAATTACACTCAGCCAGGACTTTTACACAGATTCCTTACTTTCAAAAACACTACTGTGAGGATAATATTTACATTCAATTTACTGAAAAAACTAAACCCTTAATATAATCCCATATTACAAATACAAAGGAATAAATTCTCAATGTACAGCATTTTACAGTACGTACTATATTGAAGAGCAATTGTTTTGCGATATTAACCTGCACATATCATGATTAAAGTATTTTACTGACAATGACCTGCCATTTGTTTCCTAAAGCCCTCTACAATCATCAGCAAGTCAATGTAAATAAGCTCCTGTCATGTGTTTTGTGGCTTTCTACCGACAGAAATTATATAATGGCAATATTAATAAATGAAGTTACTTATTATTATTATTATTACTACTACTATTACCACTACTGCTACTACTACTACTAGTTCATTGTGTCCATTCCATTGGAAGAATAGATTGTTACATATACCCATATTCAACAGAGATGGCAAATATATACAGAACTGGCAAGGTTTGAAGTTGATATGAAAGAGGTACAAGTACACACAGAAGAGTGTAACTTCACTTGTTACAATTCAGAGAACCAAATTTGCCTCTGAATTCATGTGCCACACACACACACACACACAGCTGCCCTTCAAGATGTGACACCATGTACAATGGGTGCAGTAGGTGCACAACCAGCCACCTGACAGTGATGTTCATAGACACCATCAGGAGAACCTCAAATCCCCGACTTGTTCAGTTCTTGCCTTGTATCAACATCATGCTGTGTAACTTTTTCTATCTTCCTGGATGTGACTGTGAACATTTCCCTACTGCATGAAAATTTTCCCCAACTTCATCCCTTCTCTTCAATCTTGGGTCATCTCTATTAAATATTAGTACAAAATTTTCCAAAGACAGTCCCACATGGAGATATTAACAAGGATGCTGAAGTGATTTGTTTCCTCACACAACTGCCGTTTTACCAGAAGTTCACACGTGGACCAATCAACTCCTATAAGAAACAGCTTGGCAGGACTGAAAGCCAAGAGGCCGAACTCTTGCAACATCTTCCAACTGAAAAAAATACTCAACTTAACCATAAAAACATCCAAATGCTGTTTGTTTATGCTGTGTGCTAGTCTCATGACTTCCAACTGCAAAGCCATCAATATCTGGCAACCCGATCACTCACTACAAAAAGACATTTCTATGAAGTTAAGGGGCAGATTTTAGGATATCATGGAACAAAAAAAGATATTACACAGATATGCTCTTATGATGTACACATAGAGGTAAAGAGACAAAAAAAAAGAATACAAAACCGATCACCAGTTTGAATTACAATGTCCAGAAATATACTGGTTTTGTTTCACAAATGATTCAGAAAACTAGTTTACATCACAAAGGGAAAATAATTATATGGCTCAGTGAATAGGAGACTCCCTCCAAACATTTTACATTCAGGGTCCTGCACCAGGTTGCATCACACTATGTCACAACGAGAAACTACATCATGTCAAACACTACCCCTTCCACACAGATGCTCAGAAACGTCATCTCCAGCACTACACCTTTCACACAACTGATCAGAAATTATAGTGAAGATCAGAACATTTCTTGATGCACAAAAAAGATGTGTACCCAAAATGTTACAGTACAAGAGACCAAGTACAGATACCCTCAAAGCAAACACAACTCGTCACTTAATGATCACACCTAATATTACTCGAACAAGTTATATTAACACACAAAATTCACTTTCTCTCTCATCATTTAAAAGAGGCTTGTCTATGAATGAGGTTATAAATTATGAATACCTGTGTACTGTGTAAGTCACAGCATTTCCGTCACATGCTTAACAAATAACGTTCCAAGATTGATGCTATCATGCAAATATGGTTTGCTGCATAAACCAAATGTAGCTGGTTCCTGCCAGTTCAGGTTACAACTGCCAAGGATGAGGGAAAAAGTTCTAGTCAGTTCAAAGCTCACAGCCCCAAGGGTACAATGCTTTCCTTGGCCATGGAGAAGCACAAGCAAACAACATATTTTGTTTAGAAACTAAGGAATATGGCCAAAGAAACATATGAAATCCTGAAACTGTCGAAATGAGCATCTTGCACATGTATCTTTGAGTGTTTTAAAAGATTCAAAGAGGGACGCAAGGACCTTAAACACAATAAGCAGTGGGCACCCACTCGCTGCTCAAAATCCAGAAACTTTTGCAAACTTCATAAACTAGTAGCCAGAGACCATCAAATGACCCTAAAATTGATGGAGGATCAACTGCACTTTACCCAGATGATTGGAGAAGGAGGCAGATGGATATAAGTTAGTTTGACACAGTCTCACACAACAGGTAATTCACTGCTGTGACAATGAAGTGCTTCCTGGTGAACTGCAGCATGGTTCAGATTAGACTCTCACCTCATACACATGACCTTGAGCCAGCTGATTTTTTTTTTTATTTCTCAAAGTGAAAACTGCCCTCAACAGAAGATATTCGAATACCAGAAACATCTGGAAAAACATACTTGCCAAATTAGGTGCAGTTCCTTTGGACATCTTCAATGACCTTTTCACACAACTTTTTGAAATACAGAAAAAATGTGTTACAGTCAAAGGAGTTTAGTCTGAAGAAAAATGAAACACTTTTTTATCGCATGTGTACCTGTTCTTATAGCAACAACCCACAACTTTGACCACATACCCTGAGAATGGCCAGCTGAAATTCTTACAGGATGACTCAAAGGATGCTTGCTGAAGTTTGTAAGTAGATTAACCTAGTGATTCTGTGTAGTGCTATTACCACGGATTCAAAAATCAAACCACGTGGCAACTGAAAGAAATAAGACATACCAGGAACAATCGTTTCAATGAAAAATTTAACAATATCTTCTATACAGAACTAAACAAAGTGTTACTTTGTAATGAAACTTGTTATAAAAGCAGTTCTGTCACTTAAATGCACATCAGAACCATAAAGTGGTTGGCAGAACTGTGCATGTGCCATCTACTTGTTAGATGCGCTTAGTGTTGCTTGACACATCACACAAGCTGCAGATACCACATACATTTTGCACTCTTAATTTACAAATGTATTTCCTCACACTTAAGTTTCACATAAAAGTTTCTTTACTATAATTTATTTAACAGTGCTTTCAACAGCTGATTATATGGTTGAGCAGTAGGATGAGTGCAAATAATGATATGGACACTGAAAGTGGGCTGGACAAAATCCAAGGCACTATTCTGGCATTTATCTGGAGGCACTGAGGAAAGCCATGAACCCCATCCCCAACCAGGACAGCCAACCTCAAGGTCAGAACCCACAAACTTCACAATACAAAGCACCAACTGCAATGTTCAATGTATACATACAAATTATGGAATGTGTACCCACTCATACAAAAAAAAAAAAAAAAAATTAACCACAGCCACAAGCAATATGGATGGATTATTTTGCACAAATCTGTGAAAGCACAGCTGAAAGATCAGAACCTGAACCCAAACCTTCAACACTGCCAAATGTTCTTAATCCTCACCAAAACACATTACTGTTACTGACAGGAACAGTACGGCCTGAACTGATCACAATGGATTTGTTTGCTTTGCAGAAACAGCAGCAGCAATGTCCATACCTGCAGATGCCCAGAATGAGTATTTTACTCAGAATAACACACACTCCACACAATCAATGTGATGGGCCATTCGGCTGTTGCTTCCCAAATAAGCCATCCTAGTGAATGCCTTACATTACTTCCACTACTCTATCATTACTAGCAATATGCTGGTTTAATTTGCAGAAACACCTTCTTCATGTTGGGGGGGATGAGGAGGGGGCCTTAAAACAACATAATGCTTCACCTGTGACAATTTACCGCCTCCTTCATACCCTTTCATTTCAGAGAACAAACAAATCAAAATATTCTGGTTACTACTTCATTTCCTTGCCAGCTGTCAGGTACAAGCTGAAAGCCTCGAATTTTCAGAACATTAACAAACTCGTAGTGCCAAGCACCTAAATCTGCAGTAATGCCAACCTACACCACTCATACATAAAAGTTAATAAACAATTCTTCTCCAAATTTGATTTGGTGAACATCTTCGGACAGAATATGGCTAATCCAGTCTCTTTCAAAACTGTGTATAGTAGTGTGGACATACGTATCATGAAATGTATTACCAAAGCTGCTGTTCTGATGCACTCTTAGGCAAAGGCTTTAGCTAGTCAACCCGTGCAGGACACTGACACATACAAAAATAAATCCATCTACCTTTACTCAGCAGTAAAATGCAGATAAAATTCTAACCCACTGTCCTCAAATCGATACAGAAGAAATATCATCTGAGTCAAGGAAGTTCCAAACAAACCAACCCATCCACACAACTTACCGATCAAAATGTGCCACAGCCCCAAAAAACATTTTTAAGCAGAAGATGGCTGCTAAGATCCCCAACTGCGCAGATCAACAGACACGAACAAGACACCCTGTAGCATCTAAACCACAGAATGCCTGCAATGGTCACTCCTGAGCTTTGAAGGGGAAGAGAAAATGTTGCTGGCTACAAAAAGTATCAAATACACTGGAAATATATGAAATGGGCTGTAATCACTGTACACAATGCCAATGTAACTACCAATTCTCTTCTGCAACACATCGTCCACTGCAATTTGGCCTCCTCTTCTGATGAACACTCATAAGAATAACAAGAAACTGAGAACCCTTAAACCAAAATCACAAAAAAGGAAATTCTTTCACTTTTACATAAAACATTTTATTGATGATAGTGAATGTGGGATTACAATGAAAGATCAACCCTTTTACGGACAAGTGTACAAACTAACGGCACCTACGTATTGCTAGTAGCATAATCAGCCAAAAGAAATGAATTACTTCAATACAAAAACCTAGAACAAAACACAGCGACACACTAGTCCAACCTCCTTGCTGTATGACACCCAGTCGAATCCACACAGACAACTTTAGAATGGTAATACACATCAAATCCATGTTGACAGCTTTTGAATGTAACATAAAACGAATCCATGTTGGCAACTTTTCAATGTAACACAAATCACAAACTGTTGACAACTCATGAACTTAAAACAAATCGAATCCACGCTGACAACTTTTGTGCACAATCCACATCCAAATAAAGAACCTATGGACAAGAATTATAGGGTAACCTGTCCACTGTATCACAATGAATTAAAAAAATTCAGCAATTACCATTCAATGCTGATGCAAACTGAACAGCCAGCATGACACAAAGAGCAAATAGGATGACACCACACTAGGATAATTTTGCAGAATGTGTGTTTAATGTGACGTGTATTCTAGCAGAAGACACCAACATCAATCAGATGACCCTCCAGGTGACAGTGTTTCATCATGTCCAGTGTTTAACTTATCAGGAACCTGCAAGGCTTCCTAGAAGAGGCAAACATCAATAGTACGGCCCTCCAAACGAGAGCGATCCATCATATCTGATTATACTGTTAAGGAAAAACTATGTGCAAAACTATGTGATACTTCTACCCCTTCAGAAAGGTCACTTACTGTACTAGTATTTCTGCTGGACCCGGTCTGGTCAAGTGCCATTCATGTTTCAATTCTTTCGTGCACTTTTGTGCCAACAAAGACACATATGTGCACTTCTTTTTCCATACATAACATGGTTTTCTAAGCTGCAGGCTGGACCCCATACCAGTATGTCAGTCATGCTGCACAACTTAGAACAGAAGTATGACTGTACCGGAATGGTATCACGTATTTAACATATACGTGGTTTCTTAATTTTTCTAGTAATTTAAAAGATTATAAATGAGATATATACCATGCGGACTTTTGCAACATACTTTAGTAGGCAAAAAATGACACACTTCCTAACCTTGGCCAGCAGATGACCAAATGCATTCCTGTGCCAGACCTGGACAGGTTAAGATATCAGACAATACACAGGGCCCATCAACCATTCAGCACTTATTTTCAAAAGCTAACACAATCTCGAACAGTGCAGGATTTTATATATGTCAATCAGCTTGCCTGTCAAAATCTTCCACATTAAGATGAACTGCTGGTCAATCAAGATGTCATATACTTTACACGTTATAATTACACAGCAGACCAAGAAATATATATGCTGAACTCTGAACCATGACCCTCATACACAGAGCACAACACAAAACAGTACAATAACTCAGAAACACAAAACAATCTCACTTGAGGTGTAATACAATACCTAATGATCATAAACAGCTAATGGCATGACCCCCCTCCCCTTTCCAAATTAAGTGCCACTGTCAAAGTTGTACTCCTGAGTCAACCAAAGCAGAAAAGTTGTATTCTTGAGAAATGATAAATTGGGGGGGGGGGGGGGGGGGGGGCTAAAAAAAAAAAAAAAAAAAAAAAGGAGGCAAAAAAAATTTGAAAAAAAATAAAACCTTTTAAAAATATGGTAAATGGGAAAAAAACCAATGTAAAAAAATGATAAAAATTTTAAAAAAAAATAAAGAAC
>Ga0131853_10026262_pt1 | contig 10478 bp, 9 predicted proteins | sample TergutLab28metaG_FD_92764 | JGI IMG/M metagenome (GOLD analysis project Ga0131853, IMG submission 92764) | Labiotermes labralis P1 segment gut microbial communities from Petit-Saut dam, French Guiana - Lab288 P1 (version 2) (version 2) | ecosystem: Host-associated > Arthropoda: Insects >... | reverse complement strand
GGAGCAGACGCTCGAGAAACTTGGCGTCGCCGATGTCGTGCACGTGGAACTCGTCGAAACACAGCAGTCGGACGTCGCCGAGCAGTGCATCGAGGCCCTTGCGGAGGTCGTAGCGGTGCTGCGTGATCGCCGAGTGGAGGGCAAGGAAGAACTCGTGGAAGTGGACTCGACGTTTGCGGTCGGTCGGTATCGCGGCGAAGTACGTGTCCATCAACCACGACTTGCCGCGGCCGACGGGTCCCCACAGGTAGACCCAACGCCCGTCGGCACTCTCCAGTTCCGCGGCGGCGTGCCGCTGGCGTGCATCGAGCGTGAATCCGCTTGTGCGGGCGGCCTCGTCGAACGTGCCGCGCGGAACCTGTAGGACGGGGGATGAGGTGCGCCGGAACAGTTTCACGAGCAGAACTCTAGCATCGTAGAGTCTGTCAAAATGGAGACATGAGTCACCGCCCATCCCGTCGCGAATCGATCTGCGAGGCCGCCCTCGACCTGGCTGCAGAGGGCGGCAACCACGCCGTCACCCACCAGGCGATCGACAAGCGTCTGGGTCTGGCGAAGGGGTCCACCTCGTACTACTTCCGCACGCGGGACGCACTCGTCACGGCTGCCGTCCGTCGTCTCGCCGAGCGGTCGCGGGCCGCGTTCCTCGACGCGTACGTCCCCGACGCGGACCCGTCCGTGGAAGGCGTCGCCGCGCTGATCGCCGATCAGCTGGATCTCCTGCTCACCGACCGGCGCCGGGACGTGCTCGCGCGGTACTCGCTCGCGGTGGACGCGGCAGCGGACGAGGAACTGCACGCCGCGCTCGGTTCGTGCCTGTTCTCGGTGGAGTACGCGACGGGATTGATGTCGGTGCTCGGTGCCGGTGACCCCGGCGCGGCGGCTCACGATCTGATCAGTCTGCTCGAGGGGCTGTTGTTCGACCTGACCTACGGATCCCGATCCGTCGCCGGGGACAGTGCGGATCGTCGTGCTGCACAGCTACGTTCGGCGGTCCGATTGTGGATGGGTGCACTCGTCGCGGCGTGATCTCGACGAAGGTAGTCGGGTAAGGGTGTCGGAGGAGCGCGGTACGGTCCCGCGCATGGCAACCCCCGACGATTTCGACGCCCTGGAACCGATCCGCCTCGTGACCGGCGGCAGCAGCTCGAGCATCATCTACTCGCCCGGCGGTCCGGAGTACCACCAGCACCGGTCGGCGCTGGAGGCGCACGGGATCGAAGGCTCCGGATACGACTTCTCCGGCGCGCTGCGTGCGGCGTTGAGCGACCAGGCGCCGTCGACGCTGGACACGATCGGGTTCGACCCGGAGGGCGGGATGGTCAGCGTGTACGGCAACGATCTCGACGCCCTGCTCGTCGCCGCGAGGACTCTGCAGACGCTCGTCCTCGACGCCGACGCCCTGTCCGCTGCCCTCACCCGCTCCGTCGAGCTCGGCTTCGACGACTAGATTCCCGGCGGGCTCGTCCCGGAACGAACCGGAGCCCTGGAGCGCATTGCGCTGCTCCAGGGCTCCGGCTTTCGGTCGATCGCGGTGTGACTACCCGACCGCCGCGGCCGAGTCGTCGGCCGGTGCGCTCGTGCGGATGAGATGGTCGAACGCCGACAGTGCTGCCGTCGCGCCGGCACCGGCGGCGATGACGATCTGCTTGAACGGCACCGTGGTGCAGTCGCCCGCGGCGAACACGCCGGGCACCGAGGTCTGGCCACGCTCGTCGATGACGATCTCGCCACGCCCCGACAGCTCGACGCTGCCCTTCAGCCACTCGGTGTTGGGCAGCAGGCCGATCTGGACGAAGATGCCCTCGAGTTCGAGGCTGTGCGACTCGTCGGTCGTGCGGTCCTTGTAGGTCAGGCCGGTGACCTTGCCGCCGTCCCCGAGCACCTCGGTGGTGAGGGTGCTGAGCAGGATGTCGACGTTGGGCAGGCTGCGCAGCTTGCGCTGCAGCACCTCGTCGGCGCGCAGCACCGAGTCGAACTCGACGAGCGTGACGTGCTCGACGATGCCCGCGAGGTCGATCGCGGCCTCGACGCCGGAGTTGCCGCCGCCGATCACGGCGACCCGCTTGCCCTTGAACAGTGGTCCGTCGCAGTGCGGGCAGTAGGTGACGCCCTTGTTCCGGTACTCGGTCTCGCCGGGCACGTTCATCGAGCGCCAGCGCGCGCCGGTCGACAGGATCACCGTGCGGGCGAGCAGCGAAGCGCCGCTTTCCAGTTCGACCTCGACGAGGCCGTTGTCGGTGACGGCCGACACGAGCTTCGCGGCCCGCTGGGTGTTCATGATGTCGACGTCGTACTGGCGGACGTGGTTCTCGAGCGCCGAGCCGAACTGCGGGCCCTCGGTGTAGGGCACGGAGATGTAGTTCTCGATCGCCATCGTGTCGAGCACCTGACCGCCGAAGCGCTCGGCCGCGATGCCGGTGCGAATTCCCTTGCGGGCGGCGTAGATCGCGGCGGCAGCGCCGGCCGGTCCGCCTCCGACGACGAGCACGTCGAAGGGATCCTTCTCCGCGATCGCAGCGGCGGCACGGTCCGCGGCGCCCACGTCGAGCTTGCCGATGATCTGCTCGAGGGTCATCCGGCCCGAGTCGAACAGTTCGCCGTTCAGGTACACCGTCGGCACCGCCATGACCTGGCGACTGTCGACCTCGTCCTGGAAGAGGGCGCCGTCGATCGCGACGTGGGTGACGCGCGGGTTGAGCACGCACATCAGGTTCAGGGCCTGCACGACGTCCGGGCAGTTCTGGCAGGACAGCGAGAAGTAGGTCTCGAAGTGGAAGTCGCCCTCGAGGCCCTGGACCTGCTCGAGCAGTTCGGGCGCCTCCTTCGACGGGTGACCGCCGACCTGGAGCAGCGCGAGCGCGAGCGAGGTGAATTCGTGGCCGAGGGGGATGCCGGCGAAGCGGACCGCGATATCGGTGCCGCTGCGGCGGATCGCGAAGGACGGGCGTCGGGCGTCGTCGTCGCGGCGCTCGTAGGTGATCTTGTCCGACATCGCGGCGATCTCGGTGAGCAGTTCGGCGAGTTCGGCCGACTTGGGTCCGTCATCGAGGGAGGACACCAGCTCGATCGGCAGGGTCAGCCTCTCGAGAAGGGACTTCAGTTGGCCGGCAAGCGAGGCGTCGAGCATGCGGATCTACTCCATCCATGGAAGGACTGTGATCTAGGGGTGGACCGGGCTCTGCGGTCCGAAAGATGTTGGTGGCGGAACTGATTGCGCCACGGGGACATCGGGCCCCGGGGCACGGGCCCGGAAAGTCCGGGCCCGTGCGGCCGTGTGACTACGTCAGATCTTGCCGACGAGGTCCAGCGACGGAGCGAGAGTCTCCTCGCCCTCTTCCCACTTGGCCGGGCAGACCTCGCCCGGGTGCGACCGGACGTACTGAGCGGCCTTGACCTTGCGAAGCAGCTCGGCGGCGTTGCGGCCGATGCCCTCCGCGGTGACCTCGGTGAACTGGATGACGCCGTCGGGGTCGACCAGGAAGGTGCCGCGGTCGGCCAGGCCCTGGCCCTCACGGAGCACCTCGAAGTTGGTGCTGATCTCGAGGGTCGGGTCGCCGATCATCGCGTACTTGATCTTGCCGATGGTCTCGGAGGAGTCGTGCCACGCCTTGTGCGTGAAGTGGGTGTCGGTGGACACCGAGAAGACCTCGACGCCGAGGCGCTGCAGCTCCTCGTAGTGATCGGCGAGGTCGCCGAGCTCCGTCGGGCAGACGAAGGTGAAGTCGGCCGGGTAGAAGAAGAAGATCGCCCACTTACCGGTGATGTCATCGGAGTTGACGTCGATGAACGCGCCGTCCTTGTACGCGGTCGCGGTGAAGGGCTTGATCTGCTTGTTGATCAGGGCCATTTGAACCTCTGTTCGTCTCGAGCGTGGATACCAGACATTCGAGAGGTTATCCAAGAACCATGAATAGTTCAAATCTATGAAAGCTATTTCATAGATGCCAAACACCTATCAATGAGGGAATGTGGTTGCGGTCACGTGTGGGATCCGCCCGCGGCGGAACTCGCCCGGGTTGGAGCTGGGGGTGGCGCGTGTCGATCGGGTTTGCCTGTCAGATGTCGAGTGCGTCAACAGCTTTGGGCGCCGCGCGCTCGACTCGTCCTAGTATCGCGTGGGGTCGGGCACCGGGTAGTCCTGACCTTCGGCCCGGATGTCGGCGTAGTCGAACCCGGGAACGAGAATGCAGCTGGCCAGTCCGGCATCGTCGCCGACCGGTCGGACCCGCTGCCAGTGGCGCGGAGGGACCACCAGCTGCGGGCTTTGACCGGACGAGACATCGGGTCCGAGGATGCGGGTCGAGACCGCCCCGGGTGCACCGCCGTCGCCGGCGAGTTCCAGTACCAACGGGCTGCCCCGGTGGTAGAGCCAGATCTCGGTACCGCGCACCGTGTGCCACTGCGACTGTTGTCCGGGCTCGATCAGGAAGAGGATCGCGGTCCCGGCCGACCGTGCTCCGCCGAACATGTTGGGCAGTGCGACTCCCGGTAACTCGATGTCGCTTCGCCACGTCTCGCGGTACCAGCCGCCCTCGGGATGCGGCAGGAGATCCAGGGCTCGGGCCCACTCGGGAAAGCCGGTCACCAGACCATCATGGCCGCAATGTTTGCGGATAGCGAGCGGGCGCGCGGCAGGGGTGGTGAAATGAGCGACATGACCCACCCGAGTGGAGATTCGGCAGTTGGTTCGGATTCGACGGTCAGCGTCGAGTCGGTCGTCAAGGCGTTCGTCTACGGGTTCGCTCCGGTGTTCAACCTGTCGCAGGTGGAGCGGTTCGTGACAACCGGAGTCGGGGCGAATTCCGCCGCACCATTCAACTCCTTCAGTCACGCACCGGGACTCGCCGGTCCGGACGAGGAATTCGTCTCGATCAACAACGACACCATCTATTCGATGGCGCAGCTCGACCTGAGCGTCGGGCCGTTGATCCTGGACGTGCCCGACACCGCGGACGCGTACTTCGTGCTCCAGTTCGTGGACGCGTGGACCAACAACTTCGCCTACATCGGCAAGCGGGCGACGGGCACGAACGCCGGTCGCTACGTGCTGGTTCCGCCGGGCTGGCCGGGCGAACTCCCCACGGATGCCACCTCGGTGCACTGCTCGACGCGGATCGTGTCGATCGTCGGACGGTGGGCCTGCGACGGCCCCGACGACGTCGATCGCGTGCGCAAGCTGCAGGACCAGATTTCGCTGGCGCCTCTCGCCGCGAGCGATCCGGAAGGTCTGCCGGAACCGGATCCCGCAGTGCCGGAGGAGCTGATGTTCTGGGAGCGACTGCGGCTGTACCTGCAGGCGTTCCCGCCGGCACCGCGGGATGTCGCTCTGCAGCAGGCGTTCGCCCCGCTCGGGCTGCTCGAGAGTGGTCCATCACCGTATGTGAACGCCGATCCGTACCTGGCGAAGCTCCTGGTGGAGGGGGCCGCGCAGGGGCGCACCATGATCGAGGCGGCGCTGTCGTCCGGCGCGGACGCGGCCGTCGTCAACGGCTGGCATCAGGCGTTCCACATCTTCGACTACAACGACGACTTCTTCGAGGTCGGAACCATCGACAGTCCGGAATGGCGGATCTCGGACCGGGCCGAGGCAATCAAGGTGCGCGCCGCGGCCGCGATGGGCGGGTTGTGGGGCAACCACGGCTACGAGGCAGCGTACAGCCAGATCTACACGGACTCCGCGGGCGAACAGTTGACCGGGGAGCACACGTACACAATCACTTTCGCGTCGCCGCCACCAGTCGACGCGTTCTGGTCGATCACGATGTACAGCATGCCGCACTTCTATCTGGTGGCGAACCCGATCGAGCGCTACTCGATCGGGGACCGCACGCCCGGCCTCGTCTACGGGGACGACGGGTCGCTCACGCTCACGCTGAGTGCGACGGAGCCGTCGGATCCGGTCGCGCGGGCCAATTGGCTCCCCACTCCGACCGGACCGTTCCGGCCGTTGCTGCGCATGTACATTCCACACGAGACGGTGCTCGACGGCAGCTACGAGATGCCACCGATCATCAAGTCCGCCAACTGAAACGACGTCGCTCAGCGCTGCAGGAACCGGATCAGCTCCCGTGCCGCGGCGCGGCCGGCGCGGTTCGCTCCGATCGTCGACGCCGACGGACCGTAGCCCACGAGGTGGATCCGCGGGTCTGCCGCCACTTGCGTCGCCAGCCGGCCCGTCATGGTGATGCCGCCGCCGGGTCCGCGCAGACGCAGCGGCGCCAGGTGGTCGAGTGACGAACGAAAACCCGTGCACCACAGGATGACGTCGGCTCGCTGCTCAGATCCGTCGGCCCACCGGACACCGGTCGTCGTGATCTCCGAGAACATCGGCAGCCGGTGCAGGACGCCCCGTTCGCGGGCTGCCCGGATCGCCGGGGTGACGGGCAGCCCGGTCACCGAGACCACCGAACCCGGTGGGAGACCGCGACGTACCCGGTTCTCGACGAGTGCCACTGCGGCCCGGCCGATTTCGGGCGTGAACGGCTCCTCCCGGAACTGCGGTTCGTGGCGGGTCACCCACGTGGTGGATGCGACGGTGGAGATCTCGTCGAGTAGCTGGACCGCCGAGATCCCGCCGCCGACGACGATCACGTGCTGGCCTTCGAACTCGTGCGCCGAGCGGTAGTCACGGGTGTGCAGTTGCCGGCCCTCGAACAGTTCGGCGCCGGGCACGGATGGGACGAAGGGCCGCTCCCAGGATCCGGTGGCGTTGACGAGCCCGCGTGTCAGCAACGTGCCCTCCGTCGTCTCGACGGCGAGTCGGTCCCCGCGGTCGCACACGACTGTCACGTGCACAGGCCGGTGCACAGGCAGGTCGAAACGCTTCTCGTAGAGGTCGTAGTAGTGGGGGACGGCCTCGGCGGCGCGCACGCTGTCGGTGTCCGGTCCGAGAGTCTCGGAGAACGGCATGCCGGGGAGGTCGTGCACCGCGTTGACGGTCCGCAGGGTCAGCGACGGCCACCGGAACTGCCACGCACCGCCCGGCCCGGGGGCGTGATCGAGGACGACGAACTCGCGTTCCGGGACGAGACCGCTTCGGTGCAGGTGGTACGCGGTGGACAGCCCGGCCTGACCGGCTCCGACCACTACCACCTCGAACTCCGTGTCCATCGCGCTCCGTTCTGTCCTAGCCTGAATCTGCCCCAGGCGCTCGCAACGTGCCCGTTGTACACCCAACTCGGGGTGTCTGTGGATGCTGCGTCGCAGGTACTGTTCGGATCGCACCCGCCGGGGGCCGTCCACTGGGGACGGCAGCCCGCACCCGAGAAAGCGAGTGAGCAAGATGATCGGGACCAGTCGCGACGGCCACGTGATCACGCTCGAGTTGCAGCGTCCGGATCGACGCAACGCACTCAACACCGAGCTGTGCATCGCGCTGCGGGAGGCGCTCGAGAAGGCCGTTGCGGAGGAGGCTCGGGTCATCGTGCTCACCGGGCAGGGCACCGCGTTCTGCGCGGGCGCCGACCTGTCGGGCGACGTCTACGCCGAGGGCTTCACCGATCACCTGCTCGACATGCTGCACACGATCGATTCGATCCCGATCCCGGTGATCGCCGCGGTCAACGGACCGGCGGTCGGGGCCGGCACCCAGCTCGCGCTCGCGTCGGATCTGCGAGTGGTCGCACCCGAGGCCCGGTTCGGCATCCCCGCCGCGAAGCTCGGCATCACGGTGGACAAGTGGACGGTGCGCCGGCTGGTGTCGCTCGTGGGTGGCGGTCCCGCCCGGACGATGCTGTTCGGTGCCGAGATGCTCTCGGCGGACGAGGCTTTCGCCCGGGGGCTGGCGAACAAGATCGGCAGTCTCGCCACCGCACACGAGTGGGCGCGCAGCATCGCGGAGCTCGCGCCGCTGTCGCTGCGCCACCTCAAGCTGGTCTTCAACGACGACGGCACCCGCGAGGCGCAGACCGAGGAGCAGTTGGCCGCGCTGTACGCGGCATGGGGAAGCGAGGACGCCCAGGAGGCGCGGGCGGCCCGGCTCGAGAAGCGGGCGCCGGAGTTCCGGGGCCGGTAGGGAGGTACGACGATGATCGGTAGGGGAGTGCTCGTCGCGGCGGCGGCAGCAGGTGCCGGCTGGGTGGCCCGGGCGGCGTGGGGGACGGTGCCTGCGCTCGGTGCGTCGCGGGCGGCGATCCGACCGTACGCGGCAGCGTCGCCGCGGTACCGCGACAACCGATTCCACAACTCCGATCCGAGTTCGTCGCTGCCGGCCGGGTCGCAATCCGGGCTCGCCAAGGCGTTCCTGACCCGCGGCACCGTGGGCCGGCCACGACGTTCGATTCCCCTCGCCACGCCGCTGGCCCCGACGGCCGCCGGCGAGCTGGCCGTTACCTGGCTCGGGCACGCGAGTGCGCTGATCGAGATCGACGGCCGACGAGTGCTCACCGATCCCGTGTGGAGCGAACGGGTTTCGCCGTCCGCGGTGGTGGGGCCGGCGCGCATGCACCCGGTGCCGATGGCACTCGAGGACCTGCCGACGGTCGACGCCGTCGTCATCTCGCACGACCACTACGACCACCTCGACCAGTCCACGATCACCGCCCTGGCCCGCACCCGCGACACGGTCTTCGTGGTGCCCATCGGGGTGGGCGCGCACCTGCGGCGGTGGAACGTCCCGGACGACCGGATCGTGGAGCTCGACTGGGACGAGAGCACCGAGGTCGCGGGGCTGACCCTGACCTGCACCGAGGCCCGGCACTTCTCCGGACGCGGGCTCGCCCGCGACACCACGCTGTGGGCGTCGTGGGTGATCGCCGGACCGCGACGGAAGGTGTTCTTCGGCGGCGACTCCGGTTACACCCCGCGGTTCGCCGACCTCGGCCGCCGGTACGGCCCGTTCGACGTCACGCTCCTGCCGGTCGGTGCGTACGACGAGCGCTGGCCCGACATCCACATGAACCCGGAGGAGGCGGTGCGCACCCATCTCGACGTGGGCGGTGCGCTGCTGATCCCCATCCACTGGGCCACGTTCAACCTCGCGTTCCATCCGTGGGACGAGCCGATCTCGAGGCTGTGCGACGCCGCCGCGCGCGCGGGGATCACGATGGCGGTGCCGATGGTCGGTCAGCGGGTGGACGCGCTCCGTCCGCCCGAGCAGAAGGCCTGGTGGGAAGACCTGGGTTGAGCTGCTGCGCAGCCGAACTCACGCGCGCCGCAGTGATGCGGTCAGGGCCCGGACGCCGCGCACGCCGTGCCCGTTGCAGATGTCGACGAACGCCTGCGCCGCGTCGAGGGTGACGGCGCCTTGCGTGAGCATCGACAGCATCCTCGGCGGCAGTTCCTGCAAGGAACGCTGGAACAGCAGCGTGAGGGGATCGTCCTCGTCCACCGTCGGGGCCATCGCGGCGACCTTGCGGCGCATGAACGCGGTGAGCAGCGTCGCCGCGGGGTGCCGGATGTCGGCGATCGGGGTGTCGACGGTGTAGTGACCCGGTGCATCGACGACATTGTCGGGCAACGGCTTTCCGTAAAGTTCCGCGAACGCTCGCCGTTCGAAGACCGGCGACCCGTGGTACGCGGCGGGCCCCGGATCGAATCCGCTGCGGTCCGAGTCCAATCGCACCGTGGCCGACGCACGGACGTCGCGCGAGGACGCGCCGACGCGGATCTCGAACTCGCCGGACTCGATCGACCAGTCGTCGATCGTGGTGTCCCAGAACGAGAATGCGTGCCGGTCCACCTGCACCGTGATGCGACGTGACTCGCCGGGCACCAGGAACACCTTCGCGAAGCCGGCGAGCTCCTGCTCGGGCCGGAACACCGTCGATTCGACGTCGCGCACGTACACCTGCACCACCTCGCTGGCCGGGCGGTCGCCGGTGTTCGTGATGCGCACGGCGACGTCGAAGCGCTGCTCGGACGCGTCGTCGTTCTCGACCTCGGCGATCGCGAGTTCGGACCAGACGAAGGTGGTGTAGCTCAGCCCGTGCCCGAACGGGTACCGCACGTCCAACCCGGCGGCGTCGTAGTAGCGGTACCCGACGTAGAGGCTCTCGCGGTACTCGACCACCGTCGGCCCGGCCGGCCACACGTGCACCGGGTTGTCGTCGGTGCGCAGCGGAAACGTCTCCGCGAGCCGGCCGCCGGGCCCGGCGTCGCCGGTGAGGATGCGTGAGATCGCGCTGCCCGCGGCCTGCCCGCCCAGGTAACACTCGACGATCGCGGCGACGTCGTCGTGCCACGGCATCGTCACCGGCGCGCCGTTCGCGAGCACGACGACCACCCGCGGACAGACCTGCGCGACCGCCGCGACGAGCGCGTCGTGCCCGTCGGGCAGGGCCAGGTTCGCGCGGTCGACGCCCTCGGTCTCGTAGCTGTCCGGCAGGCCGGCGAACACCACCGCTACGTCCGCGTCCCGCGCGGCGGCGCGGGCCTCGTCGAGCAGTGCGGCGTCGGTCCGTCCGGAACCGCGGTGGTAGCCGGGCGCGTAGCGCAACCGCTCCTCGCCGAGGCGTTCGGTCAGGTCGGTCCACGCG
>Ga0131853_10026261_pt1 | contig 10478 bp, 8 predicted proteins | sample TergutLab28metaG_FD_92764 | JGI IMG/M metagenome (GOLD analysis project Ga0131853, IMG submission 92764) | Labiotermes labralis P1 segment gut microbial communities from Petit-Saut dam, French Guiana - Lab288 P1 (version 2) (version 2) | ecosystem: Host-associated > Arthropoda: Insects >... | reverse complement strand
GTAGCTATTTTACTGACAATGATACTTTCAAACTCGCTCATAAATTACTATTTCAACTTCAAATCTCCAAAACCAGGGCTATGAGACATCTCTCATAGCCCTGGTTTTTTTATTCAGCCTTCTTCTACTCCTCCCCAACCTCTTAATCCAGTGCTTTTTCCGCTATCCTTTAGGTATTTCTCTTGCGCGGTGCTGTAAGATTAAACGAACAAACGTTACTGTAAGTTGATTGAAAACAACAATAAATCGACAAAAAACCAAAAGTACAGTAATGGTATTGACAAAATGATAGGGGGGGTATAATGTAATTGACAGCATAGACGTGACATAACTCAAAATAAATAAATCGTGGGGTGGTGGTTTTATGCGAACAGTAATGGGTAGCTGAAACTCGTTGTTGAAAGTAGCTGATACTTATGTTATATTACAAAGGAGAATTACTTATGAAAAAAATATTATCATTATTGCTGTGCGCTTCATTGACATTAGCGCCGTTAACATTAAGCGCTCAATTCGGTGAAGTTATTGGAAATATTGCAAATGAGCAAACAGATGCTTTGGTAGTTGTAGAAGAAGAAAGGTCGAGCCAGAGAGTATGGGTCGGTCGGACTGTTCTAACAATGAACTCTAACGGACTAAGACCCGGCAATCTTATATCATCACGTACTATGCAAAACTGGATACCACGCGATGTTAGGCATATAGGGATTTTAGCTCATTTAACAACGGATTCTCCAAGTGGATTTTGGACCGGTTTTACAGGTGCTGCATGGGTTAATTTTGAAGGGAATCTAATGTCAATAGGTCGCACTCAAATTAGTGAGGGAAATAATCATGGCACTTTTTCCATTGGAAACAGCCCGTCTTCTGAGCGCATATGGGGATATATTTCTTCATCAAGAAATAAATAGGGGAAATATGTCCGGAAGGATTGAATTTGTTGATGTTTCATAGCAGTTTAGAATAAATGAAGAGAGGGTGTATCTATTATTTGATATGCCCTCTCTTCATGGTAATTACAGTAAATCTACTATGCAAGCGAGGTGACTACATAATCTATGGAAATAAATAGAAAAATTTATTTCGCTACATTTGCTTTAATTTGCTTATTAATAGTAGTTGCTTGGAAAGCGCCGGGGTATCTGCAACAGAAGCCGGTGGACGATGAGGAAATTGCTTATAATAAAGAACGCGCTGTAAATAAGGTGTTGGCATATTTTGATATGATTAAAGATGGGCAGGTTTCAGAGGCTTTTGATTCAATACCTATATTTTATAAAGAGGAATATAGCGATATCATGGAAATGCTGAAAATTTCATGGAGCAATCCTTCGCCCTTTGAGATAGAAATCCTCGAAGTTAACAAAGTTAATAATGAGCTTTATCAGGTCATTGTTTTTGCGACTCATATTACAGAGGAAATGTACGATAATATTCATACAACTAGCGATATGTATGCTTTATTTATGAACCATGAGTGGGTACTGGTGTTAAACCCGCATAATGTACCTGACCAATATAGAGAAAACCTTGTGATTAAACGCTGGCATCCTGATGTTGTTTTTCCTGATGAAGTAGTTATTTTAGGCTAGCGGATTAACGAAGAACCAGGGCTGTGAGACCTCTTTCATGGCCCTGGTTCTTCGTTAATAATTAATAGTTACCACATTCTTGTGTATCAAAATACAGCTCCAGCGCTTCTCTTAGATTAGCCAAAGCACTCTCTATTGACTCACCTTGCGAAGCAACGCTGTTTTCAAGACATTTAGCCACATACCATTTATCTTCTTGCTGTATTGCTATGGTTGCATTAAATTTCATCTGCGTCATCGCCTTTCATTAATAAACAATAAACAGTTCTTAACAAAACCGGTAGTTAGGCTAGACTTCTTCCCCAACCTCCTCATCCAGTGCTTTTTCCTTTATCTCTTCCATAATCCTCTTAACAAAATCATCCAGCATCACAGCCCCTTCATCACCTTTACGGCTTCTGAGTGAAACGGTACCGTCGCTCTGTTCTTTTTCCCCAACAACAAGAAGGTAGTTAATACGCTTATTTCTCGCCTCTCTTATTTTATAGCCTATCTTCTCGGCCCTTGTGTCAATCTCACATCTTACCCCCCGGGCTACTAACTCTTTCTTAACCGACTCGGCATACTCCAGATATTTGTCAGATATTGGAAGAACGATAGCCTGCACCGGGCTTATCCACACAGGGAAAGAGCCGGCAAAATGCTCAATTAAAACGCCTATAAAGCGCTCAATAGAACCCAGCAAAGTTCTGTGAATCATAACGGGCCTGTGTTTTTCACCGTCGGCGCCAACATATTCAAGCTCAAACTTCTCAGGCAGTTGGAAGTCAAGCTGTATAGTGCCGCACTGCCAAGTACGACCTATAGAATCTTCTATATGAAAATCAATTTTAGGGCCGTAGAAAGCACCGTCACCTTCATTTATAACAAAGGTAGCCCCGGCATCTTCAATAGCTTCTCGAAGAGCGTCAGTTGCCCTGTCCCAATCTTCAATAGCGCCCATGGCGTTTTCAGGTCTTGTTGAAAGTTCCATAGAATACTTTAGGCCGAAAACCGAATAAACCTTATCGAAAAGCTTAATCATATCGATGATTTCGCCTTTGATTTGCTCTTTGGTCATGTATAAATGGGCATCGTCTTGAGTAAAGCAGCGAACCCGCATGAGGCCGTGCAATGCGCCGGAACGCTCGTGGCGGTGAACAAGACCCAGTTCACCCATTCTAAGGGGGAAATCTTTATAAGAGCGGGGTTCGGCCTCATAAACCATCATGCCGCCGGGGCAGTTCATGGGCTTTATGGCAAACTCGCGCTCATCTATCTCAGAGGTATACATGTTCTCAGAATAATGATGCCAGTGGCCTGAGCGCTCCCAAAGGCCCTTGTCAAGCATAAAAGGCGTTCTTATTTCCTGATAACCGGCGGCTTTGTGTTCTTTGCGCCAAAACTCTGTAAGCTCATTCCAAATCACCATGCCGTTTGGAAGGAAGAAGGGGAAGCCCGGCCCGGCATCTTCCAGCATAAACAGCTTAAGCTCTTTACCCAGTTTTCTGTGGTCGCGTTTTTTAGCCTCTTCCATTTTAGTGAGATAAGCCTCAAGTTCAGAAGGTTTGGCAAAAGCTGTACCGTAAATTCTTTGAAGCATTTTGCGTTTTTCATCACCGCGCCAATAAGCGCCGGCAATACTTAGCAGCCTAAGCGCTTTTATAGACTTAGTGCTTAGCACATGAGGCCCGGCGCAAAGGTCTAAAAACTCGCCTTGCTTGTAGAAAGATATTACCGCGTCATCCGGTAAATCTTTTATAAGCTCAACCTTATAAGGTTCAGCGGCATCTTCAAAAAGCTTGATAGCCTCGTCTCTTGGCAGTGTGAAATGCTCAAGCGCTATGTCTTCTTTAACGATTTTTTTCATCTCATCTTCAATAGCCAGAAGGTCATCGGGAGTGAAAGGTGTTTCTTTGTCAAAGTCATAGTAGAAGCCGTCGGCAGTGGCAGGGCCGATGGCAAACTTAACATCAGGGAAAAGCCGTTTAACGGCCTGTGCTAATATATGCGCTGCCGTATGTCTGAAAGCCCGCCTGCCGGCATCATCATCAAAGGTAAGTATGCTTACTTCGGCGTCTTTATTAAGAGTACTGCGAAGGTCAGCTACCTCACCATCAACTAAGGCCCCGAGAGCCACCCGCCCCAAACCTTCAGAAATTCCACAGGCTAAGCCGTGAACTGTAACTTCTTTGTCCATTTTCTTTACATTGCCGTCTTTTAACTTGAGTTCGTACATGTTTTTTCTCCTTAATTAATAGTTATTTAGTTTATAACAAAAAAAGCCCCTATTTTCCACACGGAAAAAGGGGCGGGGAGTGTTGTATGCCCGCGGTTCCACCCTGATTTTTAGCTTAGGGGCGACGATAACGTAAGTCAACGGGCTTTATTAGAGCCGCTCAGGGGTGGTTTTCGGTAATTGTAAAGGCCGGATGCTTTCAGCTATATCATTAGAAGCGACATATACATCCTCTCTGTTAGACCTTATGACAAGCCTACTGTCCCCATCAACGCTTTAGATATAAAATTAGTATACTCACCTCATATTAACTTGTCAAGGGTTAGAATCAATTAGAAGTCAGTGCATTTTTAACAGCGGCATATAAAACAAGGTCTATCATATGTGAGTAGTTGCCAAGGCGGAATGTTACGAAGCCCTCCAAATTAATATGTTCACATTCTAAAATGTACCTATCAACCAGTTGCAGTATTTCTTTTTTACTGGGTCCGAAAACTATGTTGGAAAGAAGTGTACGAAGCCGCTCATGTACCTTTGCCACTTGATTTTTATCCAGCATAATGGTTTCAAAAAGTGTAGTTATATTGCGGGAAAAGCATTTTGGTGCGCTAAGTGTAATAAAGCAATTATCATCAATAAGCTCAAAACTTTCAACATAACGGTTATAATTATTGTTTTTAATCCAGTCCATTAGTTCATTCACATAACTACCCGTTGAGATTGTGAGTCTCATAAAACACCTCATACTTAAACACGCTTTTAAATATCATATGTCGGTACATGTTTAAATTTACATTGTCTACTTATATTTTGTCGTATGCAAGTACATCATTACATTGAATTAAGCCCTATGCGGCCGCTTCTTATATAGTCAAATATCTTTCCTACAGGTACTTTTGTGTCTGCAGAGACCTGATTAATATTGCAGTTAGGGTTATCATAAAGATAGTCTCTGACTTTTTCGAAAGTTTCATTTTCTTCCCGGATGCAGCTCTCACAGTACAAAGAAGAGTCCATTGCAAAAGGCCGTTTGCATTTTTTACAATTTATATAGGTCATTGGCCGGCCTCCCTCAGTAAAACTCTAAGCTCATCTTCGTTAAAGCTGTAATCGCTATTGCAAAAATGACAGCTTATATTTGCTTGTTTTTCATTGGCAAGCACATCTTCTATCTCTTCGCTGCCCATTAATTTAAGGGCTAAGCGGGCTTTTTCTTTAGAGCAGCCGCAGTAAAAGCGTATTTCCTGCTTGTTCAATATAACAGGATCAAGAGTGTCAAGGACTTTTAGCATAATATCTTCGGCGCTCATGCCGGCTTCCATCATATTTGTGATAGAGGCAAGGCCGCTGACATTTTTTTCCAGTTTAGCAATAATTTCTTCCGTAGCGCCGGGCATAAGCTGTACAATGAAACCGCCTGAGCGTTTTACAGATAAATCACGCTCAACTAGCACACCCAAGGCCACAACAGAGGGGGTTTGCTCACTAAGGGCGAAATACTTTGTAAGATCTTCGGCCACCTCGCCGCTTTCAAGAGGTATGGTGCTGTGTACCGGTTCCTTAAGCCCCATATCTCTTACAACGTGAATATAACCTTCGCCTACAGCCCCTCCCACATCCAGCTTACCGTTATCTTTAAGAGGGAGGATAACGTGGGGTTCATAAGCATAGCCTTTTACATTGCCCCTGTTATCGGCGGTGGCAATTGTAGTTTTTATAGGCCCGTCGCCTTTTAAAGACACGGTAAGAACATCTTTATCGTTTTTAAGCATGAGGCCCATTATAGCCGTACCCGTTAAAAGCCGGCCTACAGCGGCAGTTACAACGGGGGTGGTTTTATAATTCAGCCTGGCAGATTCGGCAGTTTTTGTTGTATCTGCAAAGAAACCGCGGATAAAACCGCCGGCTGCTGTGGCGCAAATTGAATAGTCCACAGATTTTTACCTCCTTCAAAGTTTATCCTTATTATTTTAGGTTAAACATTAAGCCTATCGTTTACGTAGATATTATTATAGTGGATTAACCACAAAATCGCTACAAAGCAAGCGATTTTGTGGTTAATCCATTATATACAGTATACCACAAAACTTCAATGGGACAACCCCCGCAATATTAGCCGGGCCGGTAAAATTTATGAACATTAATTGAACTCTATATAATGACCATAAATTGACTTTGCAAAAAGTTAGTAATATGCTTATAATTATATAGACAAGATAAGTTCTCAATTTCAGCAGGAGTGATGCTATTGAACACATTGCTAAATAACATTAATACTAACACTACATACAGGCTGGGCATTGACATAGGCTCAACCACAATTAAAATCGCTATTTTAGACGAAGAAGGCAAGCTTGTTTTCGGCAGGTATGAAAGGCATCTTTCAGACATACAGGGTACTCTTTTAAATATGATTGCCCAGGCGCGTAAAGATCTTGGGGATATAAGTTTTAAACCCATGATAACAGGCAGCGGAGGTTTATCCCTTGCCGGCTGGGTTGGCACCGGTTTCATCCAGGAAGTGGTAGCGGTATCGGCGGTTATTACGCAGACAGCAAGCCATACGGATGTAGCTATAGAAATAGGCGGGGAAGATGCTAAAATCATATACTGGGGCAACGGTATAGAGCAGCGCATGAACGGTATATGTGCCGGCGGTACAGGTTCATTTATTGACCAAATGGCCACATTGCTGCAAACCGATGCCGCCGGCTTAAATGAACTTGCCAAAGACCATAAAGTAATCTACCCTATTGCTGCCCGTTGCGGGGTTTTTGCTAAAAGTGACATACAGCCTCTGATAAACGAAGGGGTAGCTAAGGCAGATTTGGCCGCGTCCATATTTCAGTCTATAGTAAGCCAGACCATATCAGGTCTTGCCTGCGGCAAGCCTATACGCGGTAATGTGGCCTTTCTCGGCGGCCCGCTGCACTTTCTTGACCAGCTTAGAGAAAGGTTTATAGATGTTTTAAAGCTCTCGGCTGAAGCTGTAATAATTCCCGAAAATTCACATTTATTCGCCGCTATGGGTGCTGCACTTTCGGCTGATAATGAAGATTTTATGGAATTTTCTCACCTTCTGAATAACTTAAAAGGCGAGAAAATAGTTGATGTTGAAATAGCCCGTCTAAAGCCTTTATTCGACAGCGAAGAAGCTTATGAAAATTTCAAAGAGCGCCATGATAAAAACACACTTAAAAAGCGAGATCTTGCCACTTATGAAGGAGACGCTTTTCTCGGCATAGACGCAGGCTCAACCACTACTAAAATTGCTCTCTTAAGCAGTGAAGGCGAGCTGTTATATTCTTACTACAAAAGCAATGAAGGCAACACCGTAAAAGTCTTGCGAGCGGCTCTGACAGACCTTTTAGAAAAATTGCCTGAAGGGGTAAAAATAAAAAATTCCTGCGCCACCGGTTATGGGGAAGCTATATCTAAAGCTGCTTTTCGCGTAGATTTAGGTGAGGTTGAAACAGTGGCTCATTATAAAGCCGCGGCCTTTTTCGAGCCGGATGTTGATTTTATATTAGACATTGGCGGCCAGGATATGAAATGTATGAGAGTAAAAGACGGCGTAATAGACGATGTTATATTAAATGAGGCTTGTTCTGCGGGCTGTGGTTCATTTATAGAGACTTTTGCTAAATCTCTGGGTCGTGATACGCCGGACTTTGCAAAAATCGCCCTCTTTGCTGAAAACCCAATAGACCTGGGTTCCCGTTGTACAGTGTTTATGAATTCGAGAGTTAAGCAGGCTCAGAAAGAAGGCGCCCACGTAGAGGACATTTCAGCGGGCCTTGCTTATTCGGTTATAAAAAATGCGCTGCAAAAAGTAATAAAGATTACTGACCCCACGTGGATGGGTAAAAAGATAGTGGTTCAAGGGGGTACTTTTTATAACGAGGCGGTGCTTCGCTGTTTTGAGTTAATTTCTGAGCGAGAGGCCATAAGGCCCGATATAGCCGGTATTATGGGGGCTTTCGGTGCCGCTGTAATAGCCAGAGAGCGCTGGAATAAAGAAAGCGAATCCACGCTTATAAGTCTTGATGAAATCAGGTCTTTACAAACAGAATCATCTAATGCACGCTGTAAACTTTGCGAGAATAATTGCTTGCTTACCATAAATGTTTTCGCGGGAGGCAGACGTTTTATATCAGGCAACCGCTGTGAAAAAGGGGCAGGTAATGTTAAGACGGCTGAGGTTGTTCCAAACTTATTTGACTACAAGTACAAGCGGGTTTTTGATTATGTGCCGCTTTTAGAATCGGCGGCGGTAAATGGCAAGGTAGGTATTCCCCGTGTGCTTAATATGTATGAGAACTATCCCTTCTGGCATACTTTTTTTACAGCCCTTGGATTTTCTGTGGTGCTCAGCGAACCGTCAAACAGAGGTACATATGAAAAAGGCATCGAATCTATGCCTTCAGAATCGGTATGTTATCCGGCAAAGCTTGTACACGGCCATATTATGGATTTAATTGAAAAGGGCTGTGAATATATTTTCTACCCTTCCATAAGTCACGAGATAAAAGAGCAGGAAGGCGCGGGTAATCATTATAATTGCCCCATTGTTACATCTTATCCTGAAAACATAAAAAATAATGTGGAAGAATTAAGAGAGCTGGGTATAGCCTTTTCCAATCCTTTTATGAATTTCGGCGATAAAAAATCGCTGAGCAAAGTGCTTCTGCGTGAATTTTCCTCCTTCCCTCCTGAGCAGGTAAGCAAAGCGACCGCAGCCGCTTGGGAAGAACAGGAGAGGTTTAGAGCCGATATTCGCGAAGAAGGGGAAAAAACCCTGAAATTCCTCGAAGAAAGCGGCAAAAGAGCTGTGGTCTTAGCCGGCCGCCCTTATCATATTGACCCGGAAATAAACCACGGCATAGCAGAGCTTATTACAGGTTACGGTGCGGCGGTTTTGACAGAAGATTCGGTGGCCCATTTAGCTAAGATTGAAAGGCCGCTAAATGTAGTTGACCAGTGGACTTATCATTCAAGAACCTACGCCGCCGCCTATTTTGTGCAAGATAAAGAAAAAATTGAGCTGGTACAGCTTAATTCCTTCGGCTGCGGTCTTGACGCGGTTACTATTGACCAGGTTCATGAAATTTTAGCCGGCGCAGGCAAGATTTATACCTGCCTTAAAATTGATGAAATTTCGAATCTGGGAGCTGCCAGGATAAGAATACGCTCACTGTTCGCCGCTATTAATGAGCGTGAAAGAAATGGCAGAGTACAGCTCAAAAAACCGGAAAAACCTGTAAAACCCCTTAGATTTACAAAAGCTATGAAGAAAAATCATACCATAATCTGTCCGCAAATGTCGCCTATTCACTTTGACATACTGGAGGCGGCCTTTAGGTCGGTTGGTTATAATCTGGTAATTATGCCGGGATTGGACAGAGAAGCTGTTGAGATTGGCCTAAGGCATGTTAATAACGACGCCTGTTACCCTTCTTTAATAGTTGTAGGGCAGATTTTGAAAGCTCTAAAAAGCGGTGAGTATGACATAAACAACATCTCGGTTCTTATAAGCCAAACCGGCGGCGGTTGCAGAGCTACCAACTACATAGCTTTCATACGCAGGGCGCTTAAAATGACCGGGTTTGACCATGTGCCCGTGATTTCTGTAAACGCCTCGGGTCTTGAGAAAAACCCGGGATGGAAATTTACTCCAAGCCTGATGAACCGTGCCGCCATGGCGCTTGTATACGGCGATATGCTTATGAGGATGGTTTATAAAGTGCGGCCTTATGAAGCTGAACCGGGGGCTGCAAACGCCCTTCACGAAAAATGGACAAGAATTTGCCGAAAAGCAGTTACAAAAGGTTCCTTTAAAGAATACAAGAAAAATATTTATCAAATGGTAGCTGACTTTGATAATCTGCCTCTTTTAGACATTGTTAAGCCTAAGGTAGGCGTTGTAGGTGAAATTTTGGTTAAATTCCACCCAACTGCAAACAATGACATAGTAAACCTTATAGAAAAAGAAGGGGCAGAGGCTGTAATGCCAGATTTGATGGATTTTTTGTTTTACACCCTTCACAATAAAGAGTTTCAGGTGGAGCAGCTTGGTATGCCTAAGTGGAAAGGGGCATTGGCGAAAACAGCCATAAAGGCTTTAGAGCTTTACCGCTTTCATATGAAGGATGCGCTAAGTTCTTCTAAGCGTTTCAGCCCGCCGGTACATATAGCAGAGCTTGGCAAGATAGCGGAGCCTATAGTATCGCTGGGTAATCAAACCGGTGAAGGCTGGTTTTTAACCGCTGAAATGATAGAGCTTATTCACTCGGGGGTTAATAATATTGTCTGTGTTCAGCCTTTCGCCTGCCTTCCTAACCATGTAACGGGAAAAGGGATAATAAAAGAACTTAGGCGCAGATACCCGCTGTCTAATATTGTCGCCATAGACTACGATCCCGGGGCCTCTGAGGTTAATCAGCTTAACAGGATAAAGCTTATGCTTGCCGCCGCCAAGCGTAATTTAGATAATCTTACGGGAGAAGTTAAGCAGCACAATATTAAAAAAGCAGGAAAAGTGTTAGTACATAATAATTGATTTAAGGAGATAAGACCGTGGGGCTTTAAGCTTAAGCCTCACGGTCTTTAGAGCATATTAATGTATGATAAATTTTCGACAGTATACGATAAATTCATAGGCATAGATT
>Ga0131853_10026260_pt1 | contig 10478 bp, 2 predicted proteins | sample TergutLab28metaG_FD_92764 | JGI IMG/M metagenome (GOLD analysis project Ga0131853, IMG submission 92764) | Labiotermes labralis P1 segment gut microbial communities from Petit-Saut dam, French Guiana - Lab288 P1 (version 2) (version 2) | ecosystem: Host-associated > Arthropoda: Insects >... | reverse complement strand
GTACAGTCCATCAAGTAGCAAGGCGCTATACCGACTACATTTTGATATTCTGCAAATTCATAGCGGGTGCATCGCAAACCAATGCACCTCCCCCCCCCCCAGGATACCGTCCTGGCCTTTTGTCATAAATGTAATATAATGTCCTAATTTCACAGTAAATAGAACACGTGACTTAAATAGCAGAGTTGTATCAATACAGAAATTGTCAATACTTCAGTCGGTTTAGTTACAGGCCGGTCACTTGAACTTCCCATCACCACCTAATGCCATAATCAGAGTTTAATGGACACTGATAACACAGTCTTAGCAATTAACTAACTTGATGAACAAATTCTTGTTTTATAGTAAGTTTATTATACGCCAATACATGTATCGAGCACTGTTGTGCTCATCATCAGGAGGTTAAATTGTATTATACAGCATCTGGTATCGTCAGACCTGTAGGTTGCCGTCCGGTGCGCAAGTTGAGTGAGGACTTGCACCGGACGGCCACCTGCAGGTGTGACAATACCAGATGCTGTATAATACAACCTCATGATGAAGAGCACAACAGTGCTCGATTCATGTAGAGGCACATAATAAACTTATTATAAAACAAGAATTTGTGCATTAAGTTGGTTAGTTACTAAGATTATACTGAGATTCACGGTCAGCAAAACATAAAAAACTGATAATAAAATCTTTCAGTATTTTAATCATTCTTCTGCATATGAAGTACATTTACTTACTTACTGACTTTGTTAGTCATGCAGCACAATCCTTCTTGAGAAACTACCCGGTTTTCAGCTAGTCAAGTAATTACCCTATTTTATGGAAAGCGAAAATTCATTACCGCATACACAAGTGCCCGCCACATGTCCCTATTCTGAGCCAGCTCGATCCAGTCCACATCCCCAAATCCTACTTTCTGAAGATCGATCTTGATATTATCCTCCCATCTACGCCTGGGTCTCCCAAGTGGTCTCTTTCACCCAGGTTTCCCCACCAAAACCCTGCATACGCCTTTCCTCTCCCCCATACACGCTAAATGCCCCGCCCATCTCATTCTTCTCGATTTTATCACCCGAAAAATATTATGAGGTACACAGTGTTCCAAAATAAATAAAGTCATGAAAGTATCATAAGCACTCCAGCTCGCTCGTGTCTGTTTACCCATTCAGTCACAGCTTTAACCTACTGCTGTCCGTTAGGATGGCTAATTGTGTCCTACACACTGCTATACAGATATCCAGTGCACTGGCTGATACTGTACCCACACTTCCTGCACTGCAAAACACAGAATCCATTGCCATTCTCTTTCAGATACTGTTGTAACATATCACAACCGACCTCACACTGCATCTGAATAAAACAGTGTTCTAATATTCTGTATTGGCCCGGAATAACTCAGTAGGTACAGCAACTCTCTAAGAACTGGACGGTCCGAGGATCGAATCCCAGTGGGGGACGAGATTTTCCGCAATCCTCTAGATCGGCCTTCGGGCCCACACAGCCCGGTGAGGGTGGTGAACACCCACCCCCTTGTAGTAAAGGTAAAGGTAAAGTGATCCCGTTACAGGCCCGGTGTGGCCCAGAGGGTGGGTAGAGGTATAGCTGTACTCTTCCATGACCGCAACACTAGGAGGGGGTGAGTGGTCAGCAGCACGCCCCGGGCGCACTTTACGCCCTGGGAAAGACCCGGTACCCATTTTACAGGGGGCTGGGTGGGCCCCAGGGCCGGTCTGGACAGGCGGAAAATCTCGTCCCCACCGAGATTCTGTCCCGGAACCTCCAGCCCGTATCTCAGTCGCTATATCGACTGAGCTACCGGGCCCACACCCCCTTATAGTACTGAGGTTAAAGAAAGATTACAGATATATTTCTACTTCCCGTCTTGAACGTCATGGCCTGTTATAGAGTGAAATTAATTTAATTAGTTAATTAACCTTACTTTGTCATTCTGTTTCAGCTACTATTGTCCCATGCCGAAATTGACGCCGGATTGTGATCGGATCATAGTCTTTGGGTACCAGACACCAGACCCAACAAATTTTATTGCACAAGATTTCTTCAAACTCGCCCTTATGACACTGGAGATTCTTTCGATTGAAGATTACAATTTGTCCACTATCTTCATCTTCGACTTCAGAAACTACACCCTTGGTCACGTCCCGAAGATCACATTATCACTGTCCAAAAAGTGTGAAACCTGCACAATAGTAAGTACAGACAGCGTGTCACCAGGGCAGCTGACTTTGGTATTAAAATTCACATCTTTGCACTCAGAAATTCGGCGCAATTCTTTTGTTTGAATTGAAAAAAAAACCATGTTATCCACAACGCTGGCTAACCCGACTGTATGCGTTTTTATACACACCTGCGTGTATACAAAACCAGCGTCAGGATTGTACAGCTCAGTTGAAACCTGATGGCACACGGTGACGCACGGTAGGGGAAGTGAAGGGGAAACATGCGAGTGGAGTGGGTAGCCAGTACTCTTCACACTACCTCAGAACATGGTGTATCCAGCATTACTACCGCTGATGCGCACACCTCGCCTGCCAGTAGTCGACTGAACTGACGCCCCCGCCGATTTAAATGGATTCGTCTTTTCACTGAGAGACCAAATCTGGTTTCTGCGCGTGTGCCATCACATTTCAACTGGACTCTAACCTTATTTTGTATGTTTAATTACTTTTTATTGTTAATTTGTAATTTACTTTCCTTACAAGCCTTAGTTTTATTCCGACCTACATTAATTATGCTTTCCTTACAAGCCTTAGTTTTATTCCGACCTACATTAATTATGCTTTGGTAGGAAGCATCACGATGTTCTTATAAACGTAATATAGTACTAAACTGTTTACGTCTGCAGCCACTCGATTGTTGGGGTCGCGAGTTCGAATCACGCTGCAGGCATAAATGTCTGTCTGTTGTGTGTTACGCAGACAGCGGCTTCTGCGACGAGCTGATCACTCGTTCTGAGGTGTCCTACCGTTTGTTTGTGTTTCTGTCTAATTGTATGTTATCTAGAAATATCAACATTAAGGCAGCCTAGCCTAGAGATGGGATGTCGAGCCACAAAAAAGAAGAAAAGTGATAAGAAAACCCACCGGTCAATCCACCCTTACGAAGGAACGTAATTATCCTTTCTTCCTTGTTTTCCAGAAAGGGCTTTCCGTTCGCATGAAGGGGCTACATATCATCAACACACCTCCATATGCCGACTTCGTCGTCAGCATCCTGAAATCCGTCTTAAAGACTAAACTCGTCTCTAGGGTAAGGAAATACAGATTTTTAGCTTGATATAAGTCCCTATTGTGTTAATACTGTAATGCGTGGACAATAACAACGAGTAATTTTATTTCTCGATATTACTTGATTTCATAAATAACAGCACTTTAGGTGGAACGGAAAAATATTTTGCTTGTTTGTCCTTCTGGTAAGTACAACTGTAAGTGTGCAGCTATAGTGCAGTGAAAGGTTTTTGGGAAGTACAGTAAGCGGAGTTGGCGGACGGGCCTACTGGGTGTGGTAAAGTGGCGAGGAATGGATGTTCATTGGCTTGGAACTTCAGTGGGACAAGGACAGCTGTTCTTACGGGGGAGGAGAGATGGGCTAGACCAAACACAGTGCTGTCGCTGCATCAGTGACTCGCTCCTAGCCTACCGTTTGAACTCTCACCGCCAAAAATTTTGCACTACACTATAGGCTTTGCAGACTGGTGGAAAGTAACCGAAATAGTATTTTAAAATGCAGTTATGACTTCGCTAGTAGCATATTCCTTCTCCTATACCAGAACCAGTCTCTGGATGTCGTTAGAAAATTAATTGCTTTTAATATGAAAATTACAAAAACATAACTAGAGAATTCGCGTAAAATTCTGAGTTAATTTTGTTTAATCAGCTAGAGATGAAAGGAGCTACGCTGATTGAAAGGTCCGAAAATGCAAGAGGACTCCCTAAGTGTAGTAAGAATGTTTATATTTTGTCATTGTATCTAAAGTAATAAATTACACACAGCTATGACAAATATGTGTGTTCTTCGAATTGTATGCGTTGGAAATAACATTATTTTAACAACAAATTTCCCAGATATACACCCATGGCACAGCTGTTGAGGAACTGCATCGACACGTACCAAGAGCATGCCTGCCTACAGAATATGGAGGACAGGCTGGCTCCGTGGCTGAACACTGGGGTATGTTAAACGAAATGTCGCCTCTTGTAATTAGCCTTCAAACACAACTATGTGAAGTAAAATTTTAACACAAAACACTCCGTTCTGTTTCAGTAAATCGGTATGTGAAAGTGATGCAGCTAACACAACTAATTAAAATATACCGTCTAATAACCAATGTAACTAAAGAACATAATCCAAAAATTTAAAGATCAAGATATATAGAGCTATAACTTTGCCTGTTGTTTTGTATGGGTGTGAAACTTGGTCGCTGACATTGCGGGAGGAAAGAAAGCTGAGGGTATTTGAGAACATGGTGTTGAGGAGAATATTTGGAACGAGGAGGGACGAAGTAACGGGGGAATAGAGGAGATTGCATAACGAGGAGCTAAATGATCTCTACGCCTCACCCAATATTGTGCGGGTGATAAAATCGAGAAGAATGAGATGGGCTGGGCATGTGGCGCGCATGGGTGAGGAGAGGGGGGTGTATAGGGTCTTGGTGGGGAAACCGGAGGGAAAGAGACCACTGGAGAGACCTAGTCGTAGATGGGTGGATAATATTAGGATGGATCTCCATGAGGTGGGATGTGGGTATATGGACTGGATTGGGATGGCTCAGGATAGAGACAGGTGGCGGACGCTTGTGAGTGCGGTAATGAACTTTCGGGTTCCGTGAAAGGCGGGTAATTTCTTGACTAACTTCAAACCAGTTAGCTTCTCAAGAAGGACTCTGCACCATGGAGTAAGTAAGTAAGTAAGTAAGTAACTTAAGAACACAGGCGTCAGAATATGTCAATGTGAAAGATTTAAACACGTCCTGTGCAGCTACATTCACTGAGACTAAGACCCAAAATTAGGCATTGAAGATAAAATACAATTTATGCATATTAAATGATGTTAAATCGGTACATATAACAAATACTTTTAGATTTATCTATGGAAAGCTGTAAATCGTGGTATTTAATGGGAGAAAGAATAAATGCACTATACATAAATAAATGAACATATAAGACCATTGATAAAAAGTTGAAGGATTTATCATAAACTCAAATAAAAATCGAAGAATTTCATAAATTCTACACCTGTGCCATTGAAAATCACAAAATTTATGTTTTTTCCAAAGATGAACTTTATATCGTCAATAATGGTTTAAGCTATACGTAACGTGTATGAAAATTCACAATATTTGACCAGAAATATGGTGTTGGAATTTGGGACTGCCCAATTCGAAAACAAGGTTCTATAGGACACTTAGTAACTATAAACACTGGAAAAATAACCAAAGACAAAATTGAAAAAAAAAATACATATATATATATATATATAATATAAAAGGCAAAATGAATAGAAAATATTGAAGAAAATATTTCTTTACGCCAAACAAGAAAACGGTGTTTTTTTTTACTAAGATTAACAAATATATTTCCATTAATTATAATAATAATAGATGAAAAACATGAGAAGATAAAATAGCAGGAAAAATAATTTTATTCTGTACTTGCAAAGCCTTTCAAAAGACTACTAGAAATATTCAGTAAGAAAAATATACTGACAGCCTCCAACATTCTACTTCTAATACTCAGTTAAACTTATTAGACTAAAGATCAACGGGGAGAAGGCTCAGGCTTATGAAGTGGCATGTCATTGCAATGTAGGCGTTAGAGTAACATGCAGCTACTGGATGACTTTACCGCAAAAATAGGATACTGGAAACTGAATGACGAACAGATCTAGGAAGTGAGTCATCCCCATTGTTTGTGTGAAACTTGGAAAATTGTGTGTAGTCCAGCACAGCTGTGTCACTTGAGATGTATTTAATGACTATATGATGAACAACTACATGTTTCGGACTGTACTGGCCATCTTCAGGTTGTATTAGGGGAACTTAAGATCTTACTATAAGCATGCACGCGCACGTGGTGTAGAGATCTCTACATGCGGGCCTTATTAGCAAAACAAAACAAAAACAGGAATTTACTAGATTCCTGTTTTTGTTTTATTAGATTTCTGTTTTTGATTTCTTTTGCTAATAAGGCGCGCGTGCATGCTTTAAGTAAGTACTTAAGCTTCCCTGCGAAAACCTGATGATGGCCATTACAGGCCGAAACATTTAGTTGTTCATCACTTAGTTATTAAATACACCTCAAGTGACACAGTTGTGTTTGACTACATACAATTTTCCATGAATGACGAAGCATAAGATCACACTGTGTGAAGAACTGATTTTGTAAAAACGTATGGACCTGTCGTAAGACAGACCAGGGGATGAACGAAATATTGAATGGCTATCGAACAGGAAAATATTATTAATCTTTTGGCGCCGGAATTATTTTTTTAAATTTTAGCACATCCTGTATATAAAATGTGAATAATACAGGAAACAAATACGTTAGAATTATGAAACAAACTGCATTTTGAGGAAAAAAACGGAGAGTATATATCATGTTTAAAATATTCAGTACCTATTATTTGTTGAATAAATATATAAAATGCAACTTTAGAGGTTAGCGGTGCGGTACGACCACTATAGTTGACATTAGGCGTCAAAAGGTTAATATTTTGACATAGAATCACATATGTAACTGACTATTTCAGGTATCTTCTTAGTAATTGAGCAACTTAATGCACAATTCTTGTTTTATAATAAGTTTATTATATTCCTCTACATGTTTCGAAAACTGTTGTGCGCATCATCAGGTGGTCGAAACTGTATTATACTGCATCTGATATCATCACGTTCTGTCTGGTGCACCAATTATTCTCCTTCCTTGTGGTCTGTAGTGGTATGATTTCAAAGTGATTCGGTTTTGTGGCATTCTATGAGCAAATAGTAGTAAAATTTTACTACTATTTGCTTATATTTATAGAATTGTATTTTAGTAATTTTAGACCACTCACTTGTTTCATTTTGATGATACCAGAGGCTGTGTAATGCAATTTTGACCTCCTGATGATGAGCACATGTGCTCAAAACATGTAGAGGCATGAAATAAACTTATCGTAAAACAAAAATTTTGTGCATCAAGTTGGTTAATTACTAAGATAAATATACTGAGATGCACAGTCAGCAAAACGTCAAAATTTAATAAATTTAAGTCAGGAGGGCTATATGAGAAGCATGTAGTGGCAACTTGGAGTCTTGGGAACCGTCTCAGCATTAGCAGAATACATATTAGACGACCACTGATACAACAAGAACAATACAGGACGGCCGAATATCAGGAACGTGGTCGAAACCACAGGGCACTCGTAGTTCAGTACTTTGGTACGGATATGTGTCCAGTAGGGATGCTCATAATATGGCTTACCGACTCGCAGTTTACAAACGAAAGGCAAGTCTCAGGTAGCAACGAGAGAAGCGATGAGTGAATAAATGTTGGCCCTGAAGTCGGAAATAGGCCTAAAAAGTATAATCCTTTATGTTACTAGCGGTGATTCTTCTAAATTTCCCTTCAGAATTTTCGAAGACAGTTCTTCTTCTTCTTCTTCTTTTCTCCTTCTTCTTTTCATCACCATCTTCATCTTCTTTTCTTCTTCTTCTTCTTTTCTCCTTTTTCTTTTCTTCTTCTTCTTCTTCTTCATTTCTTCTTCTTTCCTTCTTCTTTTCTTCTTCTTCTTCTTCTTCTTTTCTTCTTCTTCTTTTCATTTTCTTTTTTCTTCTTGTTTTCTTCTTCTTCTTCCTCTTTTCTTCTTCTTTTTCTTCTTCTTCTTTTCTTCTTCTTATTTTCCTTCTTCTCATTTTTCGTCTTCTTCTTCTTCTTCTTCTTATTCTTCTTCCATTGGCACTACAGCCCAATGTGGGCTTTGGCCAGTCGAACAATATCCTTTCATTTTTTTCCTATCTGCCACCAACTCTTTCCATCTTCTCACTCCCAGCATTTGAAGATCTCTTTCTGCTTCCTCTTTCCATCTTTTCCTGGGTCTTCCCCTTCTTCTCGTCCCTTCCAGTTCTTAAGTGAAGATCTTTTTGGGAATTCTACCCTCCTCCATTCTCTCTAGGTGACCTAACCAGCTTAACCTTTGCCCTTTTATCCATTTTACTACATTTTCTCCTTTACTTATCTCTTCTAGTTATCGATTCGTCCGACTTTTCCATTTCCCGTTTCATATTTAGGACCATATATTCTTCTAAATATTTCCCTTTAAAAAATTAGCAGTTTGTTCTTCTTTCTTCTTCAACGTCCAGTTCAACGAAAGCTAATACCGTAGCAAAAGCCCAGCATTCAAAACACAGTGTGACGATGTACTACAGTCACTACACAGACATTGACAGACTTACGCAGTAAAGTACGCTTTGACGGAATGGCAATTTTGTGCAAGTCGAAAAATTAGTGTGCATATGGACAACTAAATACATACAATAAAGGGAGTCCAACTAAAATCCAAACTTTAACAAAACTGCAAGTGATTGGCTGCGGCATAAGCGCTTCACAGCCTGTGTTTTCTCCCAGTAGTATTCTCCCCCCCCCCCTTCTCCCTCCGACTCTTTGTGCCTTCAGACACGAAAGAACATTTTGACGCGCGTTTCGAAATAAAATATTAATTTTTTTTATTTTACTTTGTAAAAGTCGCTAAAGTTCGAGAGCGTCCCTGTTACGTCAGTGTGTGCTCCACACCTCTCCCACAGTATACAGATCCCACGTTAAGAACATAATAATTATTTGCAATACAAAACACTTCTCTATCCGCAAGTCTCTCCTTTCTGCTCGCCCTGTCATTATTTCACACAAGGTAAAAATAAAAGCGTAAAGTTAAACTTTACCCTAGGAGGCCCAGAGAAGGAATAGGAATATAACTCTACTCTTTCTTTAATCTCAATGGTATAGAGATATTGGCCGCCTATGCCACGCCCGGTGGTTTTACTCCCGGGACAGACCCGGTACTCATTGTATGGGAGGCTGGGTGGGACCCCAGGGCCGGTCTGGTGGGGTGCGGAAAAACTTGCCCACACCGGGATTCCATCCCCGGACAGTCCAGCCCGTAGGGAGTCGCTATACCGACTGAGCTACCCTGACCCACAGTTCACATCAGGTACAATACACAGCGACATCTACGTACGCTGTGCTTTCGTTGATCGGCAACTGTACGGTGTATTGCACACTCTTCTCACTACGCGGCGCCACATGTATGGGTAATACAAACGAAGAATAATATCAAATATTTTGCACCCAAATTAAATGCTAAATAAAACCATTGGGTAGTAAGATATGGTAAAATAATTGGCTAATCAAAGAGTGATGTAAACAGTAAAGGTAAATCAGTCCCATTACAGGCCTGGAGTGGCCCAGAGGGTTCCAGTAAGTTAAGGTTCCCAGATTTCATGACAACGGCACAGGATGGTGGTAAGGTTGTCAGCCTTACGCACGGGCTGTCTTTACCCCCAGGAAATGCTACTGGTACTCATTTCTGTTACAAGCTGAGTCGACCCCAGGCCCATAGTGCGATGGGAAGAATTATGTCAATAAAAAATTCCAATAACAACAGCTGGGATCGAACCAGCTACTTTCCGATTTGTAGCACAGCACCTTAACCACTGTGCTACCGCGGTACCCGATGTAAACAGTACATAATAAAATTAGCTGAGAAGGGATTATCCACGGAGATATCTCGGCGCTCGTAAGAAACAAATGCAAATTTTGCAGTCTATAATTTGCTTTTTATTGCCTTTTTAAAAAGAAAGGTTTCATATTTTGTTTTCGGTATTCGATAAATTCCTTAATTTTCCAATTTTGTAGTAGCAGTTCATGTACCAGTTCCATTTTTCATTCAACATGCCTGTAGAATATTCACATATTCATGTGTTAGCTGCGTGCTCAGACATTGCATAAACATGCATTACTGACCTTGACTGGTAGCTGACTGCAGCTCATGACTGATCTGATGATGTCACCTTACCGATAATTGGAACAACTGGCAGCATCACTCTATGGTTCGCCTGTTCTTTATAGACCATCATTAATGCTAAGATAATTTAAAGGTTAAGCTAAAGGTCGCCTATAATACATCACAAGGGCACAGTGGGGGAATAGAGGCAAATCTCTACTCCTTCAAAACATCGGCGCTAGGAGGGGTTGGTTTGTCAACGCCAAGCGTTGGCTGCTTTTTTCCTTCAATGAGCCCAGGTACCCATTGTGGGCCCCAGGAAAGGACTGGACGGGTGCAAAAAACATCATCCCCACCGGGTTTCAAATACTGGAACGTCCAGCTCCTAGTGAGTCGCTATAAAAACACAGTTATACAGACACAGTTATACAGACACAGTTATACAGACACAGTTATACAGACACAGCTATACAGACACAGTTATACAGACACAG
>Ga0131853_10026257_pt1 | contig 10478 bp, 6 predicted proteins | sample TergutLab28metaG_FD_92764 | JGI IMG/M metagenome (GOLD analysis project Ga0131853, IMG submission 92764) | Labiotermes labralis P1 segment gut microbial communities from Petit-Saut dam, French Guiana - Lab288 P1 (version 2) (version 2) | ecosystem: Host-associated > Arthropoda: Insects >... | reverse complement strand
TCTCTCTCTCTGTCGTTTTCGTGTCGACCTCTTCTCGTCTTTTCCTAAGGGTTGCAGGGTGATGAACGGCCTTCTCTATGGGACATTAACCACTCTAATTGCAGACATTACGCACGTCCGTCCTGCTTGCCGCCAGTACAGTGCCCAGAATCCAAAACTCGTCATGTCTAGCGTTCCAGGACGATGCTTTGAACCTGTCGAGGGAGCAGTCCACAAGTTCGAGAATTTTTTTGTGTCTCTGATTTTCCTCTTCGGTTGGCGCTTTCGTTTTGAACGGAAGTGCAATTTTGGAGAAGTGACTTCTGTTGCTGCATAAATTAATTAAGTACCTGCAGATAAATTGAAAAACGTGAAGCCAGCTTTCAGGCAAAGCTGTCGAAATTCTAAATATGGGCATTTTTAATGAATGCTCTAGCTAACGTTTCTGTCTCTCTCTTTTTTTTTTTGCATTGCTGTTTGCGTTTTATGTAGGGTTCACATTTCATGTAGGGTTCCAATTGTAGCTTGTTATTTGACTATTTTTCTTGAAAGGCCGTAACTTCTTCTGCGTCTCGCATAGACAAGCCTCATACCTCAGTGCCTAGATATGGGGTATTCAACGTCTGGATTTACATACTGCTGCACGTATTATGACGCCTCAGACAGTACAGTGGGAACGGAATTTGATATCGTAGACAGGTGAATATACATTCACAGTGCAGCCTTGACGATGCTCTATGTTCACTAAAATTGTAGTCTTTATGTTTGATATTGTGGCATAGATGTTGAGTGATTAACGGAATGGTAGATTGATTTAGTAGGGTGATCAGACGAATGACAGTAAGATGGGCCGGTCATGGGACACATATGGTTTTTGTGGGAGACCTGAAGGAAATGTACTAATTGGAAGAGTTAAGAGGATATTGCTAAAATGTGTGTTAAATGAAATAAGATGATATAGTGTGTACTAGACTGATCTGGGTCAGGATAGAGCAAGTATTGAGTTCTTGTATACTAGGTAACGAATCAAGTTCCACAACATGAGGAGAATTTTGTGCACTATTTGAGGAACATACTGCTTGTCAGGAAGGATTCTGCTCCGTGGATTTAATTAGTTAGTTAGTTGTGGTCGAGTATGCTGTGTAAAGTATAGCATTTCTTTTAAACAAATCTCTATCTCTCTCCCTGATTTGTGAAGAATGCAATTCCACGGCAGAGACATTTCTGTGCCTGTTCAGTCCCAGTTCATTTAGTATTTTTTTTTAAATATTCCTCCATGTTTGAGACAAGAGAAACAAAACCAAATATACAATACATAACTGAACTAACACTTTAGCTGGCAGTGATGATGACGTGTACCACGAGCTTTGACTTAGAAGAACTCCGGATTTTATTCGGAGAAATTATTTCGTAATTGATGTTGGCTCTCAAAATAAAGACTTTCAACGATAATTTTCTTGAACGTCATTAGAATAATTTACTTCGCATGAGCTGTGTCGCATGAACCCTGCATGGTAGAAACCGCGTGTTGCACGTTGTTCAGATTATATGCGCCGCTTCAGGAGTTCAAACAAGGCTTCAACTTTTCGTACTTCGGTCTTCCATGATTAACGTCTGATAAACGTTCGTGCCAAAGTCGCTTCAGTCTCTGACTTTGCGGAGAACTGAGGTAGAAAAGCCGACAGACTGGCATGGCGATACATTTATTCCTTCGTTTGTTCGAAAATGTAATTATTACAGCAAACAGGCCTATATAGATCTGTTTCTCATTAATATTTATAACTTCGTCCGAAACGGTGGGCTACAATTTAGTGTCTCAGTTGGACCTGAACTCATCAACGCAAACTTGGTTTGTGTTGGTTCTGGAAAAGCCGAGCACGCTTTTACCTTCTGAGGTAACAAATTAGTGAGACGCGTTAGCATTCTGCAGTCTTATAAACCGTATAGAAACAGAGTAGGCTGCTCTCAATCTTTTGACGCCCGAAACAGACTGACGTCGTTTTATGACGCTAGCTCTTCTGTTCCAAATACTGCCCGATATGGAGGTGTTTCAGATTTAAAGTGCCCTAAATTGCACACAGTCAGTAGGGTGAACAAAGGTTGTCGACGTGTAAGAAATAAGGGTAAGGAGGCAGGCGTTAAAGGGTTAAGAATTCATTTCTACTTCACAGAAATGATACTGCCGATCTGTTACAAGGACCAACCTATTATTTAGGGACAAAGGTCTAAATTCCTTTATCTGGAGAGCCACTACAAAAGTAATAACATATTGTCAGAATACATATGATTTCATATTAAGAGCGGTTGGTACGTAAATCAGGTAAACATAGTGTAAATTTCTACCGACCACCAACAGATTTAAATCGTGTGAGCACTTTCGTTTCCAGTTTTGTAAATGCAACCCAATGAGCTGTGTGAGGTACTAGGCAGTGTGAGAAGTGTTCTCTGGGGGAAAGCGGAGTTCAGCATAGCGGAGGTCTACCTTCAGAACTGCGTGGCTGTCCACGGAGTCGGGGCAGACATAATCACCAAGAAACCCCTATGTGACAGTGAATGATTCTCCCAACAGCCTACCTCGGGTTTATTACAGCCGTCTAAGCTTGATGTTGTTATTACTAACTCCGGTCTGTTTAATACACCCGTAACCACGCCATCTTATGGGAAGGTTAAACGCTGTGTGAAAGTGTGGAATGTTTTTGTAAACGACTTTCACGAAAACTTTGCAATAACTTATTGGCAAAATACTTATTTTTCCTTAGAAAATTTTTAATTCCGAGATTCTGAATTGTAAGGCACATGGGCAATAATTTTGCCATCATTTGTTTTGTGCTCTTCTGAACGCGATCTCTTACTCTTGTGTAGACAAGGTAAATTAATAGGCGTTTAAATAAAAATTATCAGGGAAACCTGTGAGTACAAACATTGGATACGATTTGCTGCAAGCTGACTTAATGTTTGTGTTGTTCTGTGCCTTAAGAGCTGGTCTCTACGTGGTCTTCACTTGTACATGCTTTCATCCATAACAGACTGTCTGTGTCTGACAGATGGCGTTAATCTCGACAGGTACTTGTTTATGTAATGTGTAAATTGTTGGACGCCCGAGTTTGACCCCAGGGTAGTCCATGTGAAATTTGTTGTGGACCACGCTACACTGTGACAGGTTTTTCTCCTATGACTTCGATATCCCCGTAAGTAACTCTCTCCACCATTTGTCCGTACTCGGACTTAATCAACCTAACACTGATGCCGTTTTATCGTATTAGTTTACAGCATCACACATTAAAAAAAAGCCTGATGATCCTTAGAATTTGGACGGAAAATTTCTTATTAGACATTCGTATTGCTCACAATGAAGCTCACTAAATTAGGTATTTTTCTCTGAATTTATAAATTATTTTAGTTGAGATTGTTGTTCGCATGGCTAACAACAACTGATGTTAGCCTATTCTATTTGTATTCTCTGAAGTTCCAAATCAGTTAATAGCATATCAAACTATTTGTTTTATAAATCATAAAAATTAACAAGAATCGAAACCTTCTCGAATTTGGGATACTAAAGTCAATAAATATTCAGCTGTCTTTTACATAAAGTTGTTTCTGATAGAACCCTAATATTTGGGCTGTCACAGCTTATTTGACGATGACATTAAAACTGTAATGATTCCAATTTTTATAGACATATTAGAGGTTACAGATATCTGTCTAGCAGCAGACGAACTGCTTTACTTTAGCGATATTCATGAATGGACTCGGTGCATTCCGGAAAGGCCTCACGGCTTTTGTAAGAGATCAAACCTGTTGTTTCTCTGTGACATCTGCGATTAGTGGAATCACACATTTTCCTGAAATCTGTTTTAATACGATAGATTACAGTTTTCAGTGATTTTCTAAGTTGGTCATTCTAAATTTCTTGGACGAAAACTTCCCTTTCTAATTGCGTCTCCACTATAGTCCTGTTGATTTGTTTATTTTGCTTGTCTTTTCGACTGTGGAATTCATTATTCTACCTTACAAGTGTACTAATTAATGTAGAGAAATGCATTTTATTGGCATGTTAACTTGAACATTCTTTCTGTAGTCTGTCAGTGCCTGCCATTAATTTTGTCGGTCTCGTAAAATGATACGTTCTTCAGATATTAACTGTTTCTGCAGCAGCTGAGTTCCATGTGGACAGACATGTTTAATTCGATAAGCTGCCGCTAACTTTCCAAGTTTCGTAATGTCTTTCTGTGTAAAGAGCAGCAAATGGACCTTCTCAAGACTCATTTTGTCTCTAGTTGTCTCCGTTATTCTATCAGGATTGATGGCCCTAAAAACTACTATTGCTGTCCCAGCAAGTGTTTCTGTTATGGCTTGTACTCTCCGAGCTTAGAGGAAGTACCTCTTTGTTAGGTTGTGCAATAAATAGTCTTGTAGACTTTGGGGCTTATTTATCCTCTATCATTTGTTCTTATTTCTTCTTATATTATTTCATGGTTAATACTTCCTTTTATTTCTCTGTGTTTCACCTTTTGTTTTATATATTTCTTAGTCACTTTCAGTGTGGTCTATCCTAATGTCTGTAGAATTTTTACTTACTTACTCACTTACTTACTTACTTACTTACTCTATGGTGCAGAGTCCTTCTTCAGAAGCTAACTGGTTTGGAGCTAGTCAAGAAATTCCCCTCATTTTACGGAACCCGAAGGTTCATTACCGCACTCGCAAGCGTCCGCCACCTGTCTCTTTCCTGAGCCAGCCCAATCCAGTCCAAATACCCACATCCTACCTCCTGGAGATCCATCCTAATATTATCCACCCATCTACGCCTAGGTCTCTCCAGTGGTCTCTTTCCCTCCGGTTTCCCCACCAAGAACCTATACACCCCCCTCTCCTCACCCATACGCGCCACATGCCCAGCCCATCTCATTCGAATTCCACATTTTGTTATCTACCTATCTGCTTTTACTCCTGATACACAAATCCTGCAAATCTACACTACGTCTCCAAAATTTTCATTCGCCTGTAAAAATAATATTCAGAATGGTTAAATTTTAATCGCAGATATCTGAATGCAAATACACCTGCAAAATAATCATTTGCGTTTTCATTATTGTTGTTTGTGAGGAAGGAAAATTTACATTTTGTTACTCACGAAAATGGTAAGTTACGAAGCGGAGGAAATCATTTTGTGAAATTGCTGTGATCATTCTGCGTTGCTGTTGGAAGACTGCACGGAAGAGTAACGTGGCTTGTGTTGCCTGGAGAGCCAAAGCGTCCTCTGTTAATGCTATTGTTTAACTCCGTGCTCTGAATATTCTCCTCTCTGCTGTGTATGAACATCCATTGTGGATGGACCTAGGTCAGCGTTGGTTATATTCGAAGTTCATTAAGATTTTATTTTTGTGTGCCTTGAATAAACATTCTGTCCTTCTGCGTTTAAATAACCCACAATTCCGGTCGGAAATGCCGCTGTACTTCTATATGTATATTTCTGGAACTCCTGTAATTCTCGTGATGATAGGACTCATACATATTTTTAGTCAGTAATTACGAATAAATGTATTTCATAATAAAGGTTTATTAGAAGAAATCAAAACTGGAAATGTGACTGAATAATTCATTATTGAAAACCATGGACATTCTTTTGATATGTGGAGAACTTCGGATTCTTCTTTCTTTCGTGTAATGGCACAGAATCTTGGAAGTGTTGCGACTTCTGTACTAGTGCGGTTCCATCTCTCTTTCATCATAAAATGTAATATCATTCAAAACCGATTATTTTAGGCGAGATCTTCTGAGAAGTGACGCCATGTAAGCTGATGGATACTTACCGACACTTTACAGTAACCTACTGCCTACATTTTCCGAGTAGGAAAGTTAAGCATTACTTTCACACAAAACATCAGTAAGCTTTTACCAGTCCATACGACGTCACATCCAATAAAACAGCAACCTACGTAGCCGCCCCCTATGATAACCTCAAAACTCGCAATTTTTCCAGCTTTAATGTAAGAATGAATATTAGGTAAATTATCTCATTTGTTGTAAGAAACAGTATTTTATGAGCATTTCCCAGCTTCTCGATTCCGCGTCAGCTAATCCATTTCCTGACGTCATGTAACAATATAGGCGAGTCTTGATTTGTTTTTGCACGTCTGTTCTTCTGTTTTAGGTCTCTCCATCACTTACGCCATCTTGAATCACGAAACATTGGTGACCTAGCTACTCCAGCCACCATCCTTCAGCAAGATCTGGCCTCATTCATAATTCACACAATTTGAATTTTGTATTGTCCTTTACATTTTTGTTTTTTATTTATTTGTTCTGAGATGTGATTCCGTGCAGACTGGTGCATAGGTACCAAAGCTTTGGCACAGTATGTTGCACCCATCTTCAGAGTACCCATATTTTCTTGTTTATTTTTTCATTGTTGTTTCGAATTCTGTTCATTTATTTACACCTCTTTTATCTTAGGGAGAATAAAAAATACTCCTGAGTGTATAAATGATTAATTTTATTTTAAAAGCTCGAAGACTTTCCGTTTCGAAAATACGAAAAGTTTTCTTATATGTTACGGGTTTTCCGTCTCACTCCTCGTCTATACAAGTTACGATTTTCGGGGCAACCACATTCACATATAAACCATTTTGATAAAACGGATTTTGCTGTTATGAATTATGTCTTCTTCTGAAATGTATAATTTAGTTTTAGATTGGTTTTAAACGAGTAATATCGATCATCACTTTACATGAACTGTAAGTCTAATATTTTACCGTTTCGATAAATACTGAATAACGTTTATGGAATTTGTTCGGTCTCGTGTACCTGTTGCGTTTGCCGTATTACAAGAATGTTCCGTTATGTGCATTAGTTTCATTCATAGCATATTTTTCAGTGGGAAATACACTGACCCACTGCTGGACGGGTCTTTAAAGGCGATGAGTTTATTTGGAGATACATTTGAAGGCATGCTTAATTATTATTAATCACCTATATTCTCGAATCTAATCCGCACCCGAATCTAATCCGTACTAGTTTTTGCCGATTTCTTAAAAGAAAAAATAAGTTAGTTCGCGGTTCTAATCCACACATTTCCTTCAACCGCCCCTTGCCTACAAGGCAGACTGATTGACAATTAACGATTCAGTTTTGAGTGATGACGGCGAGCCTGATGAATAATAAATTATAATATAATATAATATATTTTATAATATTATAAATAATAAATAAGATAATAAATTAGTTTATTGTATTGTTCTTATGGCACGTACAGGGGCTCTATCATTTTTCCAAAATCCAGCTAACTACCGCGAATTAATCCGCAGGCGAGTTTAATCCGCATCTGATTTTTTAGCCCTCTGAAACTGTAAAAGGTGCGGATTAGATTCGAGAATGTACGGTATAAGAAGTTATGTGATGATGTAATGTTTATCTTTATCGTGCAGAACATTCGATATTTGATTTGTGTATTAAAATGTAAATAATTATGCATTAGAAGTATCCAATTACCGTTATTCTGAATCATGCAGTGAAAGTCGCCTGACATTTTTATTGTACTCACCAGCCTAAAATCTCAGTGATTTTAAATTTCCAAATTCCTGTGCTAAGAATGTTTGTAACTTCCTGGTTTCTTGTTACCACTTAATTTTTACTTATAAATAAATGCAATGATGTTAATACTGTTTTAATATTTAATGACTCATCTGTGGTTGTGTTGATTGCAGTGGTTTACTGGCACAAGTGATTTAATTTCTTGTGAACACAAAAAAGTATCTAGGTTTCGTCTTTGGCTCCTGTCCTATATAATTAAGCTGCCTAGCAGGTTTCGCTCAGTACCGCTGCATTTATTACAGAATGGGATCGAAAATATCTGTGCTGTTTTGTACATGAATTCTGTTAAGACGAATGCCTGCTCGTGCCTTTAAATGGTCATTGACTCCTTTCATCAATTTTTTTTTATGTTTTGCAGACCGTGCATCTCAGTATAATCCTAGTACGTAGGTTATTCGGAATGTAAGTACCGTCAGCGCATATCTCTCGCGCATCCTCGAGACTGTTACTTTGCGCATGTACAGTGACTTCCTCTATCAATTGAGAAGCCACAGACACCATTTCATGAAATTCGTGTTATGTTTATGTTTGTTCCTGTGCGTTAAACATGTTTAAGACAATTGAATGTGCCACCGACTGTGAAATACGGTCTGTAATTCGTTTTTTGAACGCTAGGAATGTGCTACCAAGTGAGATTCATCACCAGATCTGTCAGGTGTATGGTTACAATGCGATGAGTGACGGCATGGTTAGGAAATGGGTTCGGATGTTCAATGAATGACGACAAAACGTGCACGATGAGGCGCGAAGTGGGCGTCCATCTTTGGTGAAGGATGATTTGGTGCGTAAGGTCAACGAAAGATTGCGTGACGACAGACGTTTCACAATTTATGATCTGTCCCTGCACTTTCCTAACATTTCAAGGACTCTATGACATTGTCAGTAGTCATTTGGGTTATCGGGGACCACATTCTATGAGGAGGGTATACAAAATCTTGTGCCCTGCTATGATAAGTGCCTCAATAATGGCGGCGAATATGTGGAAAAATAGTTTGAAGAATGTAGAATCTGATAACAATAAAATTTTATACGAAACCTTACTCGATTTTTTTTACAGCGAAACGGTACTTGCTTTCTGAATAAGCCTCGTACACATATACAGATTCACCTTATGGTAAGGAACGCACGTGCTTCTACTTCTATATCTACCATATACTGTCCACAGTTTATGGTATATGACAGTTAATAAAACCTGGCGGATAATCGGGTAAAGCATAATCGTAGTTTTAATACACTTTGAAAGGGATAAAATGTCAGTAGAACAATTTCACGAAAAGGGCGTTTCTCAAATCTGATGGCTTTATTTAACAGCTACGTCACTTTTGCATCATGTGCTGTAACGTTTAATGTCTCTAGTTTTCGTTCAATAAAGAGAATAAGTAGTATCACAGTCTACACACAATTGTTATCACACATCTAAAAACAGCTGCATGTTTCGACCATACATATGTAGCCTTCTTTAGGCTGGATAAGATCTTTAATTTATTCAAGGTCTTATATTCAGCCTGATTATGGCTATCTGTCTATCTATCTATCTATCATCTATCTATCTATCTATTTATTTATTCTATCTATCTATCTATGTATCTATCTATCTATATCTATCTATATATATATATATATATATATAGATCTATATATATATGTATAAAAAACCGAAACATGTACTGTTGTTACATGTATGATAAAAGTTTTGAATAGACCGTAATCCTAGATTTTTTCTTTGTATACTTGTGAGACGTATCTCAGTTGCTATAGCGATTTGCCACGGGCTGGACGGTCCGGGATCGAATCCCGGTGGAAGCGAGATTTTCTGCACCTTTCCAGACCGGCCCTTGGGCCCATGCAGCCTCCTGTACAATGGTTACCAGCTCTTTCCCGGGGGTAAAGAGGGGCCGAGGCGTGACGCTGACCCCTCATCCCTTCTAGTGCTTTGGTCAAGAAAGAGTAGAGCTATAACTCTACTCCCGCTATGGGCCGTACGGCCTGTACAGAGCCCCAGTGCCTGTACAAGGGTGCACTTTACCTTTCCCTTTTACGTATACTTGAACACAACGGGGATGTCCTGTCTAACAATTAAAAAAATATGTATGTATTTTTGAGATCAATCCAAGCTTCTTTTGGTTTAAATTTTGAGCCCATTATCGCATCAGTAAACCGAAAGATAGGAACTTGTTCTGCCATCAGGCTACTTACAAAGCCCTTTGGTCATCATGATGTGCCATCAGCAGCCCTTTCAAATGACTAAGCAGTTTAGACCCTCACTGCAGGAAGGAAGGTTTATTTGCTTTAGTGTAGAGACATTGTACAGCACCCATTTTATGCGTGATGGTTGGCAACAAGTTCAATGGATCAGGTTAAGTGGTCCACAGTTTTTTACAAGTTATCTCAATCACACCGTGCGTCATATACAAACACGTCAGAAATGCAGACCGTCCCCCACCCACGCCGGTACATTATGCACTAAAAATTGGGGGTGCATATATATGTATATTTTTTTTTCTTTTCCTGTGGCGCTGCGGTCCAACGCGGGCCATGGCCTCCTCATTCACGAGGTTTCTATATCACACACAACGACGCATCACAGTCTGTAGGACTTCTCTGGACGAGTGATCAGCTCGTCGCAGAGACCTCTACCTGAAAACACACAACAATCACAACCGACAAACATCCATGCCCGCGGTGGGATTCGAACCCACGATCTCAGCAGACGAGCGGCCGCAGACCTACGTCTTACACCGCGCGGCCACTGGGACCGGCATATATACAGGGTGTCCCAGGAAGAAAGGTCAATATTCTGGGAGGTCATAGTATCGGTCATTCTAAGCAAAAATGTTTATATGAACATGTGTCCTATTCCGAACGGTTTCCGAGATAGAGCTATTTGAATGTACAACCGCAAAATT
>Ga0131853_10026256_pt1 | contig 10479 bp, 5 predicted proteins | sample TergutLab28metaG_FD_92764 | JGI IMG/M metagenome (GOLD analysis project Ga0131853, IMG submission 92764) | Labiotermes labralis P1 segment gut microbial communities from Petit-Saut dam, French Guiana - Lab288 P1 (version 2) (version 2) | ecosystem: Host-associated > Arthropoda: Insects >... | reverse complement strand
TTTTTTTTTTTTTTTTTTTTAAGAAAAAGATAATTATTTATTTTTTTTCCATCATTTTTAACATTGAGGTGTGGGGGGGGGGGGGGGGGGGGGGAGTTCTGTACATATGCTCCATCAATTTTTGGATAATAATCCCTTGGTGACATAAGAGAAAGTACAGTTAGCCACTTCTACCCACGCTGTATTAGTCAGTGTGCAATAATTTTAGATGCATACATATTCTGAAATTCTGATCAATGTCAGTGTTTCACATAGCAAGAAACAACATTATACTGCCATCTGCATGTTGTGCATTAGAGCCATTATTTCTATTGGAAGTGGCAGGAAGTAGTACAGTATTCAGATATGACAGTTCAGTTGCATTTGCTGTAAGAAACTCTTTTCAGCTTTGTAGCGAGCGTATTAGAGTAGTTTTTTTTTTTTTTTAGTTTGTGTGGAATTGAACTGAATTGAATGGAATTTAATTCATTTTTGCTATCAGTAAATCCAGAAGGTACAAAACCACTGGATATAGGACATGTCAACAAAGAATATTCTAATAAACTACACAAGAAACATATCAATAATATTTGTATAAAATTTAAGTATGCAAAGACAGTAAAGGATATTAGCAGAAAATTTAAATATACAGGAAATAAGAGAAGGTTACAGATAAGTTTAATGATAAAGGCACCTATGGAGAAAGACAGATACAAGTGAATATATCTAAGTGTCAAATTGACACATATCACAATATGACAAATATATATATTATATACCCACAATTTAAAATTTAATAAAGCTTGCTAATAGTTAATAGACTTAAATAAACATTTAATAAAACACTGAATAAATATATCCTTGAATGTGTACTGAATAAACTTAATAAATTAGCAGAGCATTCATAGAAGTCTTGAAAACAGAATTTACAAAATCTAGGAACCCCAATACCTACTTATTAATACTGTAATAATATTCATCTAATGTATAATAGGAGTTCACGTATAAGAATTTTTTAAAGCACTTTTAAATGTCCTTGAATTATCAGAAAATTTTTAATGTTCAAAGGAAGACTATTAAAAATCTTATTGCTTGAATAGTACTCTCCCGTTTGATAAACATCTAAATTTGCCAAACGTAAATAAAGGTTCGAACTATGTCAAGAATTTGTATTATGAATTTAACAAAAATTGATCTCTGTTGTTGACTATATATACAAACGAGGAAAGTGTACATTGTGACATAAGTGGCAAAATTATTAGTTTTTTGAATTACAGGAGTCTCTATTCCCACAACACCATAATAATTCCAATAACTCTCTTTTGCATCAAAAAAATTTGTATACTGTGACAAGAATTCCTCCAAAATATTATTCCGTAACTCTTGATTATATGAAAAAAAGAATGATAAATCAATAGTAAGGTCTGATGAGACGTAAGTGGCTTAATGGATCTAATTACATAGCAAGCAGTGCTTAATTTAGTTGTTAGATGACCAATATGCATTCTCCATGATAATGTACTATCAACAGTTAACCTAAGAAATGTGGTAGACAGTGCACTGGGGATTAATTTATTATGAAAAGCGATCTTCATGTCAATAGATGGACTGTTCCTAGTCTTAAAGTAAGTATAATGAGTTTTTTTGAAAATGTAATGAGAGATAATTGTTACTAAGCCAAGTGTTTGTAGTTTCAAAGACTGTATGATTATTTGAATTAAATTCAGTTTTGTTTGAGTGAGTAAAGAGTATACTTGTATTATTGGGCAAATAAAATAGTGCAGATTTGTTATTTATAAACTGAGGTAAATCATCATTCATGTAAAGGAAATAGCAGGGACCCAAGGAGTTGAGAATCAATTCTCTACTGATAAGTACAGTTATGCTTTAAGTTTGGTAGTATGGTATATTAGCCATTGATTTTATGTCCATTTGCATCATGACATGTTATCAACATTTTATGGTAAAAATGATGTACCTGAGTATATTAGTTATTGTTAAACTCTATGTTACAAGTTATACTACCGATTGCATGTGGTAATATTAATAATGTTTTGTAAAAATGTGTGATAACAGATTATACATTTCTGCTCCGGTGCCCTAGCAACATGTCAATAATGAAAATGAACTATAACCTCTTCAAATAGCAGCCATTTCTTCTTGTTTCACATAATAGTCGGGGCTCTGTGCACATTAGTTCCAGTCATATTTCTTCCATTCTTTAATGCATTTATGGTACACCTTTAGTTTTATGAGCTTACTCATGCACTCACTTACTCTATGACATGTTTTGACTTAAAGTAATCATATTACCCTTGAATCTATCCAGTTGCTAAAATATCAGCTATTCAGCTGCTTCAAGATTTTCTGGGCAATAAGGTACTATATTTTTTATGTACAAAATGGAATTTTGTGTGACTTGCTAATGCACAGAAATTTTATATCATAACTTTTTACTTAAACTTTACAAGAAACATGCTGAAATTCAAAAGGAAGTTTCAAATGTAGATAAAGAGGTAGATATTTGTAAAATATTCTAAACTGTGTTTGTGAAGTTAATATCCCTACAGTGTTCATTCATTTTACACAGTTACTTACTAAACTATGGCATAGAGATCACTGTATGATTTTCCTATAAGTTTCATAAAACATGTAGAGCATGGTGGTCAAAAGTTTATATTCACATGCTGAGCTCTTGGAACTGCCCTTTATGAAGTGAATGGTGTCTTTTAACATATTTTAATCCAGTAAAGTAGAAGTAAAAACTGCTCTTTGGGAAGAGGAAATTTTGGTTTTTAATTGGCACTGAAAACTTCAGTTTTGTGTAGAATAAAGAATGTGTATTGACATCTTTTAGTTTTACAGAAAACACTTGTTATTAATGTTACTGATAATGAGTTTGCAGGAAATTCCTATTCCAGTACTCTCTTGAATGTTAAGGGAATCTCTATCTTGTTCCTATAATTTTTTCTTTTCATTTTGTTGTCATGCAAAGGGTTTGACCCAGTACACTAATACTACGGTGGACATCATCTACCTTCTGAGATACATTTGACATTCATGCTAGTTGGCTATACTCCAGTCTTCAAGTGACTGCTTGCCCTTATACTGACAGAAATTTTTGGGGGGGGTAATTATTTTCTTATTTTTAACATAATTGTCTACTTGTTGGCAGTGATAAGAAATTTTTCTCTTCTTCAAATCACCTGGATCAGCTCTGGGACCCACCCAGCATCCTATTCACTGGGTACCAGGGACTATTCCCTAGGAGTAAGGCAGCCAGGGTCAGAATCTAACCACTCCTCTCCATCAAATGCGGACATTGGCAATGGGTGGAGCTATATTTCAACTCCCACTATGCCTACATGGTGTGCGTGAGTAAAACTTTACCTTTCACTGTAATATTAATGGTGATGGTTTGAGTCAAAATCAGGACCCTGTGGATGCCAGGTTAGTATGCTAACCACTAGGGTGGCACGCTGGTCTTTGTTAACATACTAGCCTACTGCCAGACTGTCGTAGGATCAGTATCTATCATTACCACTAATATTATAGTAGGAATGCAGTAACAGCGCTGTCAGTATTGTGACAACTGATCACCTGAAGACAGGAGCAGAGCTAACTTCTAAAGCGTCATGTGTATCAAGTGTGCACAAAGAATGGATCATGATTAGCATAACAGCAGCATAATGAATCACAATGACAGACAGTTGGTTATAAAAATTTTATGCAAAACTTCAATGATAGCAATCTGAAATGCAGTGCTGTAAGTTCTCACACTCTGACTAGTCACATAAATGATGAATAACATGATGCTGCACCATCAATGTTCCTATGTGATTTTGATGACTGTGGAACTGCACAGCTGCTGTGTATTACTGCTTATTATTGCTGTTATTTCTTAACATGTAGATGATATAAACTGGATAATAATTGAAATTCTGCCCCAAATCTCCAATGTATGTGGCTGGTGCACAGTGTTTGCAACACAAAACAATTTTATGCTCACGAAAATGTCACTGTTTTGTATATTGCCCTTATGCAATGTTAAATTGCATTAAGTCGACCAATTCTGTGTGAACTCTATGGAGGTTGCATCCATTTTAATTACAGTCCTAACCAGAGTGACTGAGAGTAGCTTATTCTTAGGGGTCTGCCACCTAGGTTCATTAATTTTCGGTAGCCAAAGATAGAAGCAGAGCTTGGCATGCAAAACACTGTGTCGTAATTGAAAGCCAATGATGGATAGAGTCAAGAAAAAGGAGATTGTTTCATACTTTTTTCTGTTAGATGAAGTGATTGAGTATAAATTTTCTGTTCAGGGTGACTCACTTATTTGCTCATTTGATTGTTGTTAGTCCTGATAATGAAATACAGATGTTTAGGCTGTGCTTTAGCATGGTTCTTCACTATATTATAATTTGCACTGAAATTCTTTTGCCATAATTAGTTCCAGTTATTTCAAGCTCTAATCCCATATATCATTGTGGAATGGTGATTAACTGAGTCCTGGAACATGTTTTCATTTTATTACTGATAGAATAGTAGGAAGTCCCTATATAGTTACCAGCTTCAGTGCAAAGAATTTCATGTATTACTGTCACTAACAATTTTGTTCATCCCATTATAAGTCTAGAAATTGGAATGCTACATTCTTTGAAAAGTCAATTGAAATCTGCATCAATGTTTTTGCAACTTATATCTCTCATCTGAATCTTCATTAATACAAGATAAAATCAAACTTTTATTTATTCACCAACTGATGCATGAGTGAGTTGTCTCAAAAAAAAAAATTACATTAAAACAGCTCCAACGTGTTTCGGTGTTATTACACCATCATCAGGGAGCGCATTAATTCGTGCTTACTAAAGTTATGGTTGTTAACTTTAGTAAGCACAAATTAATGCGCTCCCTGATGATGGTGTAACTGTAACATCAAGACATGTCCGAGCTATTTAAATGTAAATTTTAATATTGTTTTTTTAAGACAACTCACTAGTGCATCAGTTGGTGAATAAATAAAACTTTGATAATATCAAGATGCGTGGTACGAATGTGGGGGAAAGAAAGAAAGAAAGAAAAAAAATGATAAAATTACATTGTGTAACAAGAAATTTACTTAGCATGTCACAGATGAAATTATGGTAATTGTGATTATTTGATGAAGGTGTTTTGTTTAATAATTATCTGTGTAACAGAGCCATCAGTAGATATAAGTTTAATGTTTTACATGTGACATTTACATGTTGCATGTGGGTAAATATTTTCCCATGTAGCAATCACTAATAAGATGGAATTTGTAGAAATTCTATTTATTTTGTTTGTATGTACAAAAATCACATCATTTAGTGAAAGTCTATGATCTGGAAGTTGGTGTTTGTGGTAGAATATGTTATCCTACTCTAATAGATTCCTTAAATGTGTTTTGCATGTATTCACTTTTGTGTGTACTTACTGTACATTTTTACACTTTTGTCTATAATTTAAATATATTGTACCTTAAGTGCATTTGTTAGTCATCAGTGCCAAGTTTAATAATGTCCTGTAATAATATTACAGAATGACTGTCAGTACCTGAAGAATGAAGTCCTACCATATACATACATTTATTTGCTTATTTATTTATTTATTTACACACACATTTTGACGCTGTTATTCTGCGTGATTTCACACTTCTGCCAGAAAGTAGATGAGATATGCTCTCTTCTGGGATATTATGCTGTTTATGGTGGTTATTGGTTTGTTCTGGTTTCTACTCCTTGTACAAGCTACAGGCATAGTGTGAATAATGACAATATGCCTTTGAAACACGTCCAGAGTAGTTACGTTCATGTTAGTTTATTGATGTTGTTCAGACATTTTTATCATCATCACCTGATAATGGCTTTTCCAGTTACGTGTATGTTTATGTCAGTACTTTAGAGGAAGTCTTCTGTTGTCATACGTATGTCTGCGTCCTTGTAATGGGTGTGATAAATCTGGTACACATACTCAATTATTATAACAACTACTGCACATATATAAAATTTATAAAATTTACACATTAAAACGCTCCGACATGTTTCGGTCCTAGGACCATCATCAGGGAGCCATATCGTCCTTGCTAAAGTCACAATATAAAAAGTCACATTAATTTCGCTGTACCAGTTGGGTATTGTGGCAGCATGCAGTGTTGTGTAATGTTATGTTGCAAAGAATGCCCTGCTATGAATTCACATCCATAGCAGGGCACTCTTCGCAACGTAACATTACACAACATGGCATGCTGCCACAATACCCAACTGGTACAGCGAAATTAATGTGACTTTTTATATTGTGACTTTAGCAAGGACGATATGGCTCCCTGATGATGGTCCTAGGACCGAAACATGCCAGAGCGTTTTAATGTGTAAATTTTATAAATTTTATATATGTGCAGTAGTTGGTATAATAATTGAGTAACTCGACAACATGCATGGTGTAACAACGAAAAAACTGGTACACGTAGTGGTGATGAGTGCTCGGCTTGCAAGCAGCCTGAACTATGAAGTTTTAATTTTAAAGTGTTATAAATGCTGTATTCTCTCCCAGCACCAATAAGACTTCACACTGGAATTAAACACACTGTAGTCTGTGCTGTCAGGCATATTGACCTGAGCACAAAGGCTGCTAATTTATTTATAAAACTGGTACACTGACCAAACATAACAGTGTTGTTACCCCATATGGAACACTATACAGTAACATCCACTCCATCATTTTGCTGTTATTAAAATTTAAACAATTTTTAATTCTGTTCTGTAATTTGCTTAAGGTAGTATTCTGAGTTACATGTACACATTACAACTGAGGTCATAACAGTGTATTGTATTCAGTCATGATAACTATGCTTTAAGTTGTCCATTTTAGTGTCTTCAACATCAAAACACAGGGGGTGTTCCTTTTTATGATACTTCTTACTTTTTTAATAAAGCAGCTATACCTTAAATGGTAGCACTGGTTGTTCAATTTTACCTGGTAAGTTAAATAGATTATATGAGATCTTTGCTCTTATGGGATGTTACACAGCACAGATTGGGTGTTAGTTACTGACGTTTTGGGACAACCATCTGTCCCATCTCCAGTGGAATGATGGACCCTTGAATATGGGACCGACAGGTTTCCCTAAAATGTCGGTAACTACCAGTCTACACTGTGTATCTTACCAGGACAGCGAAGATCTCATGTACACCGTGGCAGAAGCCTGAAATCTTGCGAACTTCAATGAATTAATGCATTTCAACATCTTTACCGTTTTTCCAGAAGTGGTTCTTATACTGAAATTACTATAGCCTTACTAATGTATATGACAGTTGAATCTTAGCCATGTTTTCTTCAGTAGTAGTGTTTGTTATACATTTATGATTCAAGTGTGGGACTTATTTAAGTCTTTGCTTTCAACATTTTGGTAATATACATTTTTTTTAAAGAAATTAAAACTTTATTGTGAATTCATGTCAATTATTAGGATTTTATGCTTGACCAGATTAATTGTACAGATTAATGAATATGAGATTTTGTGGCTATAATTTACATTGTAGCTCTCTGGGCTATGACATCATGTTGTTTCATGTATTATCTAGAGAGAAGAATGCATAGAACTTATTCTTCTAACTATACTGTTCTTGGGAAATTTTTTCCTTCGCATTTTCTAAGTTTCAATGCTGTCACTTCATTAGTTTTTCCGCGTGGATTATTTTTAAGAGTAATTTCATTATTTTATTTCTGTGTTTTCTTTCTCAGTAATTTCTCCCTTTTAGCATGAAAAACATTTGGCCCTTCACTGTTAGGCAGTAATGTTCTCTGAGTATGCAACTGCTGGCATGCAGTCTTGGTTACCACATCTTATCAGTAAATGCTATCCATCAACATGGTACTTTATGTATGAAAATGAAGAATAAATAAATATCTTATGTTGAGAATGAATTTCCATGTCAGATATTGTTTATATAAAATTAGCAGTATGTTTCAGGATAATGTGCATAGTAAATAGGAGATCAGCCTGCCACATTGTCAATATTTTCACAATTTAGAATCATTGCAGTTTTTATATTGTGTTATATATAGTTTAGTGAATGTAGTAAAATCAGATTCAATCCATCTGGGGTCTGATTCTGTGTTGACTGGTAAACAGCTACTGATAATAAATGCTGCTTACCAGTTGATATGGTATCATATCCCAGAAAGTATCAAAGGGTTTTAATACATAATAAGACACACCATTATAGCACCCTCTCTGACTGGACATTGATTAAACACTGGGTTCCACAGGGCTACTTCCTGGGTCCCCTGCTATTTCCTTAATACATTAATGATTGACTTCCATTTATAAATAACAAATCTACACTTATTTTGTTTACCAATTTTACAAGTATACTCTTTACTCACTCAAATATAATTTAGTTTAATTCAAATACACAGTCTTTGAAACTATAAACACTTGGTTTAATAACAATTACCTCTCGTTACATTTTGAAAAAACTCATTATACTCACTTTAAGACTAGTAATAGTCCATCTATTGCCATGAAGAATGCTTTTAATAATAAATTAATCCCCAGTGCACTGTCTACCACATTTCTTGGGTTAACTGTTGATAGTACATTATCATGGAGAACACATATAGGTCACCTAACAACTAAATTAATCACTGCTTGCTACGTAATTAGATCCTTTAAGCCACTTATGTCTCATAAGACTTTACTATTGATCTATCATTCCCTTTTTCATACAGTCAAAGAGTTATTGGATAATATTTTACAGGAATTCTTGTCACAGTATACAATTCTGGATGCAAATGAAAGTAATCTGAATTATTATGGGTTGTGGGAATAAAGAATCCTGTAGAATTGTATTCAAAAAACTAATAATTTTGCCACTTATGTCGCAATATATACTTACCCTACTTATATTTGTAGTCAACAACAGCGATCAATTTTTGATAAATTCAGAAATTCGTAACATAAGTACTACATGTAGTTCTATCCTTCATTTATGTTCGGCAAATTTAGATGTTCGTCAAAAGGCAGTTTACTATTCCAGTATTAAGATTTTTAATAGTCTTCCTTTGAACATTAAAAAATTTCTGATAATTGAAGGACATTTAAAAATTCTTATTCACAAACTCCTATAATACATTAGATGAATATTACAGTATTAATAAGTAGGTATTAGGGTTCCTAGATTTTGTAAATTCTGTTTTTAAAACTTCTATGAATGCTGTTTATTCTATTTATTATGTTTTTCGGCACTCATTCAAGGTTATATTTATTCAGTGTTTTACTGAATGTTTAATAATGTCTATTAAATATTAGCAAACTTTATTACATTGTAAATTGTATACACACACACACACACATATATATATATATATATATATATATAGTAATATGTGTCAATTTGACACTTAAATATATTCATCTGTCTTTCTCCATAGCTGTCTTTATCATTTCAGCTCCTCTGTAATTGTCTATAATTTCCTGTATACCTGTATTTGATACTAGTATTATTGATACGTCTCTTGTGTATTTTATACAAATATTCATTGTTGACATGTTCTATATCCAATGGTTTTACAACCTTTTGGTTTTACTGAATGCAAAAATAAATTCAATTCAATTCTTCAGCACTGTGCAAGCACCTCAGATCTTGCATTGTAATTAACATTCACTATTTATATGAATCTACAAAGACAGTGATGACTCATATATTAAAACACCATATATATTGCCCCATCACACCCATAACATAGCATATTTTCAAGAACTTCCTTTCTTTGCCATGGTAGTCATAAGAAACCAAGCTATGTATTGTGCTCTTTAAAGGAATTTAATGACAAGAACATGAAATATTCCTATTTCTGACATGGGAACATAGTGTGAAATATTTTGGAAATTTGTGTTTCATTTGTTACAATAAATAGTGAATTTGATTGTTGTATATAACAACCAAACATTTTCATTATAGCTTCCCAGCAAGACATATGAACTTCTTATAATGTTGTTATATTTCTAATTTCTTGCACACTTACCTGTTACAGTGATACGTAAATTTCTTTTACAATATTAAATGCAAGATATATTTCTTCAAACCACCAGACACCAATATGGATAATTTTCAAAGGGCACAAATATCAATGAATAAACATAACCATATAATTTACTTTTAGTGCTGGTGTATTTCAAAGTCAGTTTGATGTTGACAAAAAATGTGGTAGGGTTTAAGTAACTGAATACCCCAGAATTAAAATCAAAATTACCCAAGAGACTAGCATATTATTAACCTTTATACTGGAGTTCTCCTTGGTAAGCATATTATAGTTGTTTCTTGTCTGATTGACAATAAATGTATGGTATTTTTTTTATATGGGGGGGGGGGGGGGGGGGAAAAATGTTTTTTTTTGTGGGGGGGGTTTTTTATAAGTTATGATTGTGTTGTCTACTTACACCTTTAAAGGCCGGGTTAAATCCCTTTCACCCACCAA
>Ga0131853_10026255_pt1 | contig 10479 bp, 6 predicted proteins | sample TergutLab28metaG_FD_92764 | JGI IMG/M metagenome (GOLD analysis project Ga0131853, IMG submission 92764) | Labiotermes labralis P1 segment gut microbial communities from Petit-Saut dam, French Guiana - Lab288 P1 (version 2) (version 2) | ecosystem: Host-associated > Arthropoda: Insects >... | reverse complement strand
CCCATGAAATAACTCAACAAATAAGTCGCAAGCTCCTGAGGATGGATGTACTAACATTTGAAACATATTGAGCATTAAATAATGAAATAATAAAGCAAGTGACATCAAGTTGGTCTATCTTTAATCAACTATCAAGATGATGCATGGTCCAATAAACATGAGATTCACATTTGATAACTTTGGTATTATTCTGCATACATGTGAACAGATCGACCAACTGGATGCAGCAGAGTCCTTGATAAGCTCACATTCCCTAAGCTTGTCAAAAAATTGCTGGTATTTTATGAAACCTGAAGGTTATCACTGTGTGCACAAGAGGGTAGTTACCAGTAGTCACTGACAGCCAACAAGGGGTGTTTCTGTGCTATATTAACCTTCAGATGCCTAACGTCAACTATAGTTGACGTACCGCACCACTAACCTCCAAAGCTGCATTGTATATATTCATTCAACAAATACAGGTACCGAATATTTTAAACATGGTGTATACTCTCCTTTTTTTCTCTTCAAAATTCAGTTTGTATCATAATTCTAACGTATTTGGGTCCTGTATTATTCACATTTTATATACAGGGTGTGCTAAAATTTAAAAAAAATTATTCCGGCGCCAACATCCTGAAATGCACATGGCTTCAGTCTTGGCTATGGGGACAAATGCATACACAAATGCCCTCTGATATACGCCATATTCACTAAGACTATTCAATAGATAGATAAAACAAGCAAACACTGCATATTCATTCATTTGCTTCTCTACAACAAACTGCCATTCCATTCAGTCAACGTCAGGTAGCAACACAAGTACACAATTATACAAGTATTGTATGACACAGGCCTCCCCTTCACAGTTAGCATGATACTCCCAATAAAGGAAGGATAAACACAACTACACACAACACATTCCCTGCACGGTCCACAAACCTTCAATAGTGATACAAGATGTTTGAAAAGCTTGGATAGCCATAGGTCAAGACTCAACATAAAACAAAAGAAAATTTATGCCACTCTAAATGGTAGTATATTGTGATTATCATTTGTTATTAACAATATGAAACAGTTGCAGTGGATTTACAATTTATTTTGAATTTTAAGATGTGGCATCCCTATTGTGTTTCTAACACACCGTTCAACAATACAATCCACCATCCACAACTATAATGTAGCAACTGTAGACTTCAGCTACAGGTTTCAGGTAATTCGAAGTAAACATCGCACCTACAGTTGCCTCATTAATGTTATGTATTCATGGATCATATTCTTTTATTATGGATTTACAAGCTGATTGTTTCTTACAGCACCATACTACAACCAAGATTGCATCAAATATTGCCAGTTTTGTGATTAATACTTGCCATACTTTACTGTAACAACACACAGGAATACATTTCATATGCAAAAATCTACATACTTCTGGATTTTAACAAAATTTTAACTACTGGGAATATTAGCTAATTTATGTATTTTTTCATGCTAAATGTAAGGCAGAGGCCTCTTCCAGTCATGTACTTGTGTTTCTGCCGTTATGATGGCCAAATACACTCGCTGACACGTGTCATAGAAATGTAAATAAATGAACATGCAATGTTCCCAACAGTTGTATTTTTTCTGGTTAATAAATCAATATTGATAGATAAACACAGTGCAAGACACAGAATAAACAAGAGATACACGTTTTATTTCACATGAAACGATTACAGTTACTGTCCGTCACCAGTTGGCATTGATCGAATAATGTCCGAATCTCCAGGATCTGTGATTGAAAGTGTACACACTCGGAAATATTTTCCACATGCTGTTCCAAGTTCAATGTTGTTACCAGAGTAATGGTGGACCCCAGTCTTTGCCAGCATCGCATAGTACTCTATCTCCGATTTCCTGGGAAAGGAGAATCATTTGTAATATCAAGCATACATGAAAAATTTCCCCCAAAATCCAGTTGACTTTCTGGAAAAAAAAGTGATACTTCTTTTTAAGCTGTAACTGCCACATGCATAACACAAAAGAAATTTTTATCACATGTGAAACCATTCAACTATGATTACTTTAAGGTGATTCTGTGTGTAATCTTATCGATCATTAATCCCTTTACCATTCCTCAGACTTTTTTACTGAAAGCAATAACAGTAGTTAAAACATTATTTATGTGACTGAATTATGTACCTTACAAACTGTTTAACCATCAAAAGGGGCACTTAAATCCTTACCTCAGAAGTCATTTAACAAACAATTTGTGAATTTTAAACTCATGTTTCTGTGCATCGTAATTCAATGTTAATAAGAATCCAACGAGATGCAACAGCATGCCTGCAGGCCACGTTGGAGCGAAGTAGCTGTACCGGAGGCTGCGGTTACAGTTTTTAGTACTCCTGCTGATGGGTGCTGTGACACCCGAAACATGTAGAGTGACTTTGCAGTAAATAAATATCTGCATATTGTTGCATCTGGTTGGATTTTTATTAACATTAAACAATTTGTAGTTCAATAACTACAAATTAGATGTATAAAAAATTCTTCATTGTTGTAATGTCTACTGTTTAGTCTTCCTGCAATCTAGTCCAAGGCTAGGAAAACATATAATGCTGAGTAGGCAAAACTTATTACACACCATAAAGTTCTTAAAAATTTGGGGCAAATTGAATACAGTAAGTGACGCTTAAACTGATAACAGCATTAGTTACAGACACTTAACATCAGCATCAAACTCTATGGCATTGAATGAGTGAATAATAAACAGGACAGGGTGTGGAAATGTGACAGTCTGAGGCATTATGCCAACAGTTGCTTCCAGCAACTCAGAAAAACCATGAAAAGCCAACCAGGACAGCCATTTCCAGAAGGAACACTGCTTACTTGAGTGTGGTACACTGTAACTGTCAAACTGAATACATAATACACTGCAAGTCTTGATGGTATATGATACGTAAGACACCACCTCACAATACACAGTAAAACAAAAGATTATTGTGACTACCCTCTTGGATATTTCAACAAGGGTCTCAACTGTGTAATTTATGTAGCATCACAGAAATGTTGAACATTACTAACTTTAGATCCACTCCCACAATTCTGTCTCCTTACATACACTGGATATCCTTGCTCTTTCTCTATGTGGGAGAAATAAACTACACGGTAAGGAATGTTCTGGCTTCTAATAATGGGCTTCAGATATCTTTATGACATGGAACAAAACAAGTGCCTGAATTTACTTAATCACATGCTTCTTTCAAAAATACACTCTTTCCTTATTGGTATGGAACTTAATATTGCTGTATAGGCAGACCCCCATATCTGCGGGTTCAGTATCCGCGGTTTACCGTGGTCTGGAAATATCTGGAAAATTAGAGAAATAAACGGTTCATCTGGAAATATCTGGAAAATTAGAGAAATAAACGGTTCACAAGTTTCAAAACGCGTGCTATAACATGGTGAAATCCAGCAACCCAAACGTGCCCAGTACTTGACTCATCTTCCTTTGTGCCTGTACCCACGCTTCCCCGCAAACTTGCCACCATTCTGGTTCTAGCGTTCTCAGTGTTGCAATTAGTTGCCACGTAATGCCGGTGTTTGTGTTCAGAAAGCAACAAGAAGAACGGAGAAATCAGTGAATACCCACAATAGGCTATGAAATATTTTAACAAATGAAATTTTCTTATTACATGTGACTTTCATTGTAAAATGTGTAACACTTTTTTCATTGCTTATGCAGCGCTTTGATGGAAAAGCATGATTTTCATTGTTCTGTCATCCCTTAAAACTGTGCATACTATACAGTACAGGGACTGTATTTTTTCATTGCCCTATCGTCTCGTGAGGATTAGATTAAAACATCAGAATCCCTTACTTTCGTACGTACGAGAGAGAGAGAGACAAAGGACACTGTAAATGTACAATGTAGTGCACAGTGCACTTTATTATTACTTTATTTAATGTTCGTAATGTCTTACTGTGCGTACTTTATCAATTAAACTTTTTATCGTATTTATGTATGTTACACGAACATCACGTTATGTCACGTGTTATATATAGCGTTTGGTATTATCCGCGGTTTCACGTAACCTCGGTAGATCTTGGAACGTATTACCCGCGGATATGGGGGTCCGCCTGTATATGCAATACAAGTGTCCATCCAGTCACTACACGTTCTTTCATTACTTACATTCTGAAGGTCTGTGAATTTCATTAATTACTGCATTACTAAGATAATATTATTCAATACTCCAATTAATGGCAGTCACATTATTTCAACCAAACACTGAACATGAGACTATCCACAGGATTCCCTTTTTGTAATTTACAGCAATAAGACCTTAACATTGCTCCCTTGCTTTTCAGGGATGCCTGCTTCTCATTCTCACCTCAGTGGCGGAGTGTTGTTAGCAATGATTACAAGCTTGGCTTTGCCCTGTCTCAAAGTCTTCAAAGTCTGCTTCAGACCAAGGACGTACTTTCCAGACTTCATTACCAGGGCTAACCGGGAGTTTATACTCTCCATTGCCTTTTTCTGAAATCAAACATAATATTACTTACTGAACACCATACGAACGTATTATTAGAAATATATGTGGAGACAACCACAATTTATAAAAACCCACGTGTCAAACCCTAACCTGCTTCTTTTGGGCGACCATCTTTGATACTTCTATTAATGCTACCTGCAGCGGAAAATGACGTGCCTGAGGCCAACTATAAGAGAGGAAAAAAATATATTTTCAAAGCAAATTATAATTGTTATTAATCAATATACAACACAACATTCGCAACCCGTCTCACCTCCTACAGGAAACGGAACTGAAAGGCACTGTTTACAGGCTGTTTTCGATTAGTCAAAAGCATGGTGAGATCCGTTGTAGGCTGTACAGGAGATTTACTAGTACTACGACGTTTGAAAACTGTGTTAAGTAACGTCCAGAAGCACTGACTGTGCCAATTTAAATTTATGACCTTCGAAAATAATTTAGAATTTGATCATGCTAGATAATAGTGTACTTCCAAATCTTAAGGTTACATTTTTTTAGAATTGAATACACGACAGTAAATTATTTTTCTGAACATACCTGATGTCATGACGTACCCAAACTAACTGCGCTTGCGCGTGCACCCAAGTTCTCGGAGTTGGGTTCAGCCGCCATTGTTCCTATGTGAAGTGATTAGTGCTTCAGTTTTATATATTTTAAAAAAGTTGATTGTGTGTACACTACGAACAGGACTATCAAGTATTCGCAAGTAATTTATTGACAGTCCAGTTTGAAAGACTTTGCGCGAAGAAAGAAGAATAGTGCATAAATTAGGTGATGTCTGCAGGCGTGTCAGACCAGGTAGGGAAAGAATTCGTCTTGGGCGTAGTTGTGTTAAGTGCTTTTTTTTTAAGTATGTAGAAGTGTTTTTCGGCACACCAGTAGCTGATCCTACCTGTAATCTCTTTTTCATGTTGCCTTGTGCATGACAATGCAGCGGATGAAAGGACAAGGGAATCAAGGTAAGAAAATTGCAATAAGCACATGCTGTCAAACGAACTAGAGTGTATTAAAACAATCTGAATAGTAATAATACTAATAATGTTATTACGGTTCTTTTGTGATAATAACCCCCACACAGTGCCACAATTTTTGTAAGCGATTTGCTGCAAAAAGGTTCTGTATTTCGGACTTGTATACTTTAGTGTGCTTTGTTGGACACAAGGAATTCCATTATCACCATTGTATTATTACTATTTGATTACGTGTATTGATAATATTTTCTGCGTTATGTAGGAGCTGTAGAGTTGTTAACTAGTGTGACAATGAAGGGATCTACTTTTAAGAGTATTTTGCGCCTACAGATAAGCTTATGTTGGGAAGTTTCATATTGGTGACCTTGGAGTGTATAATTCTTTATGCCACGGTTAATCATCATCACTGCTTTCAGTGTCAAATGTCCCAAAGGACCACGTAGGCGAACATGAAGATTTTGATTCATGGAGGGCCCAGCATCATCAGGTAATAAATAATACCAATATAACAGTTGTGGTGTTTTACATCCAGTGGTTAATAATGTCTAATACCTGTCCTTTATAAAAACGTGTACTTCAGTATTATACAAATTGCGATAGTAATTCTGGTTAAATGTGTCAAAATAACCGTGATCTGCTATAGTAGTGTTTGACTGCAGTTTGCTTAATGTGTGTTCATAACACTCAGCTAGCACATTAGATGTGGATGTCTATTTAATGATACTTTAGGAACAGCATCAGGATACACTGACCCCACACACACCTGTCATCGAATTTGAGGTTTGTTTACATTTATGGCCATAATGTAACAGTTTGGACTGACCCAATCACCATAGCCTCTCATGTCGCCCTGTCAGTCTAAGATAACTGGAAGCTCTGTAATCTTATTCATTACCAATATTATTAGGCCTGAGCCAAATTGTTCTAAATATACTTGGTCACCAGAATGTGAAGGGATATTAAAATATATGTGAATTCTACATAATGCCATTTTACTTGAAGTGGAACGGAGGTTGGTTGTTGGTGTGCACATTGGGGTTATATTTTAAAGGACAGATGGGAGGAAACAGGAAACCCTTTATTTGCAGTAAAAGTGTGTTTTCTTTACTGTATCCTCAGTCTGTACTGCATTTCTATTTTGAATGGATCTTTCCCTCTTAGAAGGTAATTGCCATATATCTGATGTTGCATATTGTGCTGTGTTATAATTGTTTGTAAGGTCTACGTTATATTGCTTTAGTTGTCTATGTAAAAATGAACAGAAAATTCAATATGACATTGCTTTAGACAGTTCCATTACTTTGGCAGGGTTACAACACCCCCATCTCAACATCGATGGCTTCGGATCCCTACAGCATGTCAAACTACTATGGAACATCGTTCCCTTATCAGGCGTTTGGTGTAGGAGATGGGACATGGTCGAACGGCGGAGATCCCATGACATTCCTGGGCGGATATGGAGGCCAAATAGGACACGACTCATATGGCATGGATGGGATGTTTGGGGGAGGGGGTGGCGGCTTTGGAACAGCATTTGGACAGCCAGCAGCTGCTGCTGCTGCGGCAGCAGCAGGTTTCAATTATTTCCATGGTAATGGTGATTACTCGACATGGGGCAATTCTGCAGCTATGTCAAGGAAACCCCATTATGATGACTACTATCGAGGTGGGGATGGGATGTATGGTGCTGCCACAGCAGCAGGAGTGGGCAGCTCGGCAAGTGGTGGAGTGGATGGGCTTAAGGCAGTGGAGCAGGGCATGCAGGGATTGGGACTGTCAGATGGTGGTGTGACTCAGGGGGTGATAAAAGTAGTGGATGGCAAAGACCTGTCCAAACAGCAGCAGGACGTGGCGGGGGGCAGCAAGACAAGTGGCATGGACACGGGGGTTGTTGTGGGTGGGGGGATGGTGCCTGTGCAGACCAACGTCGCGCCAGCACCCGCACCTCCCAAGAAGATGACCTGGGCATCCATTGCAAGTCAGCCTGCAAAACCACAACCCCAAGTGACATCAAGTGGTATGAAGAAAAAGGGTCCAGGCATGCCCCCACCACCCATGGTGCCAGGCAAACACAATATGGACATTGGGACGTGGGAAGGGAAGAACGGAGGTGCAAACTCCATCAGCGGACCCAAGCAGCCTGTTGGGCCTCCTCCTACAGCAAGGCCAGCTTGGGGTGGTCCAGTCAGAGGTGGTGGACCAAGAGGGGCAGGGGGTCCTCCAAGTGGTGGAACAGGTGGGTATCCCCCTGCTGGAGTCCCTCCACATCACCAACCAAGTCATCACCCTGGTCAAGTGACCATTCTTACAGGACCCCATCATCCTCATCATCCTCATCATCCCCAAGGGAGTGGAACTGGTGCACCTCCCCCACATCATCTGCAGCAGCAGCAACCTGGCCCCCACCCTGGCAGTGTGATGGTTCCCACTCCATTGCCCTCCCATCCTGTGCTTGATGAACTGCGTGTCAAGAACAATTACAATCCACCAGATTTTGACTTATCGGCCAAAGGGGCACGCTTCTTTGTGATAAAGTCTTACTCTGAAGATGATATACATCGCTCCATCAAGTATGAGATCTGGTGCTCGACCGAGCATGGCAACAAGAGGCTGGATCAGGCGTTCCGAGAACGTGAGACAAAGGGTGCTGGAGGCCCTGTCTACCTCTTCTTCTCTGTGAACGGGTCTGGACACTTCTGCGGAATGGCACAGATGGTGTCTCCAGTGGACTACCATGCCTCCAGCTCGGTCTGGTCACAAGACAAGTGGAAGGGACAGTTCCGTGTACGCTGGATTTATGTTAAAGATGTTCCAAACGTTCAGCTGCGCCACATCAGGCTGGAAAACAATGAGAACAAACCTGTGACCAACTCGCGGGACACGCAGGAAGTGCCGTTTGAAAAGGGGAAGCAGGTACTGCGTATTCTGCATGGTTATCGTCACTCCACTTCGATATTTGATGACTTTGTACATTATGAGAAGCGCCAAGAGGAGGAGGATAGTCGCAAGGTGGTGCCTGATGTTAGCGGCCCGGGAGGAGGTCGGGGCGGGGCCCCACAACAACAAGGACAGCAGTCCACTGGCGGGACAGGCTCTGGTGGCGGGGAAAGAGGTGGCAGTCACCATGGGAGTGGGATGCCACCTCAACAGAAGGTAAGACATGACATGAAGTTGAGAGTGCTCAGGACGGCTTTAGAGTATAATAAAATTATGCACTATACCACACAATAATCTTACTTACTTATTCCATGGTGATATACAGGGTGAATGTTATTTACATCTTCCTCAGTGATTTCAGGATATCATTATCATTGTGATGTTATGGCACGTGGTGGCACAGTTGGTTGAGGCACTGCGCTACAAGCCGGAAGGTCGCGGGTTCAATTCCCGATAGTGTCACTGGAATTTTTCATTGACATAATCCTTCTAGCCGCCCTGTGACCCAGGTTTCAACTCAGCCTCTAACAGAAATGAGTACCAGGAATATTTCCTGGGGGTAAAGGTGGCCGGTGCATAGGGCTGACAACCTGACCACCTTCACATGGCGATTGTGATGAAATCTGGGAGCCTCAACCTCCTAGAACCCTCAGGTCCTGTCTAAGGATTGCTTTGCCTTTTTACTGTAATTGTGTCCTAAAGCATAGGTGTTTTAGGACAAAGATTGAATCACCCAGTGTATAAACTAACAACTGCTGTGTTCATTAACACCAGAAGAGAGACACCGTCTGTGTTGACTGATTTAATAATTCATATAGGCACTTACTGCGGCACAAGGCTGCAGAAGTGCACTTCATATATTTTTGCAGTCTCTTTTCCTTGTGTAACACTTTAGAGAAATTGCTGAACAGATACACTGTACAAGTTCATTTATTCGCATGGTTGGTAAGTGGTGATCGCCACTAGACAGAATGGTGACTGGGAAAATACATTTTAATACAGCTGTAAAGAAATGAGACTAATGAACTGACACGCCACAACGGCTGTGAAGTGATAACTAAGTGTGGCCAGCAAGTACAGCTGATCTTTGAGTGCAGAGCCACCAGTGGAACATTATGGAATGATCCAGAACATTCTGTAGCCATTCACTGGTGGCAGCGCACTCACAAGCCAGCTCATTATGTCTCTTGTTCTGTGCACCTTTGAAGCCTGGCTTCTGAAGATAAATCACTATGTAGCTAAAAGAAAAAGGAAAGAGAAAGGGGTTAACTATTGTTAATAGAATATAAATTGTTGGGGCAAGTATAGGTGTAGGTAACAGTGGGCACTGTGGAAAAGTATTCTGTTGGAGCAAACTTTGCGTGTAATTCAGTGCCAGTAAACAAACTTTTATTAACATGAAATATGTCATTGAGTTCCACTAACAATTCAGTTTTAGTTAGAGGGTTGTAACGGACACTCATCGTGGGAGGTTGACATTTCTGCACTGTTCTGCACTATACTCAAGTGTGATTGTCCTAATGTTTATCTGAGGAAAAAAGTCCAAGATTTATTGTAGTTGTGTGTGTTGAGTGTAACTGCTGACTGTAAGGTTTAATTTTGGACTGAATGTTTTGTTTGCATTATTGCATTCCGTGTACAGCAGTCTTAAAATTTGGGATTTGGCCTTTTATGATCACCTGTTTTAATGCCATTGTTTTGACATTTTGTGATTGGTTCCAAAGATTTGGGATCAGGCCAAACGACTGGTGAGTCAGCTTGCTTACCCCCCACACTCCTGCTGATACTGTACAGATCTCTTTCAGCTCAAGTCAGTTTCATTCTTTAATACTGGTGCCCGACATCATGCATTTCCATTGTGCAGTGTAATGCTCAAAACTCCAAACAACAGATTTAAACAACGGCCTGTCACGGCCTTCACTTTGCACCCCCCCCCCCCCCCCCCCCCCCATTTAAAATCTTTTCCCCACACCCCCCCCACCACCTTATTTTTTCTCCCGCCAGGGGGGTAACAAAGGGGGGGGGGGGGGGGTGTTATTGGGGGGGGTATTTTT
>Ga0131853_10026247_pt1 | contig 10481 bp, 4 predicted proteins | sample TergutLab28metaG_FD_92764 | JGI IMG/M metagenome (GOLD analysis project Ga0131853, IMG submission 92764) | Labiotermes labralis P1 segment gut microbial communities from Petit-Saut dam, French Guiana - Lab288 P1 (version 2) (version 2) | ecosystem: Host-associated > Arthropoda: Insects >... | reverse complement strand
TATGTATGTATGTACGTTTGTATGTACGTACGTATATATGTATGTATGTACGTATGTATGTATGTAAGTATGTACGTACGTACGTATGTATTATGTATGTATATATGTATATATGCATGTATGTATGTATGGATTTATGTATGTATGTATGTATGCATTTATGTATGTATTTGTATGTACGTACGTATGTATGTATGTATATTTGTGTTTATGTGTGTATGTATATATATATACATTCATACATACATACATACACCCCGTCCTTGACAGTTCCACATGTGTCTCTGTAAATTCCCTTGCACAGACGGATACATATTTAACTTCTCGTGAAATTAATAATTTTTTTAATGCAGCCGAATTGTTCCCACGAAGATGAAAATGACCATTAAAACAATAAGAAACTAGTTATCCCCCACTAGTTTTCGTTAGCAGAGAGAAAAAAGCAAGTGTTTTGAATGTTATAGCTGAGATTTATAATTTAGAAAAAACCTTTTGCCAGTTTTTGAAGAATGGCATTTAATTGCAATGTATCAACATTTCCCGAAAATGTAGTTCATTAGTATTACGAACATTCTTATTCTATGGGATTTTACTTAAAACAGGGCCTCTTGTACGAAGCAAAGTATATGTTCTTGTACTTTAAGTAATGTATTTCAGCTGTGTAGCCTTCTGTAAAATGGGTACCTTGTCTTTCCCGGGGGTAAAGTGCGGCCGGGGCGTGCTACTGAACACTCACCCCCTTCTAGTGCCGCGGTCATGGAAGAGTGGAGCTATACCTGTACCCACCCTCTGGGCCACACCGGGCCTGTAGCGGGATCACTTTACCTTTACCTTTTTTATTACAGCTGTGATCTTACTGTAAGCTGAAAATGACTTTGAACAATAGATCCTTCGTTTGGACGAAGTTTCAAATGTGCTCTGATAATAACGTAATTAATTCAGATTACTTCTTTTGTCCGAGAAAGGTCGCGCACGAAAGAGGCGAATCCCAGATTAACCTTTTAAAGACGAAGCGCAGACTGCTTTATTTAAAGACTCAGTTCACACCACGCAGTAAACACTTTTAATCTCGGTTATAAAAACCAGCCAGTATATGGTGTAAGTGGCACAAGTCGCTGTTTGTTCTCTGATAAATACAAAACATAAATACAGTGTGGGCAGAACGTACAACTGTTGAATGTTGAACTTGTTGGTGTATTACGTAACCAGTAGGCTTTAAAAGGTTAAGTAAAGAGTAGGTACATTCAGTACACAAACAAAAAATCTAAAAGGGCAATGAGATACAACTGACGTGGATCGACTGCAGAAACAAGTACTAATTTGCATACCACGAGGAAGAAGCTTCGTTTCAGACGAAAGGAAAGATAAATTCGAAGTTTGAAAGAGATCACGTGGACGATTTCCCGGAAATATTTGATGATGGTAATGTATTGCAATTTAAATTATCTTTTCTCTTCACTAGACATAACAGCTTTTTCGCACTGTTGTCAAATTGAATCAAAATATCATTGGAGCACGCTACAAAATATCGTAGAACGTTTTAAATTTTCTCTTCTGTCCTGATCTTATGAAGTGCTTTTAGGTACAAAATGACTACGTCGGTGTGTATTGCCAAGAAGGACTTTGGAGCAAGTGCTGTAATTGTTGTGCTCTTATTTTGGCTGTGAACCAGACGTCTCATTAAAGGTGTTTTAGACGCGACATTTGAAGTTCTTACAGCCGTGTTGCTGAAGATTGAAGTTTCTAGGAATTTGCGTTCTGCTGTTCGGTAAATAATTACCGACGTTTTAAAGTTTCAGATTTTTTTTCAATCACATGGCGCTGAAGATGATGGCATTGCAGTTCCTCCGAACGCTGGAAACTTTTTTTTCCAGTCGATGCATTTTAACACCCAAGATGTTTGAATCTTATGTGTTTTAGGCACTTTACCTCCAATTAATGGAGAAAAGGAGGGAGTCTGCTTAATTGATCTTAGATGGAGATAAGTTCTGTTACTTTGACTGAGGCTATAGATCGATACGTAAGCTACCAAGTGCATTTATGTCAAGGAGTTTCAAAACTTGATTGAATTAAAAATTTATATTGCAATTAGAACATACTACCAAGATACACACGGTAACTGAACGCAGCAGCATCATTTATTCAAAATGAGGTTGTTATTTTACTGCAATCTGTTATATGTTTACAGTACTTGGTTTGGGGAAACACGTTTGTGCATGTAAATTGAAAAACTTTAAGAAGAGTTTAGAATGTAGTTTGTTGGAACTTAGGTGCTAAGAGGAAAGTTTGATCTGCGTTGTTATTTACTTCGAAATGCGCAATAACGTACACAATCACGAAACACACTCTGTCGGATTGGGTCGGTCATTAGCAAAATGGAGGCACCTTCATCTGCTTAATCTCTTCAATTGAACTCCCACGATTTGCGCTCCATTAAATTGGTCCCTAATTTTAATAGGCATCCATAATGCCTGACACTATAAAGAGAAGTGTTTCGAACCCTAGAACTTTTATATACAGAAAACGTGAATTTTATTGTCAAAATGAATAAAATATTTTTACTAGAACTCTAAAATACTGAAAAACTTTACTATAACAATATCCAGTTCGAAATCATCTAAATTATTTAGTAAGTAATGAATTGAAAGAAAATTAGCAAAGGACGTTATTAAACAATTAACTGAGAGAAAAGTTACTTAACTAAACTAATTTCTGAATTACTAAGTAAGAAACTGCACTGTTAAGGAGGCAACACAGTAGCGGAGTTGAAATGTAGGCAGCTATCAAACTATAAACTATTGCATAACCTAACATAGGCATTTAACCTTCTGTCTAACTAACTGGTTAACACATTACTTTCTTTCATATTGAACTGAATCTGTGAAGAAGATCCAGCACTGATTACATCGGTTTGGCCACTGCGTACCATCCAAAGTATATTCAAACTGTCTTCCACCCTTGAAATCTAAGTATGAAGTAAACATTACATTATAAACTTGGTAGTTACCTATCCTTTTATTAATTTTTTGGGTTAGTAACTTGGGCTGACTAGTTAAAAACCGGTCACATGGTACACCTGATCTGATAGCGATTCGTTTTAAAATTATACTGCGATTAGCGTACAGTGACACCGATGTAGAGATGACTGGTTTGTTATGCTGGACTTATAAGTTTTCAATTATTTTACAAAAATTTATGAATTTTCTATGATAATGTAAAACGGTAGTTTATATGCTGTTGCTGTTAATTGCCAATAGGACACTTTCAGATGTCACAAGGTAACGTTAAACGAAGCCATCAATCACTGCGAGAACAAACTGGTCACTAACGTCATGATTGATGAGTCGGAGGAATTTATGCAGCACATTCATCTTTGAGTGACACCCAGCAGGGTTGATGACAAGTTCGAACATTCCTCATATTTAAATGTGCATATTTGAAATGTGAGGACATTAACTTAAAACTGAACAATATGTGGCTAAACTGTGCTTCTGTGCCTAGAGATAAGTGCAGAAAACCTTTTTAAAACTAGGCTGATATTAAGATTCTTTGACGATTGTTCATATCTGGTACATACTGGTATTAGACTAGACATTGTGCGTTCTGTGAAATATATTAGATACACGAGAATTTTCGAAATTTGACTCTGCCTTTCTTTCCATACGATGACTTGTTATAACAGTGACGGTGGTTTCTGTAATATTTGCAGCATTATTTATGTCCTTAAGAGAAAGCAGGTTCGTTAGATCAGTGTTTCTCAAACTTTGTGAGATCGCGGGCTGGTAAATTCTTTTTTCATAAGACGAGGGCCCGGTCCCACCAAATTTACTCGTGAATACCTTTCCATTTTTTTAAGTTCATACATTAAACTAACATAAGTATTAATAATTAATTATGGCATAATCATAGAGTATTAGTACACTTATGTATCTTGACAAATACAAAATTGCATTTAAGTTAATTATCAATCATTGGACTAATAAAATCTTGTAGCATATTGTAGTTTCCTCAGGCCAACATCTGGGTCTGAGTTTTTATACACATTCACAAATATTTTTTGTCCTCAGAATATTTTCACTGTAAAACATTTATTCATGAAAATTGCTTAGAAAACTAAAATGATAAATTTCATGAGAACCTCTCGCGGCCCGGAATAATTGATGCCAGAGCCCGGTACCGGGCCGCGGCCCGGCGGTTGAGAAACACTGCGTTAGATCACTGCACTGTGAGAGAGAGCGAGAGCGAGTGTGTGTGTGTGTGTGTAAGACTCTACCCAGAAATTTGACCTTGAAGAAACCGATATATTTTTGCAAAATTTGGTATGTGTCATATGCCAATAGAGGGTACTATAATGCCACTACTATCAGTTTCCTACAAGCAAATGTCAAATCGTTAACGCAAAACTTCGACGTTCGATCGGTACTAACGTCACTTTCTAAAATCCTGAAATTATATAAGCTACAGAACTTTCAATTGTAATAAGTCGCGCTTCTGAAGAGTACAGAGGAACAAAATGGCTGGTGCATGAAGTATATAGTCAGGCTTAGGTTTTATGGAAAACTGTTAAGCGACTGGAACTAAGTTAATGGTAAGTCTGTCCATGTACAAGCCTGGAGAGGCTCTTAGGGATCTAGGAACTTAAGGCTCCAAGAATTTCTAGACATTCAGCACATAAAGTTGGCAAGATTGTTAATCTTACACACTGGCCACATTTATCCCCCAGAAAATATACATGGAACTCATTTCTGTCAGAGGCTGAGTCGATCCCACGGCCATCGTGCAGTCGAAAATCCCAATGACCCCATGACTTTTCGGCTTGTGGCCCATTGCCTCAATCAACTGCGCCACCAACTACCCTAAGCTATTTAGGCTAGGCACGCGACAATTCGTACGGAGTGATTGGAACATTCGTACAATTTAAGAAACGACTGGGCCTGCCCTTTATTAGTTGACAATTAAAATACATCGAAGTCGCAAAATGTCGAGGTTATGCATAAAAAAACTTTACGCAAATGTAGGAAGATTTTTCTTAATTAACTAATTTAATTTACGTAATTGATTTTCCCTATGTGATAACTAATAATTAAGTGCACTTTATTTAAACCATTTATTAATTAATGGGTGGAATCGACAGCCTGATGCCTGAAGCGGAAGCAGGTACACCAACTAAAGCAACAACAGTAATAATTGATTTCATTTCAATTGAATTATTTATTATTTATGTGCTGCAACACAGACCACAAGGCAAATTAAAAAGACAACACAGGAACAAAAGCAAAATACACAAGATTTTAGGAAAGAAAGGAAACATACAGAATAGGAGTAATAAAAAATCCAAACAAAAATGTCAGCATAATTAACACTGCAAATGCAAAAGACAATTTTGTGACATCATTTTCCTGAGTATATAGGTAGTACCGTTCCGTTCAACAACAACAACACTAATAATAATAATTTTTAAATATTTAAGAAATATATGGCTTATTTGATTAGGATTCGACTACGTACGACAATTACTCACGAGTGTAGTAGGCTAATGCGCGCGTTAACTTGAATTAAATTCCTGCATTATGAGTTTACACTACCCAGATATCTTATGAAAGGCACTAGTTGTTTTGCTAGGTGGCAGTAGGGTTTGGGAGCTCTACACAGAACTTTATGTTTTACTTAGGAGTGACTCTGGTGGTCCAACGGCTGGCGTAATGTAATTTGTATTCACACTTCTTAGTTCGACTTAACTTATTGATATTTACATATATATATATATATAAACATTTTGGGGGGTTGTATTTGAAAGTTACACTATCTATCGAGAAATATTCAACCACGTATGGGTACGAGAAATCGTACATAGTTTGATCAGAACCGTGCTGGCAAAGCATTTGGCAAACTTGTGTTCTGTGTAATGAAAGGCTCAAATCTGGCAGCCAAAACACTTAAACAAAGTGGTGTAAGTTACATGATGCGGCGTTATTGAGAAGGAACTGCTTCTGCAAAGAAACGCCATGGGGTAGCAGGTACAGGAGAGACGGATGAGAATCGCTGTAGGAGCTGACATTTGCTCAGTTCTTTAATAAATTGCACCCGAAGCTTCAGTATCGTGTTTACAGCAGACTACCAACCTGCTTTAAAGGCTCAATGTGTTTTAAACCGATTCTCCTGAGAGAAATGTAGGTAGCAATAAACCTGCAAGTTAACATTTTATGTTGCTACAATCTGTTTCAATTAGAGTACAATGATAAACGCAGAGCAGATCTCAGTGGCCACGTGGTCTAAAGTGTAGGTTTGCAGCCATTCGTTTGCTGGGATTGTGGGTTCGAGTCCCGGCTGAGGCATGGATTTCTGTCTTTTGTGAGTGAGGTGTGTTGTCAGGTAGAGGTCCCTACTTCGGGCTGATGACTCGCCCAGAGGAGTCCTACCGAGTGTTGTTTGTCTAAATGAGTGTGGTGGTGAGGTCTCGAAATTGAGGAAGCCCTGGCCCACTAGGTGATGTTGCGCCATGGGAAAAAATAAACATAGACATGCGCGTAAGCTCACACACCGCAGTACGTCATGTTCTGATCGATGCCAGAGTCCTGTGTCAATCAGTTGTACAAAGTATTTGTTAGCTTCCCCCATCCTCGCCTTTGTCAATACCAACACAAACATGACCTCAAGACTTTAACGCTGTTTGTGAAATGGGCCCGGAAGACTGAGTAAGAAGGAGGCGCGGATGTGGAACGATGGGCTGTACTCATTACTAATTTGTACCGCAACTACTCTGTAGATTTATTCCATGCACTACGACTGTTTTCACCTTCAATGCCAAGCGCCCCCAACCCCCTAGAGCTCTCACAAATCTCTTTCTCCAAAGATTTCCCTGCCTGGCTTTTGTACAAAGTTAGTTAGTGTCTGTTTGAATAGAAGTGTCTGCGGTAGTCGCTGCCGAATTCTGTGGACCGCATAGACTGGACTCGCGTCGTAACATAAGGAAACGTTTACTTCAATTAGGAACACGTTCATGATCTCGAATGCAAAATTTACTTCTACCGTTGCTCTTTGACTTGTGCTCACGAATTTAACACAATGCTCAAACCTACCCGGGCTTGACAAAGCCATATCCAACAGTACAAACTTGTGAAGCTAAATTCTTGACCTTTCCTACACAACTTCGTCCCTTTCTAAACCTTATATACTATTCAACTTCGAGATTTGGCTATTTGGAGATGGTTTTCTCACAGAAGCCCGGTAGAATTAATACCGCAAAGGGCTTTCTGCTCAAATAACCTGAAATTATGAAAATAAATCATTTATTGCTCATACGCTTAAAGTCTATGTGTTTCAGGATTCTCACCTTCATAACCAGATCATGTTACTAATATTCATATTCATGTTATCATTTCAAATCATATCGTTGTCATCAAGTTCATGAAGATGGAAATCCGGAATTAGTTTTTGTATTATTTTATCTAACGTCAATCTCAGATCGTTAGTCTATTGACTTGTAATTTATCATCCATAATGCAATTTGTCTAAATCTTTTTCACGTTGAAAATCCGACTTCAATGTAGTCCAAATCTTGGGAAATGCTAATCTAGGTCTTATTTCATAAAAACTCTCTTTTGTTCATTTCAAAAACTTTCATTGACTGTTGTTCGTTGTGTTCAGGGCAGTCGCTCTCAACACAACGAACAGTACACACTCCATACCTATGACATGCTGCCACACCACCGCATAATATATAACGGTGTAGTATTTTTTACCGAATCTTAACCTAAATATAATTTAGCTAGGATTTAATGAAGGTCCCCTCATGATGGTCGTAGACCGAAACATACAGGAGCAAGTCAAAGCGATTTTGAATGTAAATTTTAAAACTTCATCAAGTTTAATAAAGAGTGCATTTGTTGGTGTATGGGCTTTATATGTTTAATTACATCTGCTTGGGAATGAAGCCATAACCTCTGCCGTTACTTGGATGACCAAGTGCTGATAAAGTGTCTTTGAAAATAATGTTTCAGGATTGACTAGCATAAGAAGTATGGAGAAGTAACGAGAACTAAGAATTATGCAGATAATCGAGTCGAAAATGACTCTTACGCTGTACAAATTTAACTAACGCAAACTGGCTACGACCAAGTTTTTTTAGAACGGGAAATCTTTGGGTTTCTGGGGTGCTTTTAAACTTAATGTCCATATATTAATGAAAGGTAGTCAGTAGTTCTGTGGGTTTCCATCTTACCTTATATATTGTCTTGGAATTCCACTAAACACCAGGTGAGAAGGTCTAGACCCATACCATTGATTTCCAGTAGCCTAGTTTTGGCTGCTCAAAGCGGTTGTATGAGCCTTTTCTGCGATCTCTTCCTGAGTCTTTACAATAACCTTTTCCACTTAATCTGCCGCAACCGGTCCAGAAAGATTTTATTGTTTTATGTAGAGGGTAAAGCCATTCCGTTACAGGCCCGGTGTGGCCCAGAGGGTGGGTATAGGTGTAGCTCTACTCTTCCATGAGCGCGGCACTAGAAGGTGGTGAGGGGTCAGCAGCACGCCCCGGCCGCACCTTACCCCCAAGAAAGACCCGGTACCCATTTTACAGGAGGCTGGGTGGGCCCCAGGGCAGGTCTGGACGGGCGGAAAATATCGTCCCCATCGGGATTCGATCCCGGATCGTCCAGCCCGTGGTCAGTCGCTATACCGACTGAGCTACCGGGCCCACATATTGTTTTGTGTACGTAGCAATAACCAGGGGATAGATTTGAAGGTTAGAAAGGTTTTGTATGCTCAATAATACTATTCTTAATCCATAGTGATATGGTAGTCAGTTTTCTGTTTCCATAAGGTTAGCTACATTTTTACTCTCTCTCTCTCTCTCTCTCTCTCTCTATCATTTAAAAACCTTTCGATAGTAGTAGCGAAAGCGTTTTCCTGTCGGTTTCTTTCTATGCCTGTAATGGCGGAGGTAAGGAGAAGATAGTAGAGGCTGTGTGGGAAAAGCGAAGCATATTGTCACTAACTTACACCTTTCACTCTGTAAAATTTTTCTCCAAATTTTAGAAACGTGGCCAGGAATGCCTACTCAGGAGACACGATAAAAACACAGTATTTTGTATTAAAATACCAATCGGTTAATTATGTTTGGCGAAATAATCCGTAATTATTGTGAGAATCATGACAAACATATATATATACAGAAATGCAAAACATAGAATTTGTCAATATTTGTACGGGCGGTACATATTATTTCCTCTGTGTTTTAAAAGGTTAATGCACAATTTCAATGATATTACATTACATTATTTTAGTTTATCATTATACAATATCTTTACCATATTAATTTTACGAGGACGAAAATTGCCGGTTAGTTTAATAGAATTACTTCTTTCCATTGTTAGAAATATAAATGCACTACGTAATATTTGTAAAAAAATTTTAGTAGTTGTGGTTTTTCTCAAATGGAAACAAGCGCGCATCAGAAAGAAAAGACACGCTTCAACCCGTAACTAGAAGTCGCATTTATTTATTTATTTATATTTATATATATTTATCATCCGTTGCTCAACATTACATATATTATTATTATAGGATTTGGTGTACAATATTTGTAGATAAAAAGTGGTAATTTCTTATCGCTTTCTTCATTTAAAAATACTGGGCTCTAGGGTCCAGGGAATACTTTTGAACTGACTCGTTTATAATTTGACGAGGAAACTGAAACACAGATTTTCATATATCATTATATTAACTAATTTTCCTTAAGTTTTAAAAGGCAGAGATTTATAATTTTAGAATAAAAGGTTTAATTAGCCAAGAGTTCGAAAGATATGAATTCAGTTAAGGAATAATGTATGTCGGACAGCTACACAGTCATTGTGTTTTCTATGAATCCGTAATTCACTGTCTGGCTTGTGGCTCTAAGGTCGTGATGCAATTACATTTCTAACGAGTGAATGTTAGAGGGTTATTCAGTACGTTCTGCTGCGGTATTGTGTAAGAGCGCGTGTGTATAAGATACACACATAAGTTCTAATGTTATGTAATTTGTGTAATGTGGGTGGAAATTAAGCGTGGAATAGGGAAATCGATACTGAAGGCAGTACAATTTAACGTAGCTTCTTGTTCTATTACAAACCAATTTCAAGTTTTGTAGTAAGCCACATCGTGCTTGATTCCGACAAAAATATGTGAATAAATAATACAAAGGACACGTTGTGAAAATCTCGGAGAGTCTTAAGCTCCACTTCTCACATTTGTATTAGCTCGTCACTGAAAATTCCTAGATATTTTTCTGAGTAAGATTATAAAGGAAGTTATAAATTCAGTGACTAAAACATAGGCTAGAAATTTGTCGTATTTTACGTAGAATAGTCCCGTAAAATTTACTAACTTACTTACTCCATGGTGCAGAGTCCTTCTTGAGCAGCTAACTGGTTTGCAGCTAGTCAAGAAATTCCCCGCATTTCACGGAACCCGAAGGTTCATTACCGCACTCACAAGCGTCC
>Ga0131853_10026246_pt1 | contig 10481 bp, 11 predicted proteins | sample TergutLab28metaG_FD_92764 | JGI IMG/M metagenome (GOLD analysis project Ga0131853, IMG submission 92764) | Labiotermes labralis P1 segment gut microbial communities from Petit-Saut dam, French Guiana - Lab288 P1 (version 2) (version 2) | ecosystem: Host-associated > Arthropoda: Insects >... | reverse complement strand
CCTCCTTGGATTTAAAGCAGCTAACCTTCCTTGGTTGCTGTGAGAGTTAATTTTTCTCTCAATATTTTGGGGCTTTACCCCTTGTAAAAACAAATTACTTTGATTTGTCAAACTTTATTTGTGCAGCTACAGACTTGAATATGCACAAACTAATTTTTTTGGTAGTATATTAACTTGGGACAAACCCCATAAATAACATGTAACCAAATACTTAAAATGTTACATCCTGAAAAGCCAGCAAAATAGGCATAAAAAAAGAGCCAGGATTATAAAAAATCCTAACTCGAAAAAAATATTCTATGTAAAAACCTTAAATTCATAGGGTAAAACAGTACATGTAACATTTTAAGTATAATGTTACCCCAAATAAAATCATTCTATACCCTAGAGGGCGAAAATATGGAGGAAACCCAAATGGCAACTACCGAGCCTATCCGCAACCCAACTCACGTGCATGCTTTATTATCACATTTTAAGAAAAACGGACAACAGCGCAACTACGTTTTAGCAACACTTGGAATTTACACAGCACTACGCATCAGTGATATTTTAAACCTACGAATTTCAGATGTGTTTGACTTAAAAACTCGCAAGGTGAAAAACGAAATCTCTATTACTGAAATAAAAACCAGTAAAAGAAAAAAACTCGCACTTCACAAAAAAATCAAATCTGCACTAAAACTGTTTCTTTCAAATGCTACTGTGGATGCTCCCCTCATTATAAATGAGAGAACAGGCAAAGCTATAAGCCGTGTGCAAGCTCATCGTATAATAAGCTATGCTGCCGTAGAAGTACAAATCCCCTATAAAGTAAGCTGCCACTCCCTACGGAAAACCTTTGGCTACTTTGCTTGGAAAAATGGAACATTTCCAGTGATACTCATGGCTATCTTTAATCATAGTTCATTTAGAATAACCACCAGATACCTTGGAATCCAGCAAGATGACCAAAATGCTGTTTACACGAACTTGCGTATCTAACAAAACCTTAGCTCTTTGTCTTACACTAATATTATCGACTGGTTTTTAATTTACTTAATAGTTTTTTTAAAAAATATTTATGTAAATATTAACTAATTAGTTAAAGTATTATCATACTTGCAAATTAATCACTTAATTATTGCAAAGGTAATTACAAAGTACATTTCTATTGAATAAAAAAAGAGCGAAAAAGAAATCGCTCTTTTGCTCTTTTAAGGTAACTTACCCTAGATGATACCGACGCATTTTCAAAACAGCATCTTCAGTAATAAAAGCTTCACCACGCTCGATTATATACTGACGCCCAAGCACATTAGAAACATGTTTCTGCCCAAACTCATGAAGCACAGACTCAAGCTCCTCTGTAGTTTGGTTGTCCTCTGTTTCATTTTTCAAAACCAAGTAAAACCGCCTATCCAGTTTATGTACTTGGCTTTCACCAAGAAAATTATCTGGAAGACGTGCAACAGCAGCAGCCAAAATTTCTAAATCACTAAAAGAGAAAATAGCATAACTAACTTCATCATCAGGTTTGAGCTTACTGAGTGATTCATTTATAAACCCGGATTTTTTAAAGTTATTTTTTGAGTGGGCATGAGGTATTAAGTTAAATGATTCCTCCATGCCAAAGTCCTGCATATCATCAATTTTTGTAACCATTACTACAATACTGTCTAAACCTTGACGCATAGCCTCAAACATTAGAGGTCCACTGTCAGTGACAAACTCCTCTTCATCTTGAACAATTGTCATAATTTCACGAAACAACTCTTGAGTTTTACTTGACCCGTAGGAAAGCTCGTTAATTTTTATGTCACGTTCGGCTAAATCTTCATTTTGCAAAACTACCTTCATTTGAGTATTACTTATTTTTACAATTTTCATAGGTTTATCCCCCCAAGCTAATTAAAACTAGTATAATAAATGTTCATTTCCATGTAAATAGGTGATTGCTGGTTATAATACCATGGATAGCGCAATTTTTTCAGCATTGTCTGCACTTTTTTCTAAATCGTTTAAGATATCCATAAACACAACACCACTTCTCGGTTTACATAGTTTTGCTTTTAGGCGTTTAAAGTGATTTTTAGCATACCTTGAAGTCATGTCATCAATTTCATCTTCCATTTCTTTAATTTTCAAGAGAATTGATTTATCTTCTTTTTCATATGCAGTAAGAGAAATGTCAATAAGCTCCATTGTTTTTTCAGAAACTGTGCGAAGCTCTTCAAGCGCAACATCAGAAAACTTTTTGCTCGTTTCATTTACATCAATAACAAACTCGGCAATATTTTCTGCATGGTCACCAATTTGCTCAATATCAGAAAGAATAACAAACATATCAGCAATTTTTTTCGCATCTGCCGGAGTCATTGGCATATTTGTATACTCTACAAGTTCCGATAGTATTCCTTGCTGCAAAAAGTTTACAGTTTTTTCACTTTCTAAAATTTTATTTGCTTTGTCTACATCTTTTTCAAAAAAAGCATCTGTTGCAAGCTTTAAGTTTTCACTTGCAATTTTACCCATACGGCTTATTTCTAAACGAGCATACATAGCAGCCGTTGTTGGAGTGATACTTGACTTTGAATCAAGATAGATAAGTCTTCTTTCATGCTCATTTTCTTTTTCGTCTTTTCGTACAGGAATAATGAGTTGCATCAGCTTAGAAAGAAGTGGTACAAATCCAATTAGAAGCAAAAGTGTTGCAACATTGTACAAAGTATGGAACATTGCAACTTGACGGGCACTGTCATACCAGGTCGTTTGAAACCATGTTAAAATCCCCGGTATAAGAATAATAAGAGTCCCAAACACAAGGCTACCAATTAGGTCATATGAAATATGAAATAAAGCAGTACGCTTACTATCACGACTGGCAGGTATTGAAGCAATAACCGCTGTCACGCTTGTACCAATATTAGCACCAAAAACAATAAAAGCCGAAGTTAAAAACGGAATCTCTACCCCACTAAGGTGCATTGTAACAAGCAAACCCATTGTAGCAGATGAGCTTTGTACAATTACCGTAAAAATAAATCCAACAAGTAATGCTAAAATCGGGTTTGAAATTGCTTCAATCAGATTGGTGAATTGAGGCATAGTACGGAAAATCCTAAGCGCATCACTCATTACGGTAATACTAAAAAAGAGTATACCAAAACCAAGAATTGCATAACCAATATTCCTTATACTACGCTTCTTAAAAAATAAATGCATAACTACACCAATAAGCATAAAAATTGGTGCATACTGGTCAATCCTAAAAGCTATCAACTGGGCACTAAAGGTTGTACCAACATTAATTCCAAGCAAAACCCCTATAGCTTGTGTCAAATTCATAAGCCCGGCATTTACAAACCCAACAGTAATAACAGAAACAGCAGTAGAACTGTTAATAAGCACAGTAGCAACCATACCCACAAAAGCTGCCAAAAACCTATTTGCCGTTGCACGTTTTAAAATAATTTGAAGCTGGTCACCTGCAACAACCTCAAGTCCTGTTGAAACCATTTTTATGCCAAAAAGCAGCAGTGCAAGCCCACCCATGGCTAAGATTATATTTCCAGTAATGTTCATTGTTTGCCTCCGCAAAATAAATATAGAACTTTACGCATTATACTATGCCAAAACCTTAAATTCTACATTATTTTTGCACAAAAAAAGCTAACTTATTTAAAATAAGTTAGCTAATATATATAAAAAACACATTATACAAGCCTGTCAATAATCATACCGGCTTCAATAAGGCTATAGCCTTCGGTCTCCATTACCCCCATACGGTAATTGTAGTGGTAATTTAGTCCACTAAAACGCATATGCTCTACAAGTGGTTCTGTCATAAGTTGCTGCGTATAATTTTTTATTCCTTCAAAAATTGCGATATTTTCACCAATCGCTACATTTATTTGCTCGTGATTCATATTTTCAACTTGCTCACGACTAAAATACATTTGCCCTTCATTTGAAAGAGTAAGCCCTAGCATTTCAAGGCGGACTCTATTTTCATAAACATTTTCTGAAACTTCATTTGAAAAAGAGCGAAGCCCTTCGCTATGGTTTTGTGACTGCATAAATGCTGCTGATTTGTTAAAATCATCTGCAAATTGCTCCAAATCCTCGGTTAAATTGCCTACTGCTGCATCCCAGCCTTCTAAATAAACAGTGCGGTTAAACCCTTCCATATCTTCAGCTGTTTGTTTAGTAGAAGTTCTTAAATCTGTGACACCATAAGTAACTGCTTGCGCATAGTTAATAATCTCATTGCGCAAAGATTTGTTTAAAATAAAAGTCCTGTTTGAAACTTCATGAGCCTCACGGGCGGTGGAAATACGCTCACGCTTTGGGGAGTAAACCTCATTTCCACGGTTTGAAACATTGCCCACAATGTATGGCTTATACATATTGTAATAAAAAACACTGGTTAACATTTCATATACCCCCTTCTCCTATTAATAATTTATCGGCATAAGATTCAAGAATAATTATACATATTTTTGCGCTTTTTGTAAAACACTATTTATATGAAAAAATTAAAATGGAATATTCCCGTTGGGATAGTTGTAGGAATACTAAACGGATTGTTTGGTGCAGGGGGAGGAACTGTTTTAGTTCCTGCTCTTGAAAAAATGAAATATGAAACCCATAAAGCTCACGCTACTGCTTTGGCTGTTATTTTACCTCTTACTTTTGTTAGTGCATTTATTTATTTATGGCGAGTTGAAATTAATGTCAAAGCAATTTTACTTGTTTCTATAGGCGGAATTGTTGGAGGAATAATTGGAGCAAAACTTCTTAAAAATATTTCTGCCGGTTGGTTAAATATTATTTTTGGAGTATTTTTAGGCGTTGGCGCAATAAGGATGCTATTTTCATGATTTGGTATGTACTAATTGGCTTGGCTGCCGGTGTAATTAGTGGAATGGGTGTTGGAGGTGGTGCAATATTAATCCCGGCACTTACAATTTTTTTGGACTTTAGCCAGCAGCAGGCACAACAAATAAACTTGCTTTATTTTATTCCAACTGCAATTTTTGCTATATTTGTTCACAAAAAAGAAGGGAATATTGAAAAAAAGGGACTAGGACCATTAATTTTTTATGGGCTTATTGGAGCAGTTATTGGCGCATTGATTGCAACAAGACTTGACGCAAATATTCTTCGCAAAGGGTTTGCAATCTTTCTACTCTTTATGGCTGTTTATGAAATTATAAAAGGATATAAAAAGTTTAAAAGCATTAAATCAAGCCATGTAGAATAATACTTGTAGCAACACCAACATTAAGTGACTCACATTTTTTATTCATTTTAATATTTATTTTTACGTCACACATTTTTAGCAAATTTTCACTCACACCTTCGCCTTCGCTGCCAACTAAAACACCTCGTTTTTCCCTGGTTTTAACATTACGCAAATCTTGTCCTTCATTTACATCTGTTCCTATGATTTGATACTCATTTTTTTTAAGCTCTGTTATAAATTCATTAATAGGGCTTTTTATTATATTAATATGAAAAATCATACCTTGTGTTGCCTGAATTAGCTTTTGATTGTAAACATCAACACTGTTGTGAAGTACTATCGTGTCAACATTAAAAGCAACAGCACTCCTTATGATTGTACCTAGATTTCCCGGGTGGGTAATTTGGTCAACAAGTAGAATATTATTTCCATAGGATTTCTTGTCCGGTTTTTTGCAGATTCCAATAAATTTTGTGGGCGTTGCAAGTGATGTTAGTTTTTCCATTACCTCATATGTAACGGTGCTTGTTAATACATCAAATTCGCTTGTTTTTTCTGTTGTTATTATTTCTTTTAAGCTGCCTGTTTTAAAAGCTTCGTTTACTAAATGATAGCCTTCAACGATAAAAAGTCCTTGTTTATCTCTGTTTGATTTGATTTTTAATTTACTCCAGTTTAAAACTTTAAAATTTGTTGGTGAATTTATAATTGACATGATTTAATCATACCCCTTGTTTTTATTAGCATATTATCTCACTAATTCATTACAGTTTGTCTTTATTTTTTAAATTTGTCCGCACAAGTTTTACGTACGAACTACTTCGCTTTTCTGCAATAAATATAAAATATCCATCTATTTCATGAACTTTGACTCCACCAAAAATTGCAGTAAGCTTATTTTTGTACCAGTCATTTCTTTTTGTAACCATTAACATTTTTCCACCAATTTTTAATCTATTAAAACCTTTTTCAATAAAATGTTTTGGCACAGAAAAATCTGCATGATACGGTGGGTTTGATAAAATATAGGTGAAATCTTTTTCATTTATATTATTAAACCCTTCGCTTAAAACAATTTGTACATCTGAAACGCCATTTAATTTTGCGTTTTTTTGTGAAAACTCTATACACTTTTTATTGTTGTCACTCATGACTACATTTTCTTCGCCAATAATTTTTGCAAAATAAATACCAACCACACCATACCCACAGCCTAAGTCAAGAAGTTTATCTTCCGGGGTTAAAATCACTTGTGAAAGCATAGCAAGAGTTCCTTTATCAATGCCTTGTGGCGAAAAAATTGTGTTTGTTGTTTCAAATTTTAATTCAACTTCGTTTATCATTTCTTTAATCATAAAAACACCTAATTTTATAATAAAAATATAATTAATAAAAACAGAGCAATAACAGCTATAAAGTAAGGGTCGACTCTTTTACGGAAACCTTTATTTTCTGTTTCATTAGTTTTTACTTCTATTTCGTTTTCTACCACTGTATATTCAATTTCAGTTTCATTTTGAGCTAATGTTAATATTTCATCATTTAAACCATCAATTTCTGCATTACGGTTTTTATTGTGTTTAATAAAAGATTTAAGCACGACCAAAGCACATGGAGTTGCAATTAAAGCAATAAACCCTAAAACTCCAATTGCCATTAAAAGCTCAAGAGACTCTGAAATTTCAATATCATAAACAGCTTCAACAGCAGTATAATCTGCAAAACTATCAATCATTCTGCTTGCAGCATTACCGAGGGATACTTGCGAAGCATTTATAATAAAATGAGAAATTATACCTGCCAAAATACTTCTGGTATAATAAACCATGATAAAAAATACAATCCCCATTGCAAACGCATAAAAAAATTGGTGAAGGTTTAAGTGAATAATGGCAAAAAACAAACCGTTTATAAGAGCTGATTTTTTTACTGTAAGGTGCTTGTGCGAATCTTGAATATAGCCTCTAAAAACAAGTTCTTCGCAAATTGCAGGAGTTACTGCAATAGCTAAAATAAGCAGCCAAAGAGGGTGAACCACCATTGTATCCAGCATATTTGCCACCGGGTTTGGCATAATAAAGCTTGAAAGACCTGAAATAAACATCATAAGCGGTTGAAAAAAGAAACTTAAAAAAATAATCATTATTAAATTTGTTTTACCTAGTGGCTGACTTTGAAATTTTAATTTTTCTTTACGGATTATTGTCCAAATAAGAAGCGGCAAAACTAAAACAGCAAGCTGTTGAAAAATCAAGAACCAAGGAGAAGAAATAATTTGTCTGGCATCATCACCAAGAGCTGGAATTACAATTCCCCACATCAGCAAAAGAAAACCTAAATAAAAAAGCAAAAGAAAAAGCATAAAAGCACTGCCACGCTTAGTCTCCATTAAATATTACCTCCAATAGTTTTGCTACCCTATCAAACCGTTCCGGGTTTGATGATACGACCGCTAAATATAAATCGCTTGAAGGGAAATCAAATGATTCAAAAAAAATTGCATCTGACAGCGAAATCGCCATAATATTTGTAAACAATACGTCGTTTCTTTGATAGGTTATTGTTGTTAATCTGCCCTGCAAATTTCTGTAAAGCTCTGGATTTTTATTTCTAACGGATTCTAACACATCATAAACCGGGGTACTGAAACCCTCTGTTGCAAGTTCATAAGCACCTTGATAAGTTGTAAAAAATAAATCCATTGAGCCGCTTTGCAGCATTGCAAAAAAACGAGTTTGTAAGGAATTATTTAATTGGCGATTTTCTGTTAGAGTATAGTCGATAACAAAAACAGCTTCACGAGTTTCATCTTCTACAATAATACTAAACTCATTGCCTAAGTCTGTTAAACTTTCTGTAAACACAGGTATTCCAATCCATGCAATGTACAAGTATTCCCTTTTTGCCGGATTAAAAATAAAAGTATTAAGCATACTCCACACAAAAATTGCAAATACAAGTATTCCAATAATATGCAGTTTATAATACTCCCAAATATATTGACGCTTATCCTTAAAACTCATTTCACGAAGTTTTGACCATTCTACTTTGCAAAAATTTTTTATTGTACCCATTTACTTGCCCCCAAGTATCTCCATAGCCCGTGGAACTGCTTCTTTTGAGTTTTTCCAAGGTTCGTTTGCATTGCGGAAATCAAATTTTAATGTAAACCATTCTATATCACCTTCAAGTTCTTTTAGCATGTTTTGCCATGCCGGAACAATGTCTTCCATAAACTTGTCTCTTTTGCCACGACCTAATTTTTCGGCAGCAGCCAAAACCTGTATAAAATGAGGTACACAATAACTTTTTTGAGATTTTATTAGCTTGCTTTCATCCCCACCTTTGCTCCAGAGGTGAAAAAATGTGTCGATGTAGCGGTCAAATGTATTTTCTACTTTGTTGCAAACATAACAAGACTCGTGAGCTTTTGTTAAATGATTTTTTAGTTTAGAGAGTGCTGAGTTTGGGTCTTTTCCAAAAAAAGAAGATGGCGTTTTGCCTTTTAAAATTTTTTCTACGTCTTTATTTAATTGCTGCATATAAGTATGTAGCATTAGCCCAAGACCTAGACGGTTTTGTTCTTCATACATAGCTTTTAAATGTTTTTTGCAAAAACCAATTTTATTTGTCTCCATGCGGATATCGTCCTCCATGTAGGCAGGACCCATAATAAATTGTACAGAATCACGTTCCAGTTTTTCAAACATCACGCAAAAAGCGCAATGCCCTGGTTCACGCAGGGCATCAAGTACTGGAATTGTATGAATATGATTTGACATAGGGTTAACTCCTTTGGATTAGAGGTGTAGACATTTTATTAGATTATATCACATTTTTAATACTGGAAAAGGTTTACGTTGCAACGCTGTGAGTCAATCTTTTTTATTTTACAAGGAGTGTTTTATATGTTAAGATTTTTTTAAACTTTTTTCTAATATAAGTTATTACTATTTTTGCATATTGGGGATTTTAATCAAATGCGCAAACATATTAGCAACCTGGCATCAAACATTGTTTTTGCGATTGCTTTGTTTAATGTTATGGTTTTCTTTCAATTCATGTGGTACGGTAAAATAGTCTGGATTTCGTATCTACTTGTTTTGCCCTTTTTTTTAATGTACATTGTGCGACACTATTCTGTAAACAACACAAAAATATATTTTTTTACAATTCTTAATGTGTCTATAATTTTATTAACGATAGGTATAACCGCAATACTAAGCTCCAATTTTATCTGGGTTATTTTTTTAGTTTTTTTAGTTGCCATTATGAGACTTTCTTTATACATAAAAAATTATGGTGATATTCTGCTCAGATTTTATATGTGTTTATTTATAGTATTTGCCAATATATTATTGTTAATTATTGTCACTAACGCCAATCTCACGTATGGGGGTATATCAGCCTATATTTTTAATTCTGAAACAAGCTTACTATTTGCTTCTACTGAAAGCTTTTCGATTCATCTTGTTATTACAAGCTTGATAACTATTGCCGCAACCATAATTAATATTAATATTACAAATGTTGACGTTTACATTCTATCTTCTTCTCAAAAAGGTCTAAAAAATTATGAAGCTAATCATATAATTAAATCCAATAATATTACTCTTTTTTTTGTTTTGCTGACTTTATTTATTGCTGTATTTTTAGAGATATTATTCTCAGTTGTTTTAATGTTTTTAGATACAACAATTCACATTAGTGGTATTATCTTCGGCATACTTGCAAATGTCCTTACATATTTAATTAACCATATTTTTGATGCAATTCTATATTTGTTATCACTGATTCAACGAAACCAAAACGATATAACACCACAAAATATGACTGACTACGATCAAGAAATTAGTGTAGTAACCAGCATTTTTACTTTGATGGATGAACTTCCAGGGCTAGAATACGGGCTTGTTTATTGGATACTAACAATTGTTTCAATAGTTACTACAGTATTTTTTGGACTATTTATTTTGTCATCACTACTCCTTACTGCTTACCATTTCTTTTTTGGAATGTTTTTTAATTTTTTGGAAAGACACACTTCGGTAGTAAAATATATAAACAATATTATAAACAGCAAACCTGTTGGCTTTATAATCAATAAAAGAAGTAGTATACAACAAAAAACTTTGCTTAAAAAAATCAGATTAAAGTACTATAAAAAAGTTGAACTGTATATAAAAGAAGGCGTTGATATAAGGTCTCACAACACAACTGACATTATTGCAGACAAAATAAAAAAATACGAAAACAT
>Ga0131853_10026244_pt1 | contig 10481 bp, 6 predicted proteins | sample TergutLab28metaG_FD_92764 | JGI IMG/M metagenome (GOLD analysis project Ga0131853, IMG submission 92764) | Labiotermes labralis P1 segment gut microbial communities from Petit-Saut dam, French Guiana - Lab288 P1 (version 2) (version 2) | ecosystem: Host-associated > Arthropoda: Insects >... | reverse complement strand
ATCGCGCGGATAGGGGTGTTCACAGCCTTCGCCGTGATGCTCAGCTTCCTGGAGCGTATGTTGCCCGCGCCCGTGCCGGTGCCGGGCATCAAACTTGGCCTGGCGAACATCGTCGTCATCATCTTCCTGTACCGCTACGGCATTGCCGACGCGGCAAGGATCCAGATCCTGCGCATACTGCTCTTCTCCGCCATGTTCGGCGGCGTGGGAAGCGCGATGTTCAGCCTTGCCGGCGGCGCGCTCAGCCTTATCGTTATGGCGGCGTTCAAGAAGGCCGGCGTGTTTGGCGTGATCGGGGTCGGCGTAGCGGGCGGGGTGTTCCACAATATCGGCCAGATCGGCATGGCGGCCGCCATTGTGCAAAGCCCCGCTCTGTTCGCCTATCTGCCCGTGCTGATATTCTCCGGGCAGGTCACGGGCGTTCTCACCGGGCTGGCCGCCTTCCTTACCTTGTCGCGCCTGCAACGGGCTAAGGTTTAGGAATCTGCGGTTCTCACCGCCCGCGTGTGTGCATAGAATCTGTAATATGCACATGAGAGGGGTGGGCGGCATAGGGAAGATCGAACGGTATCTACGAATGATTTCGCAAGGCATCGCGCTGTCGTTGGTTGCTCTGGCTGTGCTGTTCGGGCTTAACGACAGCGCGTTTGTTGACCGGTTCATCATAAGACAGGCCGTGCCGGGCTACAACAACCGCGAAGCAATGCAGGGTATGCTGCGCTTTGTGGACGCGCGCTCCTTCCTTGGCATACACGACGACACCGCCATACCCGCGATAGGCCGGCTTCTGCGGCCGGACGATCTGCACATCACGGGGGGCGAAGCGATAACGATACTCGGCGCGGCCGACGTGATATTTCAGTATGCATCCGAGTCCTACCTGGGTGTTGGCGGGCATTTTGCCGGCACGTTCTACACCCTTGACGATATCGCCATCTTCCGCGACTTCAACCGCTTGCGCAACAGCTTTTACATAGTGGACAGGCGTACAAACATGACGCCGGACCTCTTTAACGTAGACGCGTTCATGTCGCACGATCTGCGTTTTTCCCGCGATGTGGACGGGCCGCGGGTGCTGATATTTCATACGCACTCGCAGGAGATGTTCGCCGATTCCCGCGGGATGGGCGAAGGCATCATGGCCGTGGGCGCGCGTTTGGCGCAGATGCTGGAGCATCGGCACGGCATCCCCGCTCTGCACATCACCGAGAGCTTCGACATAGTGGACGGGCAGTCCAACATCATGGGGGCATACGAGCGCATGGAGCCGCGCATCCGCCAAGTCTTGGCCGACAACCCTTCCATAGAAGTCGTGATCGACCTGCATCGCGACGGCGTGCCGGAGAACGTCCGCCTGGTAACGGACATCAACGGCCGCCCCACTGCGCAGATAATGTTCTTCAACGGCCTGTCAAGGGTCTACCGCGACGGCGTGCTGACCAACATCTACAGCCTGCCGAACCCCTACCTCGACACCAACCTGGCCTTCAGCTTCCAGATGCAGCTGGCCGCAAACGCCATGTTCCCCGGAATAACGCGCAAGATCTACCTCAACGCCTTCCGCTATTCCCTGCACATGAAACCGCGCTCCCTGCTGATAGAGCTGGGAGCGCAGACAAACACGCTACAAGAGGCATTAAACGCCGTGGAGCCGCTTTCCGACATGCTGGCGGCGGTGCTGCTGGGTCAGGACTAAACGTTGAAGCGGAACAGGATGACATCGCCGTCCTTGATAACATACTCCTTGCCCTCCAGCCGCACCAGACCCTTTTCCTTTGCGGCGTTGTAAGTACCGGAGGCCATCAAGTCATCGTAGCCCACTGTTTCCGCGCGTATGAAGCCGCGTTCTATGTCGCTGTGGATCTTGCCCGCGGCGTGTACGGCCTTGGTGCCCTTGGTGATCGTCCACGCGCGGACCTCCTTGGGACCCGCCGTGAGGAAGCTTATCAGCCCCAGCATCTCATAGCTGGCGGCAATAAGCCTGTTAAGCCCGCTTTCGGCCATGCCAAGCTCCGCCATAAACATCCCGCGCTCCTCGTCCTCCAGCTGTGCCATCTCGCTCTCGATCTTCGCGCACACCACAAACAGCGGCGAGCCCTGCTCCAACGCATAACCGCGCAGTGCCTTGGCGTGTGCGCCCTCCGCTTCCGCGCCCGCCTCGGCCTCGTCCACGTTGGCGGCGTACAGCACGGGCTTGTTCGTAAGCAAGCCCATCTCCCGCGTTACGGCGGCTTCGTCCTCGTCTGTCTCTACGCTCTTGGCCATGCGGCCTTCCTCCAGCGCGGCCTTCAAACGCTCCAGCAACGCCAGTTCCTTGCCCAGTGTCTTATCGGCCTTGGCGGCCTTCGACACCCGCGTGATACGCTTCTCCACGGCCTCCAGATCCGCGAAGATAAGCTCCAGGTCTATGGTCTCGATGTCGCGCAGGGGATCCACCCCCGCGTCCACATGCATGACGTTATCATCTTCGAAACAGCGCACCACATGTACCAAGGCGTCCACGCCGCGCAACTGCTCCAGGAACTTGTTGCCCAGCCCCTGCCCGCTGCCGGATCCCTTCACAAGCCCGGCGATATCCACAAACTCGATCGTCGCCGTGGTGAGCTTCTTTGCGCTGTGCATCTTCTCCAGCACGCCAAGCCGTGCGTCCGGCACGCCGGCAACACCCACGTTGGACTCCGTAGTGGTGAAGGGGTAGTTGCTGGTTTCAGCGTCCGACTTTGTAAGCGAGTTAAACAGAGTGCTCTTGCCCACATTGGGCAGACCGATTATTCCAAGCTTCATTATGTGTTCCTTTCCGGCAATACTTCTCTAGTTCGGCATCAGCTCGTTGTGTGTTACGACCCATCTGCCGTGTTCATCCTGCTCCGCGTAGACCCTGTATGTCAGGAAGTGGCCGCCCAGCGGGTCGAAGTGATCGGCCTGCCAGGTTTCGCGCACGATTGCGTACATGCGGTTGTTCAAGATGGTTCCCGCGAGAATCTGGGCGTTGTGGATGGCTTCGCCGGCGAAGGCCTGGCCGTAGATGTCCGCGAAGTCTGCCGGCACGGCGAACACCCTCTCGTCGAACGTTCCAAGCCCCGCCCGGCCAATCTCTCCCGACTTAAACCTAAGACGCGCCTCGAACTGGTCGATAATATCCGCGAAGAAGCTTTCGCTGAACAGGTTGGGAGAATGGGACAGCGCGGACATGTCCAGAATATGGACATGCGGCTCGCCAACCAGCTCCACAGACTCAATAACGAGCCGCACCTGCGACGGCAGAACGTTCCCGCTTACGTCGGAAAGGTCGAACACGATGTCGGATCCGCGCCTGTCGTGGCGCGGCCGGCCTTCGAAGCGGATCGAGCCTATTGGCGTGTCCAGCATGAGGTAGGCATTCGCGATGGTCTCTATGCGGTTGAAGTAGGGGTCTATGGCGTTGCGGCGGAAGAAGGCGTTCATCAGCGCGAATTCTGTACCGAAGTTGCCGCGGTACTCTTCGGCGAAGGCCAGGAAATCCTCCGGGTCGTAGGGCGCGGGAATGCGCTGATCCTGCGTGTTCAGCACCAGTATGAATGTGTTGCTGCGCAGATTGTGCGCCATACCTTCGATAAAGAGGTTGATGCCCGGCGACAGCGGAATAACCGTCGGCGGTTCTCCGCGCGTCAAGAGCTGCGGCACAGAAAGCTCCACATCCAGCACATGCCGCCTGTCAAGCCCATCCAGGCGAAGCTCTATGGGCTGCGCAAGGTTTCGCAGAGGCGGCGCGCTAAGCGTACCCAAAATCAAGTTGCCGCCGTCAAAGGCCGCGAAAGTTTCGTAGATCGGGCGCACGATGCCGAAGCCTTCGCGTAAACTAAGGCTCGGGCCGAAGCCGTAGGTCGCCTGTGGGTCGGCCACGGGCAGGTTGTTGACTATCGAGTACGAAAAGTAGGTCGATGCCGGCGAGAATGTGCTGTCGTTAAGGAACAGGCCGATCGCGCCGCCGCCCTCGTCCAGATGCTTGCGGGCGCCGACATAAAGCGTCATGGGGTACGCCACACGCCGGGAGAACATAAAGTCGATGTTGGCGTAGTCGCCCGTTGTTGTGTCGGCGACGGTCAGCGTAAATGCTGTGATACCCTCCGACAGAGCCTGCATACGCACGGTGTTCACGGGTGCCGCAAGATCCAGCGAACGAAGGTTCATCAGCCGCCGCGTTCCGTCCGGCTCGTGGATGAAGAAGTTTAAACGGGACTGATCAACAGGGTGCAGGAAGTTAAACGCGCTCTCCTTTGAATCGAAGATGGCCGAAATAAGGGTGATCTGCCCGTCGCCAAGGCTGATGTGCCCGTTGTCGATAAAGATCTGGTGCGCGCTGTTGACATGCCCTGCCGGCGCTTGCAGGAAGATGCCGCCGTCGCGCACAAAGTTGCGCCGTCTGGCCTCTTCGCCGAACAAGATGGTATAGGCCATCAGCGACGTAGCCAGTATCAACAGCACCACCGCCGCAATGACGGCATACATATACTTCGTGGGTGCGCCGATAACGGCGTTCACGATCTTATTCTGAACCCGGTGCCGCCTGCTTACAGTCTCCACAACGGCCTTTGCCACGATGGCGACTTCGCTGTCCTCGTAGGCCGAGGCGGGGCGCGACAGGGACAGGGTGTCCTTGCTAAGCTCCAGCGTGTCCTCGTTGAAGTCGATCTCCGCTTCCTTTGCCAGAGCCTCGTTTATCATTGCGTCCAGCATGTCCGTTTCAGACGCGCCGCCGCTAATCTCCGGCGGAGTGCTTGCAAAGAACTGCGACGCTATGTCGTTCTGAATGTCCATGTCGTCCGGAACCTTGAAGTCGTCGTCATCATCCGCGAAGCTGCTTACGCCCGCTCCCGGCGCCTCCGTCAGCCCCAGCATTTCAGACAGATCAAGGCCGTCCAGCGGGTCCGGATCCGCCGCCGCGCTTGGCGCTTGCGCCAAAGCTGCCGGCTGTGTTATCTCCGCGGGTTCCTCCGGCTCTTCTTCGCCGCTTAGCTGGCTGGAGAGCGCGCTAAGGTCTATGTCGAAGTCCTCCTGCTCAAGGTCGTCCAGGTTGAAGTCGTCCATGCTGAAGTTTGACAGGTCTATACCGTCAAGGTCTATGCCGTCAAGGTCAAGATCTCCAAAATCCGGATCTTCCGGCTCCTTCCCGCCTTTGCTGCTGATATCTTCATCCATAGCTTAGCACCTGCCCGTTTCCTTGAAAGTTGGTAGAGCTTCTTAGTTCTTGAAAGTTACGATACGGCGCGGCGCGCGGGCTTCAGTGCCCAGGCCGATATAGCCACGAACACACAGGACAGCCCCATGTTTATCACAATGTTCACGAGCCAGAGCGGCGCGGCGGAGGTCAGGCGCACTTCCGTAAAGCGGAAGATAAATACGGCCAGGAACGACTCCAGAGACGACGCGCCCGTCTGCGCATCCTGCAAGGACATAAAACCCGCAAGCGGATTAAACGACATCAGCCACGTGAAGATTTCGCGCCACTGGGTGGACAGCACAAAGGGCACAAACCCGCCGCTAAGGTGCATACGGCTGTCGTGCGAAGCGGCCAGCACATAGAAGGTGATGCCCGCCGCCGAAATGGTTCCCGCCAGCAACGCCAGCACCACGAAGTAGCTGGCCACATAGGCGATCATGGTGCGCCTAAACAGCACCGAACACAGGATCGACACACTGCCGACCATCGTAGCAGTAACCAGCATAAACACGGTGAGAGCCATTATGTTCAACGCGGACACCGCGCCGAAGTACACAAACACGCCAAAGACCGGCACGCCGGCCAGGATCATCAGCAAGACCAGCATCAACGCGCTCAGCAGCTTCCCCGTAACAATGGTGAGAGCCGACATCTTCGTCACCAGCATAAGATCCAGGGTTTGGCGTTCCCTCTCCCCGTTTATCTGCCCCGCCGTAATGGCCGGCACAAGCAGGAGTATCAGCCCCAGCTGTATGCCGGACAACAGGTTGTACACCGTGATCGCGCTCTGCGGGTTAAAGCCGTGTACAAAGTCGATGCGGATCACCACGAACAGCAGCAAGGCGGCAATGGCCAGCAACGCGCCCACGTAGATGCTCACGGCGAAGAACGTGCGCCAGCTGCGCAAAGCCGTTATGATCTCGCGCCTAAATACCGGGTTCAGATTGTTGTTCATCCGCATGGCCTCCTTCGCCGGAAAAACTTGTCAGCTGCATGTATACGTCCTCGAGGCTGCCCTGCTTCTCCGACACAGCCGTGATGCCGATGCCCTGCGCCGTCACCGCGGCGATAAGCCCGGCCAAGGCCGTGTCGTCCCCCGCAAAGGAGAACTCGATGCCGCCGGAGGCCAAGGCGGGTTCGCCGGCTTCGGGCAAGCTTCGCAGGAAGTTTATCAAGGCGTCGGGTTCGCCCAGCGGGCGCATTTGCAGGATACGCGCGGACTGCAAGTTGCGCAGGATGTCCTCCACATTGCCCGCGGCCACTATCTTGCCGCGGGATATCACGCCGATGTCCGTACACATCTCCGAAAGCTCCGGCAGAATGTGCGACGACACTATCACCGTCTTGCCGGTGCCGCTAAGCCGCCGCAGAACGGCCTTCATCTCCACGCGCGAGCGCGGGTCAAGCCCGGAGGCGGGTTCGTCCAGCACCAGTATGTCCGGGTCGTGTACAAGGCTTCGGGCCAGGCACAGCCGCTGTTTCATGCCGCGCGAGAGCGAGTCCACATAGGCGTCATACTTATCGGAAAGGTTCACGGTCTCCAGCAGTTCGTGTATGATGCCTCTGCGTTTGGCGTAGGGGATGTAGTAGGTTCCGGCGTAGAAGTCCATGTATTCGTTGACCTTTAAGTTGTCGTACACGCCGAAGAAGTCGGGCATGTAGCCGATCTTTTCGGCGCATGTCCTGTCCGTCAGCCCTTCGCCGTTGAGGCGCACCCCGCCGGATGTGGGCGCGATCAGGCCGGTGATGATCTTGATGGCCGTGGTCTTTCCCGCTCCGTTGGGGCCGACAAAGCCGAAGATGCTGCGCGGCGCAACACAAAGGTTCACCCCGTCCAGCGCGGTAGTCCGTCCAAATTTTTTCACAAGATCCACAAGTTCCAGCATCATCTGCCCCCCGCCAAGCTTATTCCGGGCGAACTAAACCAGCTGTGCGCACCAAATTCGGCACGCAGACGCAGTTCGCCGTTATAAATAAAATGCGCGATATCGTCGGAATATTCCGTGCGGCGTATATTCTCCCACACGCCGGAATAGCGGTTGTAGATGGTCTTGCTGACGCCCGCCGCGGGGGAATCCCACGAAACACGCATCGAGCTGACGTCGGCCTCGATACTGTAGATAAACTCGATAAAGCCGGCGTCCGGCACGCTGAACTCCGACATAGCGGGGGAGTAGTGGAAGTCCGTATCCGTCTCTATCGCGCTGAACCTTAGAATTCCCGCGGGGATGTCGAACCGGCGGCTCGCGCCCAGATCCACATACGCGCCCGTCGTCAGCAAGTTGGTGTGCAGGGACACAGCGGGAACCCCGCCCACGCGTATGTCCATGCCAGTCACATCGTCGAAGTTGTAGGCCATCAGGGTCACGCTGATGGGGCTGCCGTATTCATGCCGTATTACCGGGCGCGGGTCTGCCTCCCGGTGGGGCGATTCATCATCCGAAACGTAGCTGCCATCGGGCGCGACCCGCCTTGGCTCCGGCACCCAAGTTACCGGTGACGGCGGCGAAATAACAGTAACACCGCCACGGCCGAAACCGCTTACGCCGCCGGCGTAGAACCCGCCCGTGTGCGAGAACATGTTCTGCATAACTCCGCGCCGGAAGCTAAGGTCGCGGCCTTCCTCCGGCGAAAGGTTCTGCCCAAGGCCGCGGAAGGGGAACACCGCCTCCGCAATGTTCCACGGCGAAAACTGCGTGGAATCGTTCAGATCCTTGCTTACGCGCAGGGTGCCGCCGCTTTCCAGAAAGTCGTGATGCTCCAAGGTGTTCCCGATGATAATAACAAGGTCGTGAAGGTCCATACCCGTATTATTGTAAAGATCGCCCACAAGCATACTTCCCTCGAAGGTAAATTCGCCCGCAAGCGTCCCGTCAAGCTCCACATGTGTATTGCGCGAAAAATGGCCCGCGCTCCAGCTTGCACGGTTCAGAAATGTTATCCGCGCCGGTTCATCCGCGCCCGCCTGCGCCACAAGGATCTCGGCCTCGTCCCTCTCGGTGATTCTCGCGGAGGATGACGACACATGCCTTCCCATCCTGCCGGCCAGCAAGTTGCCGAACACGCCGGGCATCTGCGGCATGGCCAGTGGCATCCAGCCCAACATCCCCTCGAAGCGCACCTGTTCCCCCGGCGCAAGCGTAACGGCCACATCCCCGCCGACCGGGGAGTGTACCCCCGTGAAGGACTCCGCCGCGGCGGACAAACCGCCGTTGCCCAGGCTAAGCCGCGTGATAGTGCTGGTTATGGGCTGTTGGTAGCCGGAGCCGAAGCCGATCACCGCCACAACCGCCGTAACGCCCAGAGCCATAGCCGGAATGATGTAGATTGCGGCCTCGCGCCTGTCGCGCTTCTTCAGCGCGAAGTACAGCACGGAAGCAATGGCCAGCGCGTACAGCCCCACCAGCACGAGAATCACCGCCAGCGAAAAATCGTTAAATGACGGCAGATTGCCCGTCATCATCAGTATGCCCTGGTTCCGGAACCTGTCGTAGAACTCGCGGTCGATGTTGATTGCCCTGCTGTAGGTCGCGGAAAGGAAGGCTTCCGCACCCTCCACGGCCATAAGCGCGTCGTCCGTAAGCGCGAATTGGTGCGTGATGACCGTGCCGCCGCCGGTTGGCGTCACCTCGGTAAGCTCCCGCACTTCCTGCGCGTCCGCGGGGCGGCGTATCTCCGGGTGGTCCCACGCGTGCGCGCCCTTCACAAGAGTTCCCCCGGCGTATACCCATTCGGCAAGAACGCCGGCCTGCGCCTCGCTAAGGCGTGATATGTCAAAACTGTCGATAAACAGTATCTCGAAATTGCTGATGGCGCGGATGTCACTTGGAAACCGCTCTTCGTTCAGAAGCACCAGCCGCTCGTTAATAATGCGCGTACTGCCGCCGAATCTGAACGCGTCGTAGTCCAGCACAAGCCAGCGCAGCCGCCCCGCGCCCCGCGTATCGTCCGTGAGTATTCCGGCCAGCACGGAGTTGTTGTCTATGGCGGAGGCAAACATGGTGCGCGACGCAAGAACCCGCCCCGCCCCGTCCGCCACTACGGCGCGGTGTGTGCGGCGCAGTACGTTCAGCGGTATCATTATTTCAACATCCCGCGCGGACAAACCGGGCAGGAATATTTCGTCGGAGTAGATAACAAAGTTTCGTTCTGACGGAACTGTCGCTGTGTCCACCATTATGCGCAGCGTTCCCGCAAAGTCGCCCTCGCCCTCATTTGCAAGCCGCACCCAAAATGGCGTATAGCCGGACGTTCTGTGCATCCGGCCATAACCTATCTGAGCGTCCTCGATTGTAACCCGGCCCGGTTCCGCCGCAAATAATGGCGCCAGCATCCCCATCACCATCACCAACGCGATAAAAATGGCTATCACCGCGGCTACAATACGCTTGACCTCCATTTTAGGCTTCTTCTGCTTCATGCGAACTGCCTCCGTTTCTATAGACCTCTTGCGGAATTATCGAACGACGTATTTGCGGTAAATTTTCCGCAATGTGTCGTCACTTCCTCCTAGCGAACCACAAGGGTTCGCGTCGTCGTCAGTTCCTAACCTTGCGAAAAATTTCCTCGCAAATCCGTCATTCGCTAATTCCGCAAGAGGTCTAATGAGTACATCACTCCCATTTTACCAATATCAAGTAAGAGTGTCAAGCAAGTTTCCGTTTATCCTTTCAAAACTTTAGGGCGCAGACGCAAAAGACCTCCCACGGCTGATGCACTTGCGGAGGTCTCTTACTTGACAAATATATTACACGGCAGTTACTGCATAGGCCGCATGGTGGGAAAAAGCAGAACGTCGCGGATGGACGGCGAGTTCGTAAGCAGCATAACAAGCCTGTCCACACCAAGCCCCATGCCCCCCGTGGGCGGCATACCGTATTCCAGCGCAAGGAGGAAGTCCTCGTCAAGAGTGTTGGCCTCCGCGTCGCCGGCGGCGCGAAGGGCTTCCTGTTGCTCGAAGCGTCTGCGCTGATCCAGCGGGTCGTTAAGCTCTGAATATGCGTTGGCGAACTCGCGCCCCGTGATAACAGCTCGAAGCGTTCGGTCAGCTCCGGGTTGTCCGGCTTGCGCTTTGTCAGCGGCGATATCTCCACGGGGTGGTCTGTGATGAAGGTGGGCTGCACGAGATTGGCCTCGGCGAACTTCTCGAAGAGAAGGTTCAGTATGTCGCCCTTGCCGTGACGCGCTTCACAGCTTACGCCGTGGGTCTTGGCAAGTGTCAGCGCGTCTTGCAGGGTGTGTACGGCGTCCCAGTCGATCCCCGCGTACTTCATCAGAGACT
>Ga0131853_10026242_pt1 | contig 10482 bp, 8 predicted proteins | sample TergutLab28metaG_FD_92764 | JGI IMG/M metagenome (GOLD analysis project Ga0131853, IMG submission 92764) | Labiotermes labralis P1 segment gut microbial communities from Petit-Saut dam, French Guiana - Lab288 P1 (version 2) (version 2) | ecosystem: Host-associated > Arthropoda: Insects >... | reverse complement strand
TCCAAGCCCCATTGGAGAATACGGCATGTCTACCCTAGGTCGGGAGCGGCTGTTTGAATACGCAAGCAATGCCTATGGCACGCCTGTGTGTATGTACCGGCTAAACTATGCCGTGGACTTACGTTATGGCGTGCTTAATGATATAGCGCAAAATATATTGGAGAGCAAGCCTGTTCACATTAGTTCCCCGGTTGTAAATTGCATATGGCAGGGGGATGCCAATGAAGTAGCCTTGCGGTGTCTGCATATTTGTGAAAGCCCCGCGAGCATATTAAATGTAACCGGCCCGGAAACCATGTCAGTTAAATGGGCGGCAATTGAGCTTGGAAAGCATTTGGGAATCGAGCCTATTATAGAGGAATCAGATAATATGGGAGATACAGCTCTTTTGAATAACGCAGCGAAAATGTGCAAGCTGTTTGGATATCCCACAGTGTCTTTGAGCCAAATGATTGAATGGCAAGCAGACTGGTTAAAAGCCGGAGGACGAATTTTAAGCAAGCCCACCCACTTTGATGAGCGAAAGGGGAAATTCTAATGCGACCTAATGCGTTAAGCCTTTTACGTTCGGGAACGGTCATACCGGCAACGCCCCTTGCTCTAACCGCTGATAAAAAATTGGATGAAAAACACCAGCGATTATTAATGCGCTATTTTTTAAACGCCGGGGCTGGCGGAATAGCCAGCGGAGTGCATTCTACCCAGTTTGAAATCCACGACCCAAAGATAGGGCTACTTGCCCCTGTATTGGAAATTATGGCGGAAGAAGTAGCGCAGTTTGAAGCGGCTACAGACAAAACAATAATAAAAATAGCCGGGGCATGTGGCTTTGCTGACCAAGCGGTAAAAGAAGCAGAACTAGCAAAAAAACTGGGATATGACGCAGTACTGCTTTCCCCCGGCGGGCTACCAAGCTTGGATGAAGCAGGGCATCTTACTCGAGCAAATGCTGTTGCGGAAGTTATGCCGGTTGTAGGATTTTCTTTACAAAGGGCAGTGGGTGGCCCGCAGCTAACCTACAAGTACTGGGAAGCTCTCAGCGAAATCGAAAATCTTGTTGCCATAAAAACCGCGCCTTTTGATCGTTATCAGACTTTAGATATCCTACGTGCCGTGGCTTGGTCTGGACGCGAAATAGCCATGTACACCGGCAACGACGATACAATAGTTACGGATTTGCTTACAGAGTTTTCATTCCCTAAAAACGGATGCAACTATAAAATCTGCTTCGCCGGTGGGCTTTTAGGGCATTATTCAGTCTGGACAAAAACTCATGTTGATATGTTTGCCAAACTGCGCAAAGCCCGGGAAAGCAGCATGATATCTGCTGATTTATTAACCCTAGCCGCCAAAGTGACTGACATGAATTCAGCAGTATTTGACCCCGGCAACGGATTCAAAGGCTGCATATCCGGTATCCATGAGGTGCTACACCGCCAAGGGCTGATGGCTGGGATATGGTGCCTGAGTGAGCATGAAAAGCTTTCACCAGGGCAAGCCCGTGAGCTTGATAGAGTATGTACTATGTATCCCGAGCTTACAGATGATGATTTTATACAGGCGCATATTGGAGAGTGGCGGTAGCAACGAAGATGTGCGTGGGGACAGCGCAGCAAGGACGGGTTTTTGGGTGTCCCCTCATCCAACTTGAATTTAACAAAAAACAGAGACAACAAGGTAATGACAAAAATTCACCCAGCCAATAACGAGATAACCTTACAAGGTCTATCCTTCGCTCAAACACATCTATATAAAAGTTACCATGTAAGCGTATCCGGGCTTGAACGGACAGGTGGCATTGATTAAACAATTTTTTATTTTGGGATTTATGCCGGACTATTGGATATTCATACCTAAGCGGAAAAACCGAAAACGAGTGCCTGAGAATGAAAATCCACGAAAATCACGGTGCGATTCCGACAATAACCTGTGATGTTGATGATTTGATGAATCCTAGTGAGGCTATGATGTGGAGGTATTTAGATTGGCTAGGTAGCAGGCTTTTTAAACCTTTGTCGGTGTCATCAAAACTAAAAAAGTGTTACTTTTCCGGTTTCCGCAACGTCATCAAAACCGGGCTACAGCAATCTTAAAAGTGTCGGAGATTCACTTGTTATATAATAACTCTTTTGAAGCACTGCCCATTTTGCAAGCACTGCTATTGCTAACTCAATACATGCCTGTTCTTCTTTTGGCGGAAAATTAGCCAGTTCATCATCGGCATACATGCGTCCGTTATCGAAGCGGCTTTGCATTGCCTTAGCTGCCGTCATGTGCACATTTTCCCATTCGGCTGCCACTAAATTGATGTGGCAGCCTTTTTTTGCGCATTCGGCTACAAAGGCTGCATCACAGCCAAAAGCACTTACCATTGCATCAAAACTACCCATGGTTACTTGGCGCACATTTCCCCAATCGTTGCCCTGGGGCATGTAAAATCTATGAGATTTTACGGTTTTTGCTACATCGGTATAGGCATAAATGCTCTTGCCATGGATACCATCCGGCAGGGGGTGAATTCCTATATCTTTTACATCTTCCGGCAGAGGATAGCTCTCGTCAAATACTACATTTACCAAGGCGTTATATGTTCTACCCACACCATGAAAAATCCCTTCCTGTGTCGGAAGCCCGCCCATGGTCAAAACAATTGAGTTTTGCAAGCTCATAACTGCCGAAGCCATATAATCAGGGTGAATCATACCGTGATTTACTACCGTTCCGTCGTCATAGGCGTTGGTGCCCTCCAGCCAATCTCTTAGCTTTGCACCGTTTACGACTTTGTCGGCATTTTCGCCGTTTAAATCCATTGGGGCAGCATAGGATGTGATGTTTAGGAGCAGCCCGTTATACTCCCACATATGGCGATGCCTGTGCTCCGGCATCATTGCGCGTGCTAGGTGGCGGATATTCGAATCCCATGCGTTTTCTTCTGCCTTTGTGTCCCCAGGGGTGCGAATTCGTCCGGTTTTATCCCGGTAATACAGACCGCGCCGATTTACAGATGCAAAAGAATCCGCTTCCATCATAACCATCTGCCGGATATATTCTGTATCTTCCGCGTTGTAATGCTCCAAGGTAAGCCACCCTGCAAAACCTGCATTAAAAGCCCATGACGCGTCCTGCCAGCCTATCCCCCACCCAATATCAGGCTCGGCGGCTTTGTTGCATTTTGCCAGTGACCGCACCAGCTTTGTGCAAATTGCAAGGGCTTCGTCTTCGGATTTTTCTGCAATATCCGAGTCATACAAACCAAGCTTAATGGCTGTCGCAATGCTAAACGCCTGTTTTGCAGGAGGACGGATTATATCATGCCTTATAAAGCGGTTATTGAGATTTCCAAAGTCGATATAGCCATCTGTGCTCGTGCCATACTTTTTCTCATATCCGTCGTTTACAGCATATTTCAAAGCCTTTTGAAACATACCCTTTAACAGATTTGCGTCTTCTGTATTCGGATATGGAACGGTCAGCTTGCTCCAGTCTATCGGTATAATATTTTGTGTCATACAATTACCTTGTACTCGCTTAAATCTCCGCATAAAGTCTCAATTTTTCCGCCTCGGTATAATCCCCACCCATCGCCACAACAGAAAAAAACCACAAAGTCTTCGCGATTTATAGCCGGTTTAAAATACAGTATTTTATTTACAGCATCACAGCGGAAACCGGTCAGAGCCAGCAAAACCCCGTAACTCGCCAACGACCTGGCATAATGATGCCCGCACTCGACCTCATTCCAGGGGCTGCGCTCGATTCCGTTGTGACGTTCACGACAGGCTTTTACGATACGTAAGCCTTCTTCCACAAAGCCCTCATATATAAGATGCGAGGCTACTTGGTATTCAATACCTGTCCATACTTCATCGCTGTATACGAAGGAAATTTCCGGGCGGTCTCCTTTCGACCAACTGCATAGTAGCAGCCCGCTGTTTTGATTCAATGCATATCTGCGCTGCACATTGTTAAAATCGCTGAAATCCTCCAGAAAATTGTACCGGAATATTGATTTAACTGCCCTCATTACATGCCCTGCTTCCGATAGTTGATTCCGTCTTTTTCTGTTGTTACAAAAGCCATTTCAAAATAATCAATATCCGACTCCTTCTTTCCGCTTGGCAGAAAATTAAAGCCCCGATAATCCCCGCGTTCTACATATCGGTTTATTGATCTGGCACAATAGATTGGCTTTGTCCAGATATTCCGGTCTTTTATATTGCATAAATTTGAAAAAGATCCGGCGACACTGACAGTAAGAGACTCATCGGAAATATTTTTTATCCGGTAGCGCATTACTGCAGCCGGCAAAGATGAATCGTCTGTGTTAAGCGGAATAAGGGGAGTGAAAGCTGTAAGCCCTGCCTCGATTGGCATTTTTTCATCCCATAAGCGGAAATTTGCAAATGGATACCGTCCCGTCATTTCCGAATGACGGAACCGGGCAAGCCCTACAAGCTCCCATGCATGTGAACCATGGGAATTATCAAAGGGTGGAGCGGATTGCGATTCTAATGCCTTTGCATGGATTACACCATCCGGCGATTCTGTACGTACCGCAAAAAAGGCACAGGGGCTGTTATTGCCCTTAGCAGGCTTATTAAAAAGCTCAAAATCGCATAATGCGGCGTTTTGGTTAAGCGAGATATTTCCGGTGCCAATTCCGCCAAGCAAAAAGCGTACCGCAGCGGCTTCTTTTCCGTAGATTTTCATGGTGTTTCCTCCCAATAAAAGATACCGCCATATTACACTAATCCCATGAGCAAAAGAAGGAGTAATAAGACACAGTTTCACGGATCCAGTAAATTGAAACTTTTACCATGGGCTGTTTGCTCCAGGGTATGAATTTAACTTATCGGGGAAAATTACATGCGGAGGAGGTTTTTTCATGAAAAAAAGGTGGCTAACAATTTCTTTAACTCTGGTTTTTATGATGGCACTGATACCTTCTGTTACAACGGCGGAGGATGGTTTTCAGCCTGTATCAGGGGACAGGATTTATTTTCCGATTGATGATTATGAGTACAGCGTATACGAGGAAGAATATGAAGCCGAAGCTCCAGCGGACGAACTTCTGTTGACACCTCTTAGTACGCTCGTCATTGACAGCTCGGTAAGTGCGACGGATATCAATTTTTCTTTTTTTCCTTCCGTAACGATTATTGGCGGGGGATATATTGACGGTAGCTTTACCGTTCCGCCTGGGGGGCATCTTACGATGTCCGGTGGCACTGTTAGCGGTACCGTTAGCGTGCAAGGTCAATTTGATATGACTCAGGGGACTATTACCGGGTCTGGTCGTGGGGTGCATATCACTGCCGGCGGTAGCTTTTATATGAGCGGCGGCTTGATAACGGGCAATAGTGTTTACGGTGCCCAGGATGGTGCTGGAGTTCTTGTTTCCGGGGCAGGGTCTAGCTTACCATGTCCGGCGGCGGGATAACCCATAACTCGCTAAATGATGGGGTTTACCGGAGCGGCGGCGGCGTTGCTGTCATCGGCGGAGCTTCCTTTAATATGACCGGCGGCAATATAAGCCATAATAATGCCGGACCTAACGGAAACGGCGGTGGAGTGCATGTTGATATCGGCAGCAGCTTTTACATGAGCGGCGGTGCTGTTCATCATAATTCTGCTTATAATAATGGCGGCGGAGTACGGATACTTGGCGGGAGCTTTAATATGAACGGCAATGCCCGAATCCATCACAATGAATCCCTTAACGCGACTTCCGGCGGTGCCGGCGGCGGTGTTATGGTCACACAGCAGTTAAACAACCCAGGTAGTTTTACCATGAGCGGCAATGCAAGCATTGACAATAATTCATCCGGCTTCCAAGGCGGTGGCGTAAGAATTGCCGGCAATGGAACGATTTTCAACATGGAAAGCGGAACTATAACCGATAACACTGCTCATATGGGTGGTGGGTTATCCATTGCAGTTGGAAGTGCTGTGATAAAAAACGGAGGGCTTATAGCAAACAATACCGCTCAAAACGGCGGTGGTGGCGTGCATGTCATAGCCGCCGGAGCGAACGCTGTTTTTACTATGCAAAATGGAGCAGAAATCAGAGGCAACTCCACTGGCGGTAACGGCGGCGGCGTGCTTGTACAAAACGCCGTATTCAATATGGAAGGTGGTATTATTGATAACAATCAGGCTATCAATGGCGGAGGGCTTGCTATTGGTAGCGCATCAACTGCAAATATCACAGGTGGCACTATCACCAATAATACCGCTTCCAACAGCGGCGGCGGATTGCACGCTACAGGAGGCAACGCAGTCCTTAATATGACCGGAGGCGAAGCACAGGGCAATACAGCCCTTGTCGGTGGCGGTGCTCAGGTACAGACCAATGCGGCAATGGCTATCAGCGGTCTTGCGATAATAGAAAGTAATACGGCAACAAACGGCGGCGGAATAGCAACGCAAACCGGCGGCAGTTTGTCTATTGAAGACAGCGCAAGGATAGCGAATAATTCTGCCACAGACGGCGGCGGTGTTTTCGTACACTCCATCGGTACCACAACATCCACGGCAAATTTAAGCGGCGGCATAATCGAAAATAACAATGCAACCGAAGGCGGAGGGCTGCATGTTTTTGCGGCGGGTACCAGTATAGCCAATGTTATGATTAGTGGTGCAATAATAACCAATAACACCGCAAGCGCAAACGGAGGCGGTATATCCTCAAGGATTGCAACACTTGGCAACCCAAATGCCAATCTGACAATTTTAAGCGGATTAATCGAAAATAATACTGCTGTAGGCGACGGCGGCGGGATAAATATTTCCTCTGGTGCGAATCTTAATATGACTGCCGGCTCTATTCTCGGCAACACTGCCGTAAACGGCGGTGGGCTTAATACGCCACTGGCTAATCTCGGCAATATTAGCATCGGCTCTGCGGCGGTGTTTAATAACAATATTGCAACGGCGGGCATGTTTATCAATAACGAGGTAGCGGAGGCTTATCTTTCGCAGATTCTGCCTGGAATCGTGAGCATGATATGGGCGGATAACTTCCCTACCGGTGCAGCCGCTGCATATCAAGGGCATCATGCGTTCACCAATTACGATATAAACATCCATGAAGGGGCTATGCTTGTGCCTGTTTACTTCCGGGTACGCAGTGCTGAGGAATCCGGTACGATTGCCGCTCAGGGAATGAGCGGGTTTACAACCGGCAGCTTTGCACGAGTTGGAGCAAGCGTCCCCTTTGTCGCAACCCCTAGCAGCAACTATGTATTCGAGCGTTGGTATATAAATGATATTGAAAGCATAGAATCGCAGCTTGTCATTACCCATATCGTTGAAGCGAGTCAAAACCTGGTTGAGGTTTACTTTGAAACCGGCGCGACCGTAACATCGACACCATCGCCTACACTAAGCCCCAGCCCGGCTCCGGCTGTTTTAATAACACCGGCTCCGTCTCCCACATCTTCACCGGTAATAAGAGCACCACAGGCTACCGCTTCTCCAGCACCAACGCCGGAGACGACTCTCGAGCCGGAAGAAGCTTTAGAAAATGTCTCAGAAGAAATCCTAGGTGAAATAATAATGCCAGCACCGCCTCCTTGGCAGAATGAATCCCATCATGCGTTTCTCATCGGCTTTAGTGACGACACAATAAGACCCCACGCTCCAATATCCAGGGCGCAGGTTACAACAATTTTCTTCAGGCTAATGACCGATGATGACAGAGAAAGCTACTGGATACAGGATAATCCGTTCAGCGATATCTCAATTAATCATTGGTTTAATAACGCCGTCTCTACAATTGCCAACTACGGGCTGATAACAGGAATGCCAGACGGCAGCTTCCAGCCCCACAGAGATATTACGCGAGCAGAGTTTGCGGTAATTATCGCTCGGGTTATGGGAATATCTTATTACGGTGAGGCGATGTTTAGCGACATTGACAATCACTGGGCTAGAAATGAAATAAACGCAGTAGCGCGTCAAGGATGGATAACAGGCTATGAAGGAATAGGCGGAAGATTTAGACCTAACCAGTCCATCACCAGGGCGGAAGCGGTTGCACTGGTCAACAGGATGCTAGGCAGATTGCCCCATAGCACCGATGATTTGTTAGAAGGAATGCGAATATGGCCAGACAATGCAAACCCCAACGCCTGGTTCTACCTGCATATACAAGAAGCGTCTAACTCGCATTACTATGTAAGATATGAAAATGGCATCCATGAAGCATGGATAGAGCTGATTCAACCGGAAAGGGACTGGTCGCTGCTAGAAAGACCGTATTCAAGCCCAAATGATATACACCAAGCCATAAATCCCATGTGGCAACATGCAGAATAAACTCGCCTCCAATTACACAGACTAATAAAAAAGTCTTTCAAGGAGGCAAACATGGATATCAACTGCACCCATACCTGTTTCTATCAACAAGAAGGCAAATGCAATCTAAAGGAGCTACCAAGCTCCATGAATAATGTTTATACAGCCTACGATGTGGACTGCCCTTATTATCACGAAGTGCCAAGAGTCACTACGGGGGCGTTTAGCTTATAAAAAAGGAGAGTGAGTGGGGGTGGCACAAGCAAGCCACCCCCACTTACCATTATGCAAACAGCCTATTCGGCTGGAACATACACATATACGCTGCGGGTATCACCGCACCAGCGGGTGGTAGCACCCAGTATTTCCGATACATATCCTATTGGCACAAATACACGTCCGTTTATTAATACAGGGGTTCCCATACCATCCGGCAGAGCTTCACCTATGGTTAGACGTAAGCTTGTGTCTCCAAGGTCAATTGTAACAACGCGTGGTGTACCACGAATAAGATCAACCTCTGCACCCATGGCTTCGGCTACAAAGCGCAGGGGCACCATTGCGCGATTACCGGATATAAATGGAGCAGCTTCAAGGGGAGCTTGCTCAACACCATCTTCTATCCATGTTGTACTGCCAATTGTAAAGCGCATTACGCTGTAGGTTGGTTCTGGTTCTGGCTCCAGCTCTGGTTCAACAGGATATTCATGGTAGATTGCAAACTCTAAAATTGAATACACCACATTATGGTAGTCAACCCAAATGTGAACGGAGCTAGGTGTATACATTCCAAACACTACATCCTCAGCATCTCCGCACCAATGATAAGTTTCCCTTGGACCAAAATCCTCTTCTGTAAAGAGGTATTCTAACACGAACATTTCACCCGGTTCACGCAACTCAGCCTCAGTCAATCTTGCCGGCCAAATACTGTGCATGTCTATTGTAGTGTATTCGATATGATAGCAAATAGAATCTAAACGACCGACCAGACGTAAAAAATTGCCTGGTTCCAAAGCATTAAGATTGAGCTCAACATGCTGTGAATGCACACTCAAATATCTTTCGCCGTCGGCATCAGCGCGAACATACACATCGCCATGTGTGCGGACAACCGGGCCGTGCAAGCTAAATTCACTAGCAATAGGAGTGCGAAGGAAATCTTCATCAGTTGCTAGGTTAAATACATATGAGGGGAGAGGCTCTTCTTCGTAGATTACAATGTCAAGAACAGAAATTTCGGTAAAACCATAACCACTTACAATAATTGCATCAGCGTAAACATAATGCATCGGTAAATTGCCCCAGTCAATGTCCCCTTCTATGGCAGCCCAGTCTGTAGTCTGATGGAGCCCAAAATCTTCGGCAGTTACAGTATGGGATAAAGTACGCACTTCTCCTACTTCCGATATACCTATCATCGTCGGATGAACGAAAATACCATCCCAATCCAATGAAACAACTGCGATATCAGCAAGAACTGCATCCACACGGACAGTAACCACAACATGGTTACCTTCTTCCAATGCGCTAAGCAGAAGTCGGAAGCTAATATCTCCATCGCCTCCCAATTGTAAGTAGCGTCGCCCATCGGCATCAATTTCAACCGATACATCATACTCTGGTCTTGCTAGAAATTGATTGCCTTCAAAATCAAATTCGCTGCCAGGTTGCACATTGGCAAATGCCGGGTCATCAGATAGGCGATATAGTACTACCGGCTCGTTTCCGCCTTGTGCCCCAATCACAATTGGCAAGGTGGAAAATGCCATTACCAACGTCAATAAAATTGCAATTTTTCTTTTCATTTGTTATCCTCCATTTCGATTATAGAATTTTGCTAATTATGGCATGTGTTGCAATGCTTGTGGTGTCCTCGAAGGACACAATACAAAAAAATTATAAGGGAGCGGTTGTTTATGCAAAAATCAACAGAAACCCCTAAAACAAGCGAGCTGCTTCAGGAGTTGCTCAACACCGGCAGCGTTACTAGATTTATTAAACGTAACCAAGAACACATGCAAAAACCCCTGCTTCATGAATATCTCAAAAATGAATGTAAAAAAAGAAGTTTGCTACCCGCCCAGGTAATAGCAAAATCCCGTATAGAACGCGCTTATGGGTATCACATTTTCAGCGGGATAAAAAAACCCTCACGAGACAAGGTTATACAACTTGCCTTTG
>Ga0131853_10026240_pt1 | contig 10483 bp, 8 predicted proteins | sample TergutLab28metaG_FD_92764 | JGI IMG/M metagenome (GOLD analysis project Ga0131853, IMG submission 92764) | Labiotermes labralis P1 segment gut microbial communities from Petit-Saut dam, French Guiana - Lab288 P1 (version 2) (version 2) | ecosystem: Host-associated > Arthropoda: Insects >... | reverse complement strand
GTTTGTGTGTGTGTGTGTGTGTGTGTGTGTGTGTGTGTGTGCGTGTGCGTGTGCGTGTGCGTGCGTGCGTGTGTGTAGTCTTACTATCGGTAACGGTAACGTATATTTGGAGTCCCATTCCTCCTGCGGCATGAAGCTGACCGCTCTTTTATAGTGGAAGATATAGCACAGCTGCTTCTGATCACTCCTGACTTCCGGTCAACACGAACTTCGGCGTCGTAACGCTAAGCCTTGGAGCGAAACTTCCCCTACTCTTGCAGCTCGTCCTCCAAGAGACCAGCCCTCTGGTCACACTGCATTGTAGCCCACCCTAGTGCGATTCAGAGAAACTACACGTGGCACGTACCACTCAGAACCATTCGGCGCGCATGATTCATCATCATCATGCTTTCAATGCTGGAAAGAATCTCCCCAACTCCCAAAATTATAGGCCAACTGGCTTATTATTTTCCTTTTCCACGTGCTTTGAGAAAGTGTCACCAAACATTTACTACTAACTTAAAATTATTCAACTCAATCACACAGTACCAATAAGGCTGATCGGAAGTTCACTCCACAGCACAGGCATTATTGTCACTCAGTATTCTGGAAAGTTCTCTAATGGCATTCTGCAGGCTCTGGTCTGTTGGTAGCATCAAGCTAATCCCTAAACTGGACCAAACCGAGAAGATGGATTTTGAAATGATGACTGCTAAAGATACTGACGGAGATTTCGGCATTTCCCTGAAAGTACGTATGATTATATAACATATGTACGGTTATTTTGTTGTGTAAATGCAATTTGCACTTACTTATATCTTGCATACAATTTATATTTTTAAAAAAGAAACAGCACACATATTAGGGAGTCGTTAGAGAATTTCCATTTTGTTTCCAGTATGGTTGGGTTGAAGTTAATCAGCTTCTCGAAGGACCTGCGACCGGCCATCTCGAATAACTTCCTTGGCTTCTATCTTCAAGCACAGGCCGAGATGGTTTCCAAGATTCATTTGCGAATAAATTTTCATGTAATCCTTCCAATGGAAATTTATCAAAATTAACCCCTTTGCTTGAAGCCAACAAAATTTTGTTTCCAAGTTATGTTAATTTGCATTGACAGAATAAAATTTGCACGGCCCTAATTTCAAACCACATCTATAAACTTTCTAACTTCTTCATTAATTTTTTCGTACTATCGCTATCAGAAGGAGGAGCAAAACAAACTGGAAACGTTCCATAAAATTTATTCTCTCTTTTTCCTTCCAAGCGAAAATGTATCTTTCTTCCCACTTCTATTCCTTCTCTTCTATATTTCTACCATATCTTAGGTTTTTCTGTTTTTCGTTCATGCTACGCGAATTTAAAACTCTCTCTTCAACCTGCGTTTTTCTGAGGGAGTGTGCATGTGTCAAAGGCAATGCAAATCTCTTTAAAATAATACAACAACCAAAACATTCACTTAATAAAATACATTTTACAACAAGTATACAAATTATAGATTTCGGCACCATGGTGCCATCCTCAAGGGGTTTTAGAACAAAGTAATATAAGCCCAAAACAAAGAATCGACATTCATTTGAGGTTTCATTTAGAGTACTTACTGTACTTATTGTTTGCCGATCAATAATCTATAATTTCTTAGTGTTTCTTGTGTTTGTTTTTCAACGTACTTGTCGGGTGTTTTTTTAATTGTGTTAAATTGTCATCATGTGGATACGTTGAGACTGTTTGGCTTAATGTTTTTTTGTTAATAATGACTTTTGTTTTTTTTTTTGTAAGGTTAGTGTAACGTTTTTAAGGCATAACTTCTTTCTTAGTTGTTTTATCACGCATAATTTTCCTTCTTTGTGTGACGTTAAATGTATTACCTGTTGTAATTTTCGTGATAATTTAGTAGAAAGGTATCTGCGTATGTTTTATTCATTTTGGGCAAGTTGCATATGGCATTTTCGATGTGTGTGGTTCAGTGTTTCCGTGACAAGTGGGTCCCTGTCACCAAGGCATGGCGTGTCCTCAGGGTGCCGATGGAGGAACAGCCTCCAGTATGGAGGGTAGCTGCGAATATATTGAATAAGCAGTCGCGGAGAGCCGGTAAAAGGTGGTCACTCAGACTGGGGTTTGGGAGGGGCACTGTCATCTGCTTGCCGTAAAAAATTATTGTTACGAAACATTCGACAAGACCGCGGAGCAGGACTAATCCTTCGGTAAGAACTAAACAATGGAAGAAGGATATGAAATTCCGTACCTGTAATATTACGAGCCTGTATAGGTTAGGTACATTTGCAACTACACCCAGGGAATTAGAAAGATTTAAATTAGATTTAGCGGGCGTACAGGAGGTTAAGTGAGACTAAGGAGGCACAATAAGTGCAGGGAATTATAATTTTTTTTTATGGAAAGAAAACGAAGAATTATCAATTAGGAAGAGGATTTATGTACACCACAGAATAGTGTCAGCACTTGCGATATTAGAATTTGTTAGTGATGGGATATCTTATACAGTTCTGAGAGGTTGCAGGTAAACTATCATAAGTTTGAGTGTGCATGTTTCAAGTGAGGAATAAAGTGATGATTCAAAGACAGTTTTTATGAGGAATGGAGTAGCTCTATCATTTTTCAAAGTACAACGCGAAAATTCTCTTAGGGTACTTTAATGCAAAATTGGGGAGAGAGAATATATTCAAACCGACAATTTGAAATGGGAATGTACATCAGGATAATAATTATAATGGTGCTAGAACAATGAAATTAACCATATCAAAAAATGTATTTTTTTAAGTGCAAGATATTCCCACACCGAAACATTCAAAATTATATCTCGATCTCTCCTGATGGGCAGAGTCGAAACAGATGAGTCACATATTGATAGATAGGAGATGGCTTTCGAATATACTCGATGTACGATTTTTCAGGGTAGTTGGTTGTCACACTGATCACTGCCTGTTGGTTGCAAAAGTTAAGGAAATTTTGGCAGTAAGTAAACAAGCAGCACAGGCGGCTGATATGGAAGGATTTAATCTCGGGAAACTAAATGAGCTGGAGGTCAGGAAACAATATCAGATTAAGATCTCAAACAGTTTTGCAGCTTTAGAGAACTTAAATGATAAACAGGACATAAATAGGAGTTTGAAGAACATTAAAGAGAATATCAAAACCACAGCTAAAGAGAAACTAGGTCTATGCGAAATGAAGCAACGTAAACAATGGTTTGGTGAATAAAGTTTACACTTGTTAGATCAAAGGAAGCAGGCTAAAATGCAGTGGTTACAGGATCCAAACAAAAACAATGTAGACAATCTAAACAGTGTAAGACGTGAAGCTAGTAGACATTGCAGGAAAGAAAGAAGGAATTCTGAAAGCTAAAATTGATGAATTGAAAACTAACAGAAATATCATAAATATCACAGTCGTGTATAGGGGCATCAATAATTTTAGGAAAGGTTACCAGCCGAAATCTAATATATATTAAAGGAAAAGAAGGGTGGTTTGTTTACAGACTCCCACATCATTTCGATTAGTTGGAGGAGACATTTCTCTCTGCTGCTCAGTTTTCATGGGGTTAGTGATGTTTGGCAAACAAAAATACACACAACAGACACACTGGTGCCTGAACCGAGTGCGTTTGACGTTTAGATGGTTATTGAAACGCTAAAAACACCAAAATCATCAGGTACAGTTCAAATCCAAGCAGAACTGATTAAATTAGGGGGTAGAACAATTCGCTATGGAATCTATAAACTTATTATATCTATTTGGAATAAAGAGCAATTGCCTGAGGAGTGAAAGGAGTCGATCATTGTACCTATCTACAAGTATAAGAAGGGCGATACAACAGACTGTAGTAATTAGAGGGGCATATCACTTTTACCAACTATGTACAAATTTTTATCCAAATTCCTGCTCTCAAGACTGACTCCGTATGCAGAGGAAATTATTGGGGATCATCAGTGTGGATTTCTACGCAACAGATCATATATTCTGCATTCATCAAATACTTGAGAAAAAAAATGGGAATACAACGAAGCAGTGCATAAGATATTTATAGACTTCTAGGAAGCTTAGGATTCAGTTAGGAGACTGGTTATGCTGATTTATTGCTAGTAAGCAGTCAGCATAACTTGTATGGGATATACCTATTGCTGTGTGTACAGTGCTAGACTCCTGATGATGGACAGAGGAACTGTCCGAAACATGTAGAGTTCTATTCCAAAAAAAAATTTGAGAAATTAGTGCATCTAGTTGGTTTTATTATAAGAATCTTCATGTAGTTATTGCAGTGGTTTCAAGTACTGAACTGTGTTGCAACCCGCCCATTGAAGCCTTAGCACAGATGCAAGTACACAAACACACCTCATGCGTGTTAGACGCAACAAATTTAATACCCTGCCCCAGCAATATAACGTGAAATATGGAAAGCTTCCAGGGGTATAAGTAAACACAAAACACAATTTGAAAAAATACAAAATAACACGAATTTTTAATTAAGGAAAATGAACGTAATATCAAAATACCAAACGATCGTACTTACATAAAACCACGTATAACACGGCTGACATCGCGGTAAGGAAAACGTAACATATCTCTGTCTATCGGCAACACATTTAATAGCTTTGAGCTGAACACAAATATAATATACACGCAGCCAACACGGGGACCCCTGGCCTCTCTTCAGTAGTTCGTAAAGGAAGGCCGGAAACGAATTTAGAAAATGTTTACAGATCAGAATCCCAAGCAAGAGTGAGTCAAAACGCAATTGCAGGCGTTCGGGTAGGGCAAGGCAGGGAATTGGGAAAAGGGGAAACAGGAAATCCACTGCGCACGTGAAATCACGCAGTGTCCACACTCATGAAACAAAAGTATTGCAGCCGCTAACACGGCACAAGTCAATGACCCAGTTTACGTAATATCGCACTAGCTAGTTCCTTTCTTTGTTTCCAGCAAACCGACACGAACAATTAAACCTGCTAGACGTTGTGCTAAAAAAAAATCTCACACGTTAATATCGATATCTCAAAGTTAAAAATTAACACAGTTCAAACATAAAGTACCTGCACCCACAACTTCAGCACAGGGACCCAGGCCGGTCTTGCAATCGTCACCCAATCAAATTTAGAAGCATAGATCGGAACGCAGTTTAGATGTTATACAAAACTCAGAATCCAAGCGACAGTGAACTAAGTAACAGGCCATATGCAGGTAGATTAAATGGATGTAGGTTGTGTAAGAGAGTGAAAGGACGGGATCTACTGCGCAAGTAAATAAAAACTTGCAAAAATACATGCCGGAAATGTCGTCCCGCATAGTACACGGCACGCAGTATTGACTGATTGAATTTACTCTGTCGTGGTGCAATCTTTACATAAGTCCTTTCCCGTTTAACGAGAAGTACTTTGCAGCACATATTTCTTAAATACATGATTAGTAACAATTGTATATTCCATTACTTTTCTGCTTATAATACGCTATGTATAACCGTTACTGATGTCTTCTATTATATTATCATTACCATAGTTCTTGTTTTCTCCATAAATTTATTAGTTTCTTATTCTACTTCTCCTAGTTTCCCATAAGAGTCTTGCAAACAATATTTCCCAATGGTCTATCATCAAGTATCCTCACGTTGTTTCTCTCGGTTACATTTGTGTTGTATGCCTTCAGCTATGTAGGCTTTCTAATTGTTTAGACAAAAGATTACTCGACATTTTGGATAAGTATGAAAGTGACATGCCGGTCCCAGTAGCCGCGCGGTCTAAGGCGTAGGTCTGCGGCCGCTGGCCTGCTGAGATTGTGTTCGAATCCCACCGGGGGCATGGATGTCTGCCTGTTTTCGGTCTGCGACGAGCTGATCACTCGTCCAGAGGAGTCCTACCTAATGTGGTGCGTCGTTGTGTGTGATCTAGAAACCTCGTGAATGAGGAGACCATGGCCCAATGGAGGCTGCTGCGCCAAAAAAAATGAAAGTGATATGATACGTTTCCTAACTTATAATTTCTATTTTATCACCCTTACTCCAGTTTATGAAGAGTTCATGATTTCTAAACTCCACATTATCATCTTACTGATCACCTAGAAACTGGGACTGCTGCCTCTACATCACATCAGCGAAATGATGGAAGATTCATCCTCGTCCGGAAGTTGAATGATAACGTGGAACTTGTACGTGTGTGACGACATTGCATAGATGTAGGCCGTGTTGCCGAAGTTTCGTACATCTTTACTGTCATCTTATAAAAGACAAAGGTGCAATACACTGCCCTCTGCGTATTTATAGTAGAGCTCCCCTCCCGCCATAAATACAAACCCTCGTCCGTACCTCAGAGTTACATTGAGATTCTTAACCCTGGATGACTTGGGAGACGGTGACGTGTGTTGAGGAGACACTGCAGACACTAAGACACACGCTGGTTAACGGGGTTTTGGTCTACCCAAGCCAGGGTGGAAAGTGTCGTGCCGTAGGCTACATGGCAGTGGGATAGTAACAGTAGTGTCGTAAGCTATCCGCTTGGGGAACTAGGCTTCACCCCTTGCATGTAGGCCTTCGGTCTGCGAGGGGTCCCGAGCACGGTTACCATATGTTTCCTGTTTTGTTGACCGTGCATCTCATTATAATCTTAGCAGTTGACCAACTTAATGCAAAAATTCTTGTTTTATAATAAGTTTATTATATTCCTCTACATGTTTCGAGCACAACAGTGCTCGAAACATGTAGAGGAATATAATAAATTTATCATAAAACACGAATTTGTGCATTAAGTTGGTCAATTGCTAAGATCATATGTTTTCCCCCTGTTTCTTGTGAAAGGTGCTTAACTGGGGACACTGAGAGATACTAACGAATGGTTAAACCATTGGCTCTGTAAATGGAGCTTCTCACTCCATAGGGGCTCCGTTGGGGGACCATGGAATGGGGGGGGGTTTCATTAACCAGGGACTTTGAGCGGAAGGAGAGATTTTGTTTTTTCAGGGGATCTCGTTCAGAGGGGACTCCGGGAGATATGGAAGAAGGCTCTGGAAACGGGCATCTCTCTCCTTAGGAGCCTCGCTGGGGAACCTCGAGGTGGGCTCGTTTACCGGGGACTCTGAAAGGCAGATGACTGATGGCTCTGGAAGCGAAGCGGCTGTGCCTGTTGAAGCTCTGCGAGAGGAAACTGGAGGGAAGACTCCTTTACATGGAACCCTGAAGGATACGTAAAGGAAGGCACTGGAAACGGGCATCTTTCACCATAGGGACCCCGTGTTGGGGGACCATGGAGGGGATGCTGCATTACGGAGGACTTTGAGAGATAGGTAATATTTTTTTTTAACAGGAGACCTTTTGTATTTGGAAATCCGTGAGGTATGTAGAAGAAGGCTTTGGAAACGGATCTCTCCCTCCATATGGGCTCCGTTGAGGAAACTAGAAGGGGACTTGTTTTACCGGGGACTTCGAGAGACGGACTGAGGGCTCTGGAAAAGGAGCTTCCCTCCCTGTGGAAGCTCTAAGAGGGGAACCTGGAGGGAGGGCTCCTTTACAAGGGACCCTCAGGATTATTCAAAAGGAAGGCTCCGGAAATGGGCATCTCTCTCCATAGGGACTCCGATGGGGAATTTGAAAGGGGTTCTTTTATTGGGGACTGTGACAGACGGACGAAAGAGGGTTCTGTAAACGGAGCGTCTCTCCCTATGGGATTTATGGGAATAAAAATTAGAGGGAGGGCTTCCCTAATAGGAAATCTGCAATCTACGTACGACATGTAAAGGTAGGCTTTTGAAATGAAGCATCTCTTTCTTTACAGAGGATCCGTGAAAGGAACCTGGATGGACAGCTCCTATACTGATGACTCTGAGAGACACGTAATAAAAGGCTCTGGAAACGGAAAATTTCTTTTAAAGGGATCCGTAAGGGGAACCTAAGGTACTTAACAATGTACTGCTTGGCCAGTACGGTAATTGGACTAGGCTACTGCCCTTTAACAGGAAACAATCCAGGGTTCTTGCAGGCCTCCTTACTGAACATAACATTCTGAGAAAGTATCCCTACACTATGGGGCCAATAGACAGTCCCTTATGAAAGAGATATGGGAAGAGGAAGTAACCTCAGCTCTCGTTTTGTGCGAGTGCGAAGCCTTGGCAACGCTCAGACATGCCTATTTAGTTTCCTTCTTTTTGGAACCTGAGGATGTTAGAAGTCTAAGGCTAGGGGCAATCAGGAACTTTATTAAAGGAACAGGGCTCCCATGACTCGCACATCATTTTAAGGGGAACAACAAGAGTTGTTTATGTTAAACATAAACAGCTCTTCGATCTGTCTTCTGGGAGGGCCTGAGGATGACCTTATAAGATCGAAACATGTCGCCCTGACAAAATACACTATTTTTGTATATAAATAAGTGTTGTGTTATCGACTGAACTGTTGTGTTTATAGTTGGTATTGCGGCTTACAAAAAAACGGTATAATCTCCTGAAACAGGGTTCAGACCTTGATAGAGAAAAAATATACTGATTTAACGTGATTTGGGCCCAATTTATTTAAATACAGACAAATTATGGAAGATGAAATAATATTTGTAGACAAATTATCTAATGAAGTATAGAGTTATGTTAGACTATAAACTTCCCTAGGATGCGAGAGAAACAACTGGGCTAATATTTTAATGTAGATGTTTCATCTAACTGCATGGGTTAGGTAGATTTGCCATCATTTGACAAGTCGTTACAAATTAGCAGAGATAAGCCAGTAAGTCAGACAGTAATGAAGATGAATGATCCACTTCTACATATGCAACCATTTGTCAACATAAGATTCGTTTTTTACTGTGCACGTGAAATCGATCATTCCTCCTGTCTTATACAAGACATCAACCAAGAAGGCAAATTGGTACAGGGACATCAGTACTCTAGAGCACGTTGGGACGCATCACTTTTAATTACGACGTCACATCTCCGCCCCACCCTGATCGTTTCCCCTTGCTTTCGAGATGTCGCAGCAAATTCCCACAGGAAACCTTCAGGCCGCTTTCCTGACATGCAACACCAGAAGAGCAAATAGCGATGCTTTAGTTAGGAGCAATGTTGGGACGAAATTAAGTTTGCCTAGTGTTTCGGTGCTACATCGCGCACAGACAGCAGTGTGTGACAACTTTTCGCATTTCCTTTCCTTTTTTCTTCCTCCGATAAGATACTGATATGTCATATCAATCTGTCTGACGTCTGTCAATTTATGTTTGTCACTTCTGCTCAACTACCTACACACCCAAGCTAAAGAATATCAAAATTAGTCACATATATTTTTCACATTTATTTACCTGTCTATATAACTATCTTTCCCTCCGTCCGCCAGTTCATCCTTTCGTTCTCCCATCCATCCATCCATTAGTCCATCCATCCAATCATCCATCTTTCCATCTATATATATCAGTCCGTCCATCCTTCCAACCATTCATCCTTCCGTCCATCCATCCTTCCTTCCCTCCATTATCCCTTCCGTCCAACCATCCATCCGTCAATCCATTTAAATATATATATCTATCTATCTATGTGCCTGCCAACCTGCCAACCTGCCTGTGTAATGCCCGTAACTAACTATATCTGTCAACACATCTGCTTTCCTCTCTTACTCGCTTACAAGTTGACATCCTCTACGTATTTATCTAATTTAAACATTGTGAGTGACTGGATGCCTGGCTGCTCTATTTCTTTGTGTATGGTTACATTTCCCTCTGTGAATCTTACGTATTTGTAATCATCCACTTATATATTTAAGTGCCTTATTTTCATACGCTTACGTGTTTATGTGCGTAGATGTCTGTTTCGAGCAGCTTGCGGGTGCTGATAAGTCCTTAGACCGACCAGGAATGAAACAAGCTAATATTTCTGTCAGAATGGTGTAAATTTCCTTCGGCGCCTTGCCTTGCAGAAAAAAAACCTGTTGACAGTTCGCGTCTCAATTTTGTTGAAATCGCGTGCGTCTATGACATGCTTCCGAGCTTATTTCCTTAATGGTCGGGCTAAGGACTTATCAGCACCCCAGTATTCAGGATGCATATATTTTAAATCTCAACCATGCTTTTCCAAGTATTTGATATTTATTTCAGTCCTCGAGAAGAAATATGGGTTGATACGACATCCTTCCACAGTTTCCCGTGTACAAGATATGATCATCGCCAATTTGTTGCGTATGAGCATTATCACTGACGTCAGTACTCTTCTGTGATTGTCAGTAAAAGTGTCTTTGACCCGGCCATATGTAAGACTCAGACTTACAGTAGTCTCTGCCACACGGTATGAACTTTCTGTACACATTGTTTCCTAGCTTTAGGTTTCTGTGACCGTGCATCGTGAGCAAATTGTGAAGTGAGAGAGAAAACCAACAAGCTGCAACAGTTAGATGTTTATTATCAATACTTTCTCAACATGTTTCGGGCATCACTATGCCCATCTTCAGGAGAACAAGACGTGTGTTACTGCACGTGGTGTGCTGCGCTGGTTCTGCTGGATGTGGTTGGTAGCGGTTGTGGGGCGCTGC
>Ga0131853_10026239_pt1 | contig 10483 bp, 7 predicted proteins | sample TergutLab28metaG_FD_92764 | JGI IMG/M metagenome (GOLD analysis project Ga0131853, IMG submission 92764) | Labiotermes labralis P1 segment gut microbial communities from Petit-Saut dam, French Guiana - Lab288 P1 (version 2) (version 2) | ecosystem: Host-associated > Arthropoda: Insects >... | reverse complement strand
TGAAACGACCTTCGCTTCGGGAGGAGTACTCAACTGTGCTACCGGGCTCTGGTAGGGCAAAGCTGAAATTAGTCCCAACTTGGATACCTGAAAAGCCCCTAGGTGCCCACAGCCAATCCCGGAAAACCTGACCTCCTGGCACATTGGTAGGTGCGGGAGGCGAAACAACTGCTTCCAACCTACCAAAGTATAAATAGTTAGTGGTAGCAGCTGATGTCTGCGTAGCAACAACATAGATTCTTTCAAGAGTAAGAGGCCCTGAGAGATTAGCGGGTAGATCAGCTGTTACCGAACGCCATCCTTCGAAATTAATATTCCTTGTAAAGTCTATATTATGGCGCTGTCCGTTACCGTCACGTATTCTTCCTCGTAGCCAATGCCCTGAGTTATCGCCTCTAAACTCCAGGTTAAGAGCCATGGTACCCGATGGGAGGCTGACAGGTGAGCCAAAGGAGATATATGCAGCCTGGCTGGCTGATGATCTGGCGAATTCATAGTCTAATCTGAGATGACTTCCTGATCTGCGGACACTGCCGCTTACATTAGCTGACGGATAGCCGATAAAACGGTGATCTCTATTTAAGATATCACGTACCTGAGGCGCACCGCCTACGGTCACGGGGATACCTCTATATATCCCGTGATGATATGCAACAATATGCCCGGAGCCGCTGTCTGTAGCGGTAAACACACCGTTTACAACAGTGCCTAGCTCAGGAGGATGGACTCTGAAATTGGTAATTGCCGAGGTCGGTACCGTTGGCACTATGTTGCCCGTAGTCGCTACTCCGGAAAAACGAAGATTAGCTGTCTGCCCTATGCCACTCAAATTTATCGAAGCTGGGTTTGCTCGAAGCTCTGCCAAGGGCGGCACATCAATTACAACAGCAGGGGGCTCAAAAGGTCTTGAGTCAAAAACGCCGAGTGCATTGACAACACGACGCTGTCCTCCGTCTGACGGGGAATTAACAACAGAATATCTGCCGTCATCTCCCCTGATAGCCATGGTTGAAGAGCCGCCGCCGTCAAAATGCATAGCATCCCATGCGCCAAACTCCCTAAGGAGCCTGGACATTTCGTGATTGGTAGCTCCGATGGAATGATTTCGTCCGTCCACTACCATTAATATCATAGTATTTCCGTCACGGGTTACACCAACTGCCGACCGTGGATGTCTTGCATTAGGGGCAACGCCGCTTCCTGCAACGGTCTGCCCTTCGGATAAAATTAGCCCACCACCGCCAATTGCCATCTGAATACGGTCAAAATCAATACCTGCATTGTTGCCGAGTCTTAAGCGCGCGCTATCCCCTACACTAAAATAGTGGAGATGACTGTCACGCATACGAGCGGGAAGTATTAAAACATATCCGTCGTCTGGCACATCAACAACAGCGCGAGTAATTTGTGTAATGGCATCATTGCGCACTACTATATGTGTAATACCGCTGAACCGATCCGTCAGAGGTCGCGTTGTAGTCATTAGATTACTGTCAACGATAATTGGAAAATTGAGCTCATGCCCCACAACATTAAATGAAGCAACACTTACATTCCGCACTCCATTATTATAGAAGCGGACATCCGCACGCATAAATTCGAAGAAAGGATTATTATCAACATCAAGAAAAAATGTTGCGAATTCATTGCCGGCATGGTTGGTGTGAGGATTAAGCCCCAGAATCTCACCATTCATAATCATCGCTCCAAAATGCACGCTATGATTGCCTGCCATTCCGAAAAAGTCTGCGTTGATACCTGCAATGGCACCGGTACCGGTTAATAAATTGGTTGTGGTCTCCCTTAGACCTGGCTGATCGCTTGCAACCGGACCTATATATATATATGGGTCATCCAATGGGACAATGAGCACATGAACATCCAAAAGCCCCCGCTCGGTCATACGGAGTATCCGCTCGTAGGCAATACCGGGATGAGGGGTCTCCGTAATACGCTGCTCGATTATCAAATCGGCATAAACAGTAATTGTAGTAGACATAAAAAATACCAATGCAAGCATAAATGCCACAATGGTATGTAATAGTCCCCGGGTTCTTAATAATTTTTTCATTTGTAACTCCTTTCATATAGCCGACATTACACGCATTGTGCAATTTGCAGGGTGACAAATCACGAAATGTGACAACATGCACAAGCTTTCGGCAAAAAACACAGTTTATAATAGACCAAACGTATAAAGAAGTAAACATGTTCCCAAGTCAAAAATCGGTATGCTAGCATACCATTTTTGTGATATCTCACAAACGGAGCATATTCAGGGAATAATTGACAGAGTTTGCGTAATAAACTATATTCCCTACATTGCGTACGTTTCCATAATAAAAATCTTATACGATTTCTAGTTAAACATCTATTTAAGCTTCACCGGAAACAGCGCAGATGCGTTCGCTGTTTCCGTCTCGCTTTCATAATGTTTAACTTGGAATTCGTATTACTTAAAGGAGACAGCTATGTCCTTGTTATTTACAACCCTTAACCGGCATGGTCAGCGTTACAAAGGTCTTATTTCTGTTTACCTGTTACTGGCTCTTATCACAGCTATAGCTGCGGCCGTTATGACGCGGATTACCGGTGATATGGGTCAAGCAGCACACGAGGCTCAGATTAGTACAATTCTGAGGTTTTTAGGAATTATCACGGGGCTTATGCTTATCAGAGCCGTTGCCTCTGCGTTTACTGTGCTGCTTCTTGGACGGTTTGCCGGTGTTGCCGGATACCGTTTCCGTGATAACTTCGCCCGGTATTTTTTACAAAAGCCCTTCGCTGCATTTGAGTCAACCACCAGCGGTGAGTCCCTTTCTGTTTTTACCAATGATTTACCTCGTGCGGTTGAGCTTGTATCCGGCGGTGGGATTCGTATGCTTGGGGATATTATCTCCCTGATTGTAACTTTTGTTTATTTGCTAACTCTCAATTGGTGGTTAACCCTTATTTTTTTCGCATCGTTTCCTATACTTGCTGCGATGCAAGTGTTTTTGTCAATTCCTATACAGAAATTACAGGCAAAGGTACTAGAGTCTCAAGCCAAACTCAATGCTGTAATCAACGATTCATTCCAGAATACATCCACGGTTGTCTCCTATTCACTTGAAAAAGAAATGGAAGCTCGTACACTCAAGGCTTATGCACAAATGATTACAGCAATTAAGCAGCAGGCTCGAGCTTTTATGGTACTTATACTGGCGGGGATAATTGCTTCATTTACCCCGCTGCTACTTATTATTGCAATTGCCGCATACCAAACCATTGGAGCCAATATGAGTATCGCCGAATATATTGCGTTTCTCGGTCTGGCAAGTGAAGCAGGAGGATGGCTTTCGATGTTATCACAGCGTCAAAATCAGGTGCAAACCGCAGCAGCAGGTGCCAAGCGGCTCGGCGAAATAATGATTGCAGAACCTGAAAATATCGAAATAGGTACGATATCGGAAAAGTTAACCGACGAAAGCGACATTGCTGTAGCAATGGATAACCTTACATTCTCATATATAGATAATGAAGATGATGATGCTCTGCCAACCCTAAACGAAATATCCTTTGAAATAAAAAAAGGCTCTCGAGTAGCCTTTATAGGAGGCAGCGGCAGTGGTAAGAGTACCATTCTCAAGCTGCTAATGGGGCTTTATACTCAAAAAAGCGGTGACATAAAACTCATGGGTCACAACACAAGGGATATCTGCCTTAAATCTTTGCGGGATTCATTTTCATATGTCCCACAGGACAGCTTCCTTTTCCCGGAAACTATTGCTCAAAATATCACCGGAGAAAAAGATATCCTAGACCTGCCAAGGCTGGAAAGAGCCTGTCAAAACGCTGGTATCCTGGATTTTATTAATAGCTTACCGTCTGGCTTTGATTCAGAACTGGGAGAGTCGGCAGAAAATATATCAGGAGGGCAAAAGCAAAGAATTGCCTTAGCCCGAGCTTTCTACAAGGACGCACCGATTATCCTCTTCGACGAAGCAACATCAGCCCTCGATCCTGCCACCGAATCAGAGATTCTTACAACCTTCGATTCACACACTCAGGATAAAACCGTATTAATGGTTGCCCACCGCCTTCGTGCAATAGGATTCTGTGATATTATTGTGGTTTTGGATAAGGGCAAGCTGGTGTCAAAGGGCACCCATCAAGAGCTGTACAACTCCTGCCCTGTATACACTAATCTCTACGAGTCCCAGCAGAAAGAGGTGCAGTCATGAGAAATTCCCAAAAATTCAAAAGAATGTTTTCCTTTATGCGTCCATATATAGTTCTGTATCTATTCGGGATTTTTATGTATAGCTCCCAGCAATTTGCCTTCCCAATGATAAACAGCCTTTTCATTGGGCGTGTTATGGAAGGTATCATTGCAGCGGATTTTAGCATGGTACTTGCCGCAATCAGGTTTATGGCTATTGCCGTGCTTGTACTAATGTCGGTGCTTGGTATCGGAACTTACTTTTATATTGTGACCAGTCAGTACGCCCTTCGGGATTTACGTATAAAGCTCATAAGGGCATTTATTAAAACTGGCACAGAAAATCAAACCCATTCCGGTGAAGGCATTGCAGCTCTCAATACAGACTCTAGGACAGCTTCTAATATATATGATGATGCGCTTGCGCCCTTCATCAATAATATTATAGCCGCATCGTTTTCCGCTGTTGCTATTTTCATTATAGATTGGCGAATGGGTCTTGGCGCACTTGCTGTTGGATTGATTGCCTTTTTATCACAGTTTTGGTTTTCCAGACCGATAGCAAGGCTGGGCAAGGCGCGACTTGAAACTAACGCCGATACTGTAAAATCCATGTCCAATATTTTTGCCGGAGCAATGACCATCAGAGCTTTCAATCGGCAAGATCGTTCCCTTTTCCAATTTGATAAAGAAAACGGCAAGCTAAAGAAGCTCGCATTCAAAGAAGCATTTATCGGCACATGGCAGAACCTATTTACAACCGTCCAAGGATGGCTGACATTGGTGCTGGTATTTGCGTTTGGTGGCTGGCTGGTAGCAACCGGGCGGATGTACTTTCCGCAACTGATGATGATCCCTATGCTTGCCGAATCCATAGGAAGTGCTATGTCCCAAATGGGGGCAACCTATGCCGGGCTGCAGCCGCCACTGGTTGCAGCCGAAAGGGTGCTTTCAGTTATTGATGAGGCTGAGGAGATATCAGGGCAAGCCCGGGATGACGGGAGTTTTGATTGGAATGGAAGGTACGATATTAGTCTGACCAACATAGCTTTCGCATATAAAGACGCTAACGATAACTTCTTACAAGACATTAACTTAAAAATAAAGGAAAACACTATGGTTGCCTTTGTAGGTCCCTCTGGAAGCGGCAAATCTACTTTACTGCGAGTAATAATCGGTATGTACGAGCGAGATAATTTAGATATGAAAATAGGCAATCTGCCCTTCTTACCGGGAAAAATAAACGAATGGCGTAGCCACATAGCCTATGTAGACCAAAGCTGTAAGCTATTCGATATGACAATTGCTGAAAATATAGGCATGGGTCTAGTTGGAATGAATAAAACACCTGATCCGGTAACCTATATCCACGCCGCTGCAAAAGAAGCACATGCCCACGACTTCATATCCGAGCTCCCAGAAGGTTATGAAACAGAAGTAGGTGAAAAGGGATCTAGCCTCTCTGGCGGTCAAAAACAACGCCTAGCGATTGCAAGGGCACTTTGCCGCAAGGCCCCGATTCTGGTATTCGACGAAGCAACATCAGCACTGGATGCGGAAAGTGAAAATATAGTAATGGAAACGATACAGAGTCTGCGCCAAAACCACACGATTCTAATAACCACCCACAATTTACACAACATTGCAAACGCAGACCTGATAGTGGTAATGGATCAAGGCAGAATATCCGAAACCGGTACCCACGATGAGCTATTCGCTGCTGGCGGTTTATATACCCGATTAGTATCCGAAGAGCAACGCGAGCTGTAATCCTATGGCGAATATAGACAAGAGGAGCCTTCTCGACGAGGAAATTTTCACTTATAGAATCACAAAGGATAAAAAGGTGTTTATATCCTACGAGGGAAAGCATGTGACTACGCTAAGCGGCAAAAAGGTTGATGAATTTATTAAGAAAATTCAAAATGCCGAAGGCAAAGAAGCCCAGCTAATCATGGCAAAGGTAACCGGTAACTTCAAAAGGGGTAATGAAAAGCTGTTCAAAAAATAGTAATAGTAATAGTAAAACGTCACCACTGGTATAACCAGTGGTGGCGTTTTCTGTCAGTTTACTACATATCCATTTGAAACAAGCACCTGGATTCCACTTTCATAGGTCTCGGTTTTGAGAAAAACATAATCCGTATTATATGTCGAAACAACAAATATACTAATCCCAGCTTCAGCCAAGATGTTAGATATTCGTGCGATTACCCCAATCATTCCAAAATCCAAAACGCCAGATATTTTCATTGCCCTCCAACCGGGTTCGGATGCGATAGTATCTGGTGGGGTATAAGCGGTTTCACAAACCAAGGAGAGTTCATCAGGTGTTTTCGATAAAAAAACAAACTCCCGCGTAAAATCTACTTGTTCGGTGTGCTCAATCTTGCAAACAGTAAAATCATATTCAAGCCTTTGCAGTTCCACCACATCACCCTTTAAACAATATTTTTCGAATTGTATCAACCGAAAGACAATACTCATCAGCTAGATGCTCAATGGACATTTTTTGCAAATACTTTTGTCGTATTTCTTCATTACGATTAGCAAAAAACGCCCGAGCACCCGTTTTTTCTCCCCATTTGAGTCGTTCTCTATCTTTTGGAAAGTACAGAGTCTCACCGGCAGCATATTTCTGTACTTCCTTCAGCAGATTTTTGGGGAGAATATCGGAGGCATTTTTGTATTTCATATTATAATACCTCCGTTTTAGTTCGCGTTCAAAAACTCCTCGATGGTTTTGTACTCATTAAGCTTTACACCGTTTTTTTCGATTGCCTGCCGGAAATTTTGCTCGACTTTCTCAGCGCGTGCGCGGAAGCTTGTAAGATCATTTGCCTCATATGAGCTAAGAATATCCGTATCGGTTATACCAAAATTACTGCCCCATTTATCAGCTTCATCTTGTAGCATACAGCACCAGATATAAGCGTTTATAGGATCATTTTGGTCGCACCAATAATAAACCCGCCTCCAGGTATAGCATAGTTCTTGATACCAGTTTGCAAGCTCGGTAAAATCGGGCAGGCTTGCTGCTGTAACCGGTTTTTCAAGATTTTCGAAGAATGCCTTCGTGCTCTTTATCAACTCATTACATAGCCGCTTTTGTGTATCCGGGCAAGATTCTACGATGATATTACTATATAGGTTTGCAAAGTTTACAGGCATATCTTTCATACCAGAAATTTCACTAAGCTGGCTGGTTTGACCATGTGGGAAATAACGCCCATTGGCATGAGCAACAGTAATTGCAAGCAAATCGCAAATATATCCTGCATTCTCGCGCACCTTGGATAATCTCTCTTCGAATAGCATATCCTGAAAGATTTCCGCTACGGTACCAATCCATTTCTTTGCCCGTTCCAGCATGTACTGAGGGTTTTGTAGGTTAGCTTGTAGGCGCGCTTGTAAGCTTAAAAATCTTTGCCTATCTCCCTCGTTTCTTGCCCATAGTATTTTTGCCCTTCCAAGGCAGGTTAAATTATAATGCTTTACATCTGCCATGCTCTCAATGGTCTCCCAGGACATTGGAAATAGATCATAGCCAATCCCATCAATAATAAATGTCCTGGCAAGCCCATTTGCTTTGTTGGTCGCGGGGATGTAAAAGCTAAATGTTTTGTCTACTATATCCCTTTCAAGCTTTAGGGCATTGTGCTCAAGTAATAGGCATACGTCGTTGCTATACTCCGATTCGATTTTTCTAACAGCCCAATCGGCAAGCTGCGTATTTGGTTTATTCATGTAAAAACCACCTTTATTGTAATGTCGAGCCTCGCATACATAGAATATCAGTGGATTACTCCTCTCACAATGCCAACTTTAAATAGAATTATTTATGTCTACAAAAGCTGATTACAGACTTTATTCCCAAACCTGGCGTATAATAAATAGAAAATGAAAACATGAGTGGAGGGATTTTTATGGCAAAGAGGCTATATAGGTCAAGAACAAACAAAACAATTTCTGGGGTATGCGGAGGTATTGCTGAATATTTTAACATCGACCCATCCCTAGTAAGACTAGGGTGGATTATTTTCTCATTTATGGGTGGATCGGGTATTCTCGCATATATCATTGCAGCAGTTGTTATACCTGTCGAACCTATTTATCCACCCGGTGGAGATAATTGGTATACCGATAATTATAACCAGGGCAACAGCCCACCAATGTAGATTTTCGTGTATAATAAGAGGGGCTGTCGCCTAAGACAGCCCCTCTTTTCCTGTGCAGAAAAAAATTATGCCTCCCCCGCCTCTGGTGGGGGAGGCAAGCCATGAGCTTAAATAAATTTAAAAGGAGCTTTGTCAATGCTAGAGAAGTTTAGTGTACGTAAACCATTTACTGTACTTGTTGGGGTTATCCTGGTGATAGTCCTGGGGGTTGTGTCTTTAATGAGCACTTCCACAGATTTATTGCCATCTATGGATTTACCCTTTACAGCAGTTTTCACCACCTATTTCGGTGCAACACCCGAGCAGGTAGAACGGGATATTTCTATGCCGCTGGAAACGCGAATGAGCACCCTAAGCGGTATCCAAACGGTGCAGTCTATTTCCAACGAGCATGTTTCTATTCTTATATTAGAATTTACCGAGGCTACCAATATGGACTCAGCCTCACTGGAAATTCGTGAAGCACTGGATATGATGACCCTACCCGAAGGGGCTTCCCGTCCAATGACCATTAGGATGAACCCAGAAATGCTTCCTATAATGACAGCAAACCTGCATATGGAAGGAGCCAGCATCGACGAGGTATCTGAGTTTGCACGCTATATTGTGGCTCCTGCGCTGGAGGGGGTACCGGGGGTTGCTGTTGTTGGGCTTTCAGGCTTGGTAAATAATCAATTACATGTGGTAATCGAAACCGAGCGCATTGAAGCTGTTAATCAACAAATGGCGATGAGTATTGCAGTAATGATGGAAGCGGCAATAGAAGCCGCTATGGCTGAAATGGCACAAATGACTGAACAAATGATAACCGCGCAAGTCGAAGCTTTCTCCGAAGAACGCATGGCGGAACTAATGGAAGAAGGCTATTCCATGATTGAAGCGGGGATGCTACTGCAAGAGGAGCTTCCACATGTAATTGAAGCCATTACCCTTGAGGTGCAGGAGCATCTAGCAGAAATGCACGCCGACCAAAACGGTGAAGCTCCTTCCGAAAATATGGAATCTGAAGATATGCAAATCGGTATCCCGGCAGAAATGCTAACCGTTGAGACCATTCATGGCATACTTACCGCTCAAAATTTCGCGATGCCAGCCGGAGTAATTACCGATGATGATATTGATTATATGGTTAGGGTAGGGGACAGATTCGAGAGTCTTGATGAAATCAAGAATATGCTGATTTTCGACCCAGGAGCAATGGGGCTGCCTGGTCTTTCACCTATAGTGCTTTCGGATGTGGCAAATGTATTTGTTACTGATGACAGCCATCTTACTTTTACTCGTGTCAATGGAAACCCAGGAGTAATGCTAAGCATCCAGCGGCAGAGCGAGTTTACGACTGCCGATGTCACAAATGCCGTCCGTGACCGTATGGATGAGCTTATTGCCGAACACTCCGGTCTTGGTTTTGCAATCCTTATGGATCAAGGGGAAATGATTGGTGTTGTTATTGGCTCTGTGCTTGATAGCTTGCTATGGGGCGGGCTGCTTGCTATTGTCTTCCTTTTCCTATTCCTCAAAGACCTTCGTCCGACACTTATCGTTGCGATTTCCATACCGGTCAGCTTGATGCTTGCGTTTACGCTGATGTACTTCACCGGGGTAAGCCTTAACATGATTTCCATGGGAGGTCTTGCGCTTGCGGTTGGTATGCTTGTGGATAACTCTATAATCGTAATAGAAAATATTTATCGTATGCGAAGCACCACAGATCGAAGTGCCGCCAGGTCAGCCGTATCCGGTGCGCGGCAAGTATCAGGCGCAATTGTTGCAGCTACGATTAGCACAATTTCCGTTTTCTTTCCAATCGTATTTACCGGTGGTATTACCCGGCAGTTATTTACAGACTTGGCACTTACGATTGCGTTTTCGTTGCTTGCGAGTCTTTTGATTGCACTTACCGTTGTGCCTGCAGCTTCAAGTGTGATGCTTAAAAATGTAAAAAACACAGGCGAAGGCAAATATTTTACCAAGTTTATCGATTGGTATGAATCCAGCTTGCGATTTGCTCTTCGGTTTAAGTGGGTTGTAATCGTTTTTGCAATTATTGCTTTCGCTGTAAGCTTTTGGGCAATTGGCAGGATGGGAATGGAGATGTTTCCTG